>Ga0214923_10001968_pt1 | contig 28246 bp, 39 predicted proteins | sample LL1510_MetaG_FD_177993 | JGI IMG/M metagenome (GOLD analysis project Ga0214923, IMG submission 177993) | Freshwater microbial communities from Lake Lanier, Atlanta, Georgia, United States - LL-1510 | ecosystem: Environmental > Aquatic > Freshwater > Lake | place: USA: Georgia | collected...
CATTAAACTAGTGAAAATTAAAGCTGTTCAATAAAACTATATGAATATTGTATTATTTGATGGCGTGTGTAATTTGTGTAATAATCAAGTATCATTATTAATTAAATATGACAAAAATAATATTTTTCAATTTGCAGCAATGCAAACACCTGGTGGTGAAAAAATTATAAAAGAGTATCATCTTTTAGATGATAGGAAATCCATTATTTTAATAAAAGATGGAATTGTCTTTTACAAATCTGATGCGATCATTGAAATTGCAAAACAAATTTCTGGTTGGCCTCATATATTAAAATATGGTTTTCTTTTCCCAAAGTTTTTAAGAGATGGCATTTATAATATCATTGCAAAAAATAGATACTATTTATTTGGCAAACAACAAACCTGCCCTATTCCTTCCGAGGATAAAATTAAAAGATTCATACTTTAATTATCCTATCGCTTACTTATCTTATTCATTGATATGGCTTTTTGCCTGGAGCATTTAAATCTTTTCATCTGAGCAGATCTTTTCATTAGGTGCTTTTGACTGACACCGCTATTGACTCTCTTACGCCAGAGATTAAAACTGTTGCGTTTTAATTCAGTTCGCATCAATTTAATTGTTTCAGCTTCTGATAAACCAAACTGAAATGTAATGGCTTCAAAAGGTGTTCGATCCTCCCAGGCCATTTCAATAATTCTATCAATATCTATTCTTTCCATTCAATTTTGATTAAGATTTTTGCTTCATTTATTTAATTTTTGCTTAAAAGACTGTAAAATAATTTTAGTAAATATGCAAATTTATGAAATCCGAATTTGGGAAAAGTAAAAATTTAATACGCCCTTCCTATTGTGTCGCATACTGCTTTTAACAAAGATAACCCATCTGTTCGGTCCTGCCCTTTTTCCCACATCATAATTCCATTAGCCATTGATTGTGCTAATTTTGCTTTACGTTTTACAGTAGGCAACCCATTATAATAAATAGTATAATTGCTGAATCCCCCTCCACTTACTACTGCAGAATCAGAAAATGCACTGCCCGATCCATTGGTAATAGTACTGTATGTTAATACTGTACCTGTTTGTGTTATGCCACTTGGCCTGCCATATGCTGGTATACCTAATACTGCTTTAGATGCGGGCATTCCTCTTGTATTAACCCAATAGTTTAAACAAGTTTGAGCCAATGCTAAATCACTATGCTGTTTGAAAGGAACTGTTGTGCTAAAATCGTCATATGCCATGATATTAAAAAAATCAACTGTATTATTGGTCCATAGACTACTACTGATTGCATCTCGAATGGCTCCTGAATATTTTCCAGCAGTTATTGCAGCAGATAAATAATATTTAGCACCTGTATGGCAAGAATCGCTTAACTCTCTCATGAATGCAGTATATGTAATATCAGTTCCATCATCGGTTCTAGGATATTCCCAATCTACATCTACTCCGTCTAATCCATAAGTTCTTACTACTTCCATGATAGATTTTACAAAGCTATTACGTCCACTGGGTGAAATAGCCATGTTTTTAAAATCGGCTGCTAAGCCAGAAATACTAATGAATATTTTAGCATTATTTGATTTTGCTTTTGAAAGAACAGTTGTAAATACAGAAGGACTAGCCACTGTTAATCCACCTGTAGAAGTCACATTCGCAAATGCATAATTGATCACATTACACATCCTGAATTTCTGATCTGTTACAAGAGCAGGGTCTCGATAGCTAGGAAAATATCCAACAACGTAAAAACCAAAAGGAGTAGGAGAACTAATGGTATTTCCCGATGGTGGAGGAGGTGTGACAACTGGTGGAACTACTACTACTGGTGGAACAGTAATAGTAACAAATTGATCTTTTTTACTACATGCAATAACAAATAACATAATTGAAGCAATAAAAAAATATCTAAAATTTTGTAATTTATTTTTCATGATAATTAGTTTGATGGAACTCCCCATAACTCTTTCAATAAAATATTGATATTTTAACTGAATTTATATGAAAATAAATAAATACACAAAAAATACAATAAATAAAATAATGTTTAACCCATATTATTCGAAATTGTTGTCTTTACCGATATCATCTTAGGTTGACAGTGTGAGAAACTTTAATTTGTCCAGAATTAAGGGGATGTTTGACTCACACAGAGGCGTAAATTTGTAATCTCTGGTTGATTTATTAGTTTTGACCAATAAATAATATTTAGCAGCATTGGAATTAATAGAAATAAAAAATATTGATGGGACGGCCGCCGAAACTTTAAGTAGTTTGGCTAAAAGTATTTATGTGCATCATTATGCTCATTTATGGCTAGCAGGTGGTATGAATTGGTATATCAATGAATTTGCATACCCTGTTTCAAAAATTACAAGTGAAATAGAAAATGAAAACTGTTTACATTATATAGCCTATAAAAATGATGAACCGGTGGGCTACTTAAAAATTAATATTGATGCCGCCATAGAAGGTGGAGATAAAAAAGAGGGTATTGAATTAGAAAGAATTTATATAGATACAACAGCTGTTAACAATGGGCTAGGAACTTATTTAATGAATTTTGTTTTTGATATTGCCAAGTCCTATCAAAAAAAATATATATTTTAAAAGGCAATGGATACCGCAGCGTTAGCAATGCAATTTTATACTAAAATAGGCTTTGAGTTAGTAGGCTCTTTTCGATTATCAGATTCAACTTTTCATTTAATGAAAGAAGAGTACAGAGGTATGTCTATTTTCAAAAAGCAAATAATTTAATACATCTCAATTAGTGAAGAAGCAGGGATTTGGACCCAATACAGGGTTGTTTTCCTCACGCAGGGAAACTCAACTTATATTGACAATCCATTTTTCTATGATTTAGCAATACAACAGTAATCAAATTATGAAAATTTTTTAGAAGTCTATTTCTACTTCTAATGTTGAACTTTATTTGAATATTTAATTGATAATTATTAACAGAGATGTTAATTAATTGTAAATACATCATTTGTGAAAACTTTTATTACCATTATTATGTTTATTATTAATAAACAAAACAATTAATATGAAAATGAAATTTTTATTGACGATGCTTATTGGAGGTATTATCTCTGCATCAGCACAAAAAACAGTTGTAGACGTTGCTATTGGGTCTAATGCGCACACAACTTTAGTTGCTGCCGTAAAAGCAGCCGATTTAGTAGCTACTTTGCAAGGCGCAGGACCTTTTACAGTGTTTGCACCTACTAATGAAGCATTCGCAAAATTGCCTAAGGGAACTGTAGAAAACCTTTTAAAGCCAGAAAACAAGGCCACTTTAGCAAAGATATTGACATATCATGTTGTAGCTGGCAATTTAGACGCAGCTGCAGTTTTAAAGGCTATCAAAGACGGCAAAGGTAAAGTTACATTGAAAGCTGTAAGTGGTGGTACTTTAACTGCATCCTTAAAAGATGGTAAAGTTATTTTAACAGATGAAAAAGGTGGCATTGCAACAGTTACTGCAACAGATTTGAAAGCAGGAAACGGTGTAGTACACGTTATAGATGCTGTGGTATTACCTAAATAGTTTTTTTAGTTGAGATTCTTAAAAGGGGGCAATTAACAATAATTGTCCCCTTTTTTATTACTAAATGTAAGCTCTTAAGGTAGAACCTTTTAAGATTGCGTTGTATTGTTTTATCATATCAATATCAGAACCAGAAATAAGAGTAAATTATATATAACAGATTTTTCGTTTCTTATATTATTTGATTCTTTTAGCCTACATTTAAAAAATGAAAACCCAATATACTAGAAATATATTTTTAGTCGCTTTGATATTATTCTATCTATATGCTGGGGCTAATCATTTCATAAATCCATCCTTTTATTTACCCATAATACCTCCCTACTTATTGGAATGGTCTAATGTAGTTAATATTCTATCTGGGGTAGTAGAAGTATTACTTGCCTTATTATTAGTACCAAAATCAACAAGAACAAAAGCTGGGATAGGTATCATTATAATGCTATTGGCCTTTATTCCTAGCCATATATATTTTATTCAAAAGGGGGAATTTATGATAGGCTCAGTTATGTTTAATCCATTGAAATCATCTATCCGCTTATTTATAGGTCAACCCCTATTAATTTTGTGGGCTTATTGGGCAAGCAAAAGCCACTTAAATATGTTTAGTTATTTTAAGTAGCGAAGGTTCCAGGAACCGATTTATATTTTAGAATCTATTGAACTTAATTTGCATCAATTTAGTGTTTAACTTTAGGCTAAAATTTAAGTAATTATAATAAACAGATTTGTTAATTATTTGCAAATAAACATTTTCAAAAAAAATAACTATTACTAGTCTTCTAAAACAAACTTAAATTATATATTAATTCCAATTAATAATTCTACATTACAAAAAACTAAAAAATATGTTTAAAAAATTCACTCTATCTGATACTATTATGCTAGTATCCGCTTTCTCATCTTTGATATTTTCTGAATTTTTATGGTTCAAAGGGGAAAAGGAAGCTGGAATATTTATTGGTTTATGGGTGCCCTCTATTTTAGGGTTTGCAATATTATTAAAATTAATAAATAACCAAAAATGATAGAAATTATACCCTATTTCGCAGCACTAATAACAATTTTATTTGGTGTGGCATTTATTCTAGCCTTAAATAAATACAGAGGCGAAAACGAGAACTAAAAAAAGCTATATGAAAAATTTATTGCAAAATTCAGGAAATTATTTTGATAAATTTTTTAATACTAATAATGTAAGAAAAATAGAGTTACTAATTCTTCGTGTTGCAGTATTTGCCTTTCTATTTCATTTATCTATTATATTTTTAGGAAATAACTTTATTTATTTCAAAAATTTACAACACAGCTATTTAAAGGCAATATATACACCTTTTAGTTTTATATTATTTTATGAGGTATTTCTTCTGGTCATCATCATTCCAAAATCGATATCTGAATTCATTGGTAAACAATTTGAAGTTATTACTTTAATAACCTTAAGAAGTTTTTTTCATGATATCGCTGATCTTGATTTAAAAAATTCCATAAACATAAATAATCCTGAGTTTATTAGCTTACTATATGACTTAATTTCTTCGTTGATAATGCTAGGACTTACTATTCTATACTACAAAATTTACCAAAATTATCGTAAATCGGAAATTGTAAATGAGCTTAATGACTTTATTAATATTAAAAAGATAGTATCATTAAGTATGATATTGATTTTATTCCTATTAAGTATAAGTAGTTTTTTCGTATGGAGTACAGATATGTTGGAAGCATTAAAATTAAAACAAAATTATCCTAATCCTAATACTGTATTTTACGCGGATTTCTTTTCTATTATGATTTTTGTTGACGTATTTTTACTTCTCATTTCTTTTACTTTTCATTTTTCTTTTTTCACTATTTTCAGAAACGCTAGTTTTATTATTACTACCATTTTAATTAGAATGTCATTAACTATTGAAAAGCCAATGAATTATATAATCATTTTAATTGGCTTTTTATTTTCAATCATATCATTCTATTTATATAGCTTAAGAAATTCGACTAAAAAGTCCAAAGATTAATTTAACTAAAATTATATCTTAAATAAACTTCATACAAAAATTATGGAAAGAAAGGATTTTTTAGAAAAAATTGGATTTGGTACTGCAAGTTTACTCATCCTTGGATGTATGCAAGCATGCTCAAAAGCGGAGACCGCTGTTGCTGTGTCCAGTAATAATAATGGTTCAACTACACCAAAAACTGTTGATTATACTATTAATATTTCACTTGCACCATATAATGTATTAAATAATCCTGGCGGCTATTATGTTGATAGCACAAACAGTATTATTATAGCAAGAACATTAAACAATGAATTCATTGCTGTAAGTTCAGTTTGCACCCATGCAAGTGTAACCATTGAATACCAGGGAACAAATAATCGTTTTTTCTGTTCTGGTCATGGTTCGACGTTCACAAATGCAGGCGCTGTGTCAAATGGTCCAGCTGCACAAGCCTTAAAACAATATAAAACTGCACTCTCTGGTAATAACCTAAGAATTTTCGCTTAAAAAAATTCTATCTTATTGACCGCACTAATAAATAGGTGGCATTTTTCTGAGACCGATCCTTTCTCGTAATCAGTGATGCGAACTTTTACTGAATTATAATGGACATTGATTTCTGGATGATGATCTTGATTCATTGCAATTTGCATTACTTGATTAGAAAATAAGACCACTTCATTATAGTTATCAAACTTAAAAATCTTTTCTAATTTATTATCTATTTCAGTCCATTCGGTAGACTTTATAGGTGTATACTCAAACTTTATTAATTCATCCAAGGAAATATATTCTAAAGTTTTTATATGAGTTGCCTTCAAAATAATAGGAGGCGCAAGATTGGCTTGATAGGCTTCTATCCATCTAGAAACACAAAGGCACCATTTATCACCTGCCACTAGCCCTTTAAAATTAGAGGGCGGGTAATCCATTGTCAAATCATTGCCTCTTGTTTTTGAAAACTGTAAAAAATCATTAGTCACGACCGCACAAACGGTGTGAGTACCTCTATCGTTTACACCGGTGTTGCAACAGCCATCTCTATAAGCACCCGTCATTGGGTTTGTCCCACATGTAATTAAAGGCTCATTGAAAACATTTAAGGCTTTTTGAATTGTATTCATTAATAGACCAAGATTTAAAATATAAATTTCGTACTCAAAAAATTAGAATCATCTGAAGCAACGATATCATTTATGATTTCTTTATTTTCTTCTGTTAATTTAGCAGCAACCAGTGACCTAATTGAAAATGACCTCAAAGCATCCACAACAGATAATGTACCCTCGGCACTGTCTTTTCTGCCCGTAAAAGGAAAGCTATCTGGTCCTCTTTGACACTGACAATTGATATTGACACGACTCACTTGGTTTACTAAAGGGTCAATCAAACTTGCTAATTCAGCTTTATTTTGTGAAAATAAACTCACTTGTTGGCCATGCGTTGATGCAATAATATATTGAATAGGCTCTTCAATATCATCAAAAGGGATAATAGGAATGATAGGACCAAACTGTTCTTCACTATAAATTTTCATCTTATGATTTACAGGATATAAAATAGCTGGATAAAAAAATGTCTCCTTCATCGTCCCCCCATTTTCATTCATCACATTTGCTCCATGTAATTTTGCATCCTCAATTAAATCATTTAAATAAGCAGGCTTTCCTGGCTCTGGAAGCGGCGTTAAAGTGACTCCTTTTTCCCAAGGCAATCCAAACTGTAATTTTGCAACCTCTGTTTTTAACAATTCAATAAATTCATTTGCAATGGATTGATGTACAAAAATTATTTTAAGTGCAGTACACCTTTGTCCATTAAATGAAAGTGACCCCAAGACAGTTTCTTTGACAGCTAAATTAATATCAGCATCTTTGGATACAATGGCTGCATTTTTTGCATCTAATCCTAATATCGCCCTTAACCGATTTACTTTGGGATGTAATTTTTTTAATTGATTTGCCACCTTGCTGGAGCCTATTAAAGTAAGTACATTTATTTTTCCAGATTCCATTAACGCAGGTATAATCACATTACCACGTCCATAGATTGTATTTACGACCCCTTTAGGAAAGCATGATTTAAAAGCTTCAAGCATTGGATAATGTAATAAAGTTCCATGTTTAGGGGCCTTGAATAATAAAGTATTCCCCATAATAATTGCAGGAATCAAAGTGGTAAATGTTTCATTCAAGGGATAATTAAATGGCCCCATACACAAAACAACCCCTAATGGTGATCGTCTAATTTGAGCTACTATACCTTGTTCTATTGTAAACCTTGACGAATCCCTATCAATATCCTTAAGTGCTTCAATGGTAGCGTAAATATATTCAACAGTTCTGTCAAATTCTTTTTCCGAGTCTGCATAGGTTTTACCAATTTCCCACATTAATAATTTCACAACAATTGCTTTTTGTTCAAGCATTTTTGTGATAAAATTTTCAACACATTTTATGCGTTCAGAAACAGACATGGTTGGCCACTCCCCCCTACCATCATTATATGCTTTACATGCAGCATCTAAAGCAATTTTTGCTTCTTTCTCTGTACAAATGGGATATGAACCAATTTTTATACGCTCTATACCTTTGGGAGTTTGGATACAAATGGGGGAAAATACTTCATGGGTTGGACCATCCCAAGTAATTAATTCTCCATCAGATAAATAAGTTTTTTGATCAATAAGTTCTGGTAATACAAACGCTTCTGGTATTGTATTCTTTTCTATTATTAAATGATCCAGTTGTTCTTGGAATGTCATACTTTTTATTTTATATTATTAATAACAAATATTCAACACTATTGTTGTAAACTAACAAATGTAATTTTAAAGGTAGCATTGATTAAGTAGTTAGAGAATTGTTATGCCTCAACAAAAGAAAAATGAATATAAGTTTAACAAAAATTTTATTTCATTGACTGAAGACATTTTTCCCAAAATTTAAAAAAGGAGGGGTAATAACCAGTAACTGCTGGGAACATCCAATCACGCTGATCATTAATACCTGGATAATATTCAAATGCTGGATGCTCTTTAGAAATGAATACTTCATTTATATTAATGTGACTATCATTGTAAAGGGATAATAATTCCGATATCTCTCCAACAAATACTTGAATGTTAGGAATATTTTTAGAAAGTGAAAGTATAAAATGGATTACCTTTTCGCTAACAGGATTTATATTAAAATGAGATGGCTCTAAAAGTAATACCCTATTCACATTTTCATTTGAACGCCAAGTTGGATCTAAATTGTAAGAGTTATATAAAAGCGTGGGTTTAGATAAATCTAATATAGGGCTTTTTGTTTCGGGTAAAATTGTATTTAATTGTAATGAAGTTGTACTTGCTAAAGTAGCAGGTACATTTATACTAACAATTTGCTCATAAGTATTATCTAAAAAAGTACCACTTTGATTTGTATGAGTATACTTATTAATATTTTCTTGATTACAATAATATTTTTTGGAAGAAAATGACCCAGCTACCCATTGCCAACTGCAATTGTTACTTGCTATGTCTCCGTCCAACAAATGATAGTATAACCATTTAGCAGGTATTTTCCAATGTGCTTTTCCAATATTGCATGTAATAGTTGCTAAGTACATTCTTATATGGTTATGAAGATATCCTGATTCGTATAGATAATTAATCTTTTCATCAATTACTTGAATCCCCGTATTAGATTTTAATAAAGAAGTTAACATTTCATGATGGCCAACACCTGGTTGTGCTTGTTTTAAGTCATCCCAAATTTGTTCTTTTTTAACCTGCCATATTCTTTGGTAATATTCACGCCAAGCAAGTTCTTGAATTAATTTTTCGCTTTGAATCAAACTAAACCCGTTTTTTAAAATAGCATCCATTACATGCTTAGTCGAAATGACACCCCTCGAAATATAAGGGGACAAATAAGTAATATCTCCATTTAAAAAATTCCTTGTTTTTGAATATTTCTCAGGATGAATTGTATTTATTTTAGAAACAATTAACTCGTAATCTGTTGGAAACAAATGGTTATACTTTTGCATATGGAAGTCGCGCTAATTTAGTAGATACATGATAGCTGTCAAGCCCAGAACAGGTGATAGTTCCTGCTTTTTCAATATCCAAAAATCCATCTTCCTGCATACAGTCGTCGGGAAAATATATATTTTTAATTTCGCCGATTATCATAATGGTATTATTAATGGATAAATCAATTCTTTGTTTAAATTCAAGTTCAAGTTGCACATTGCTTTCTTTTACAAATGGCGACTTGCAATTAGCTTTATATTCGGTACTTAAGCCTGTAGCATCAAATTCGGAAACCACTTTAGGGTATCTTGCTGAAGTTTGATGCGCTTGCTTATAAATAGATGCATTCAAATGATTAATGGTATAAGAACCCGTCTCTAAGATATTCGCTAAAGTATGTCGTTCTACAGAATCTGGTCGCATAATGAAACTAATCAATGGAGGATTGGCACCAATATGGACTATAGAGCTAAATATTGCCAAATTAGTTTGGCCCAGTAAATCAACGGTTCCTATAAGACAAATGCTTTTAAAGCCGCCTACGCTATTGATTAAGTGCGCTCTTTTTCGTTGCTCCATATTCAATAAATCAGCTTCTGTTATTTGTACTTTCATAACTTATTTTGATTATCTAATTCTTTTAAAAAAATATTGGCATTATGAAGATGAATATCTTGTTTATCCGAACTCATTTTGTCAAAAGTGTGTACTAGCATACCAATTCTCGGATTACTCAAGAAAAAGGTTCTATGCTGATGCATAAATCGCCAAAATAAACCATCCCAGATTGGTTGCCATTCACCCTTTTCATAGTCACTCATTTTCATTAAATAATTGCTCCCACTGATATAGGGCTTAGTGGTCATTAATCCGCCATCTGCAAATTGTGTCATGCCGTATACATTGGGAACCATTACCCAGTCATAGGCATCGATAAACATTTCCATAAACCACTTATAAACTTCATTAGGATCAAACTCACATAAAAGCATGAAATTACCAAGCACCATAAGCCTTTCAATATGATGGCAATATCCAGTGGCTAATACCTTTTTTATGGTACTATCTATCGGTGTAATACCTGTGGTACCGTTCCAAAAACTTGCAGGTATTTTTCTAGTAAACTTCCAGTAATTGGTTGTTCTTTGTTTAGATCCTTCCCTTTCATAAACAATTCTAATAAATTCGCGCCATCCGATTATTTGTCTAATAAAACCTTCTAAAGAATTTAGTGGAATATTATTTTTATTTGAATAGGCTATTGCTTTTTCTACAATTTGTTGAGGACTTATTAAACCAATATTGAGCATTGGACTCAGCACAGAATGATGTAAAACGAATTCTTTTGTAACAATCGCATCTTCGTAAATACCAAATTTTTCAAATCGGTTGAGCAAGAATTCCTGAATCCATTTTTCAGTGTCATCGAAATTGATGGCAAATAAATGATGTTCATTGACCAATCCATAATTATTCGGGTAATTGTTCTGTATATAGATTATCGCTTCAGTCATATATTTGTTAAGTGGGGCTGAAGGTATTTTAGGGGCTTGTTCTTTTTTTGGGAATTTAGATCTATTATCTGCATCATAAGTCCATTTTCCACCCAATGGCTTGCCCTCTTTTTCTAATAGAATATCCCTTGATTTTCTTTGCCAAGTATAAAAATCGGTTTGGAAATAGGTTTTCTTTTTTGAAAAAAAATCAGATACCTGGTTAATAGTATTTAAAAAATTGGGACTATCATAAACGGTTAGTTCAATTTCATATTTTTTACAACTTGAATTAATTTTTTCTGATACCCAGTTATCAACTGGATCTACGATATGAATTTGTTTGACATTATTAGCATATAGTTTTTCAATAAGCAACTCAATTCTATTTTGAGTTTCGAATGATTTAATATAATGGACAACAAACCCCTGCTGTTTTAAAAAATGTTCATAAAATTTCATACTTGCTCTATGCAATACCAATTTTTCTTTATGAAATACGTATTGATTAAAAAAATGCCATTCCTCCACCAAATAGACAGGTGTATTATCATGAATAGCTGGATGTTCATGATATAATTGATGTGGTAATACTATTGAAACTTGAGTTGACATTTAGTGCTTATTAATCTATATCATTAACAATTTCAGCTTCAGATTGTTTTGAATAAATTGAATTAATCTTGGCCAGGTTCAGGGCAAGATTTTCACCGAAACCTGTAAAAAGAGGTGAGCAGCAAGAAATCGTGGATATTTTATACCTAAAATGATATAAAACAGACTTGGGCCGAAGTTTTCCAACCCAACAAAGGACTCTCAAATGAACTTAAGTCCATGAATTTCATCTAGCAATATTAGTATTTGAACTCGCGACCTAACGACTAGAAACATTTTTCTTTTTAAATAAATTAGAATATGGAAATAAGGAAGATGTTGTACGGATATATTCTTGGTAGTTTTCTAAATGACCCCATTTCTCCATACCTGAAATTTCTAAAATCCTAACACCACTTATATAAACAAGTAGAATATATGTAAAAAGAGGAGAAATTAAAGTAACTAGCTGCCAACTTGATAATGATGAAAAAGACATCATTGAAATCCCCAACCATAAGATAATTTCACCAAAATAGTTTGGATGTCTTGAATAATACCAGAGACCATGACATATAAATTGATCTTTATTTTCAGGATTTTTACGAAATGTAGCCTTTTGCCAGTCAGCAATAATCTCTATAACAAAACCAAAAATAAAGACAAGCATCCCAATATAAAAAAATCCATTTTGAATGACTCCATTTTTACTTGCAATTGCGGTTAAGGCGCACATTGAACATAAAGAAACCCACATCCCTTGTAAAGTCCATGTCATAAAGAACCTTGTTGGCGAGGGCTTGATGGATTTAAACCTTTTATCTTCCCCATTTTTATGAATTCTTGTAAATAAAAAGCTGCCTAAACGGGTTGCCCATAAGATGATGAAAGAAGCTAATAGGATATTACCTATATTAACATTTATTGCAGAATAACTTTGTGAGCTTACATAAATTACAATAAATATGTAGGTAGCACTCCCCGTTAGGTCATAAAATTTTTCTGTTTGAAATATAAAGGCAGGAATAAATAAAATCCATTGAATAACAAAGGCAATCAATACAGCTTGCTGAATCAACGCTAGTCCAGTTAATAGTGAAATGCTATATGCAATGGAAAAAGCGATGAGGGAGAATAATAAATTAATGAGTGCTTGCTTCATGATATTTCAAGTATTTTTAAATAGTATTTTTGAAGATCTGTAAAATATTAATTTAATTTATAAATAATAAATAAAACCAAATAAACAGCTAAATAGATTTGATAGTAATTTCTTGTTTTGAGGTAATTTTTATTTTCTGGATACATATTACTGAATAAACCGACAATCTCTTTTTTGAATAGTGGTTTAATATTTATTTTCCAATCATTAGTTTGGTAAACAATTTTTCTAAACTTACTCCGAAAATAAGTGCTGGGAATACTCCAAATAATTAGAATGAAAAATACGAGTTGCTTAACTGTCATAAATAAAGGTATAAATGTTTAGCTGAATTTATTTATAAGCTAGCACAGAAACAACAAAGAACACTCAATTTGACGTAAGTTCTTGATTTGTATTTAGTTATATTTTAGGGGGAACTGAAATCAACCTATTTGAGCCGAATTCAGGGGGTGTTTTACTCACACAGGATTACGTTTAATGTATTATCTAGAATCGCTATGATTTGGCTTGATTGTTGTCGATAACCAAAAAACTTTGAAGTACATTTACGGACATATTTGATATTTTTAAAACCGAAATCAATAAAAAAAGGAATATGAATATAACTATAATAGGAGCCTCGGGGGGATTAGGACTTGAAACAGTAAAAAGAGGATTAAACAGAAAACATACGATCACTACACTTTCTCGAACTGAAATTAAAATAGAGGAGAAAAAATCATTAAAAATGATCATTGGAGATGCCACTAATAAAACTGACTTATTTAATTCAATACAAAATGCAGAAGCTATAATTGTAACATTGGGGACTGCTAAGAATATGAAATCTACTACCCTGTTTTCAGATTTTGCAAAATTAATGGTGGAAATAAATAGGGAGAACAAAATAAATATTCCATTTATATTCGTTACTGGATTTGGAGCTGGGGAAAGTAAAAATTATGTTTCTTGGTTAATAAAATTATTTTTAAACTACTTATTAAAAGATGTCTATGCTGACAAAACTAAAATGGAAGAAATTATCACTGAATCAAATTTAAATTGGACAGTGGTGAGACCAGGAAGACTTTTAGATAAAGAATTGACAGAAAAATACCGTGTTGAAAACAAATTATACAAAGGAATTAATATTGGAGGAATTAATAGAGCAGACGTAGCAGACTTTTTAATAAAACAAGCAGAAAATCAAACTGAATTAAAAAAGTACATTGGTCTATCTGAAAAATAGAATATGAAGGATCTTAAAGCTGGAATTTATATCAAAAGCACTGATGACTTGATTGGCAGTTTCTTCGAGAATACCACCATTCTGCTCGTTCAACACAATGAAGAAGGAAGTATAGGGTTTGTAACCCATAAATCCTTTGAAAAGTCGCTGCATGAACTCATTGAATTCAATTATATTAAACCATTTCCACTGCTGGATGGCGGCCCCGTTGATAGAGAACACCTTTTTGTATTGCATAAGCGACCGGATCTCATTGATGGAGGCAAACAAATACCCAATGGTTTTTATTTGGGTGGTAATATGGATCAAGTAATTGAAGCCATCGACACCATGGGTGCCACTCAACAAGAAATACAGCTTTTTATTGGCTATTGCGGATGGGATCTGGGAGAATTAGAAGCAGAGCTGGAAGAAGGAAGCTGGACATTCAGCTAATTTGAGGGGGTGTTTTCCTCAAACAAGATTCATTTAATTGAAATAGTGAATTACTATGCACCTATAAAATCATCATTATACAATAACTTCACTTAAATTATAATATGAAAAGGACTACTCTAATCTTTCTTCAGTCTCTTATCATCATTTTCGGTATTGTGATACTCAGTTTTTTAATTCGTGTACCCCTTACTGAGGGAAGGGCAGTCAATTTAGACCTTTACCATATTTATGCTGACCCATTTATATTATTTGGATATATAGCTTCTATACCTTTCTTTATTGCTTTATATAAAGGTTTCAAAATACTAGGATACTATGGACAAAATAAAATATTTTCATTAATTGCTGTTCGAGAATTAAAGATTATAAAGTATTGCGCCATTTTATTCAGCATTTTTATACTATCTGCGGGTATATTCATAATATTATTTCATAATGTAGAAGATGACCCTGCCGGTTTTATTTCACTTTGTATTTTAACTACTTTTTTATCTATTGTAGTTGCTGGTATAGCAGGTGTACTTGAAAAAAAATTACGAAAAGGAATTATTCAAAAAATAGATATATGAATTTCCTCAAAATAGAAAGGCTTAACGTTTATACAATGGTAAACCAATCAAGCCTGACAACTTTTCTGCTAGCTTTTCGCCTTCTTGACTAAAAGCCCAGAAAAATAGCGCCTTTATGGAATGATCTATCTTAATACTTTCTATTGCTTTAACAGCTAAGGACCCACGAATTAACGTAAGTCCTTGATTTTCATGTAGCGAGACCGGGATTTGAACCCGGGACCTCAGGGTTATGAAGATATTTTTTGAGAAAATGAAGGCGTTGATTTGTAACGCGTTATGTTTTGATAAAACTGAAAATGACCGATTTGGGCCGAATTCAGGAAGTGTTTTCCTCACGCAGCGGTTTTCTCAATTATAGAGCTGTTTAATTTTGAACCAAGGAATTCATAATTAGAACAATTTTGAATGTAAAAGATATTTATATTAATTTAAAGGATCGAATCAACTTTAACAATTCTAAAATCCCGATGTATGAAAAATTTATTGCTAATTATACTATTCGCATGTTCATCAAACTTTATTAAAGCACAAGACACCTTAACAATGAGATCTGGCGAAAATGTAATTGTAAAAATAATAGAAGTAGGAAGCAATGAAGTAAAGTATAAAAAAATAGAAAATCTTAATGGACCCATTTTTGCAACACTTAAATCAGACCTTTATTTGATTAGATACGAAAATGGAAGCAAAGATGTATTTAAAGATGATATGAAAATAATACAAGAATCAAGAGTTCAATCTAGATCTAAAGATTTATCTCAAATTGTTACCAAAATTAAACGTGTAAGATTAACAATCTTTGCAATTGGCGCCTTACTAATGCTTTATCTAACTTATAACCATTAATTTATAAAATTTTAAATATGAAAAAAATATTACTTTTTATTCTATTAGCAAGTTTATCAAACATAATAAAAGCGCAAGATACTTTGGCATTGAGATCTGGAATAAATATTCCAGTTAAAATAATTGAAGTAGGCACTTCAGAAGTTAAATATAAAAAATTAGATAACTTAAATGGCCCAAATTTTTCAATTTTAAAATCAGATCTTTCAATGATTCGATATGAAAATGGAACAAAAGAAGAATTTAAAGAGGCGGGAAAAGCAATACAAAAATCAAAAGCGACTAAAGTAGCTGTAGGTGTTGCTAAAGGGGTCGCAGCAGGATTTGGTCTGCTAATTGCAATAGGTGTAATTGGTTTATTATCATTAATTATTTCAACAACTCGTCATTAATAATATTTTAGATTACGATCGGACAATATTATTATGTAATAAAAAATAAACCTAAGCTCAATCTGTTTTCAATTTGATCATAGTAAATATTTGCAAATGGGGGAGCGCTAATACAGATATGCTTATAAAAAGCATTGTCTTATCCTGAAATAGCTTTACAATAAACTATCAGCATGAAAGAAATATCAGCATTAAAAGTTCGTGTTTTTGGTAAGAAATGACAAAAACCTGACGCAAACCTCACGCAGAAAAAAAAACCACCTACGAATAAACATAAGTCCTTGATTTTCATGTAGCGAGACCGGGATTGCCAGCTTCACTTCGTTCGCTGTCATCCTCGAAGGTCGCCTTACCCAAAGCCTTTCAAACTCAAATCTATGATTTGAGTTTGTCTTTTTTAACGCTCATCCGCTCAATCAAGCGAGCTTGTTTCGCGGCTTCGCATTAAAAAAGCCTCTCAACTTTGTTGAGAGGCTTTGTAGCGAGACCGGGATTTGAACCCGGGACCTCAGGGTTATGAAGATTTTTTGAGAAAATGAAGGCATTGATTTGTAATGCGTTATGTTTTCACAAAACCGAAAACGACCGATTTCAGTCGAATTCAGGGGGTGTTTTCCTCACGCAGAGGGTTTTCTCAATTTTAGAGCTGTTTAATGTTGAGGGATGGAATTCATATTTAGAATAATTTTGAATATAAAAATATTTTTAATTAATTTTTGTGAGAAATTAACCTTAACAATTCTAAAATCCCGATGTATGAAAAATTTATTGCTAATTATACTATTCACATGTTCATCAAACTTTATTAAAGCACAAGACACCTTAACAATGCGATCTGGCGAAAATGTAATTGTAAAAATAATTGAAGTAGGAAGCAATGAAGTAAAGTATAAAAAAATAGAAAATCTTAATGGACCCATTTTTGCAACACTTAAATCAGACCTTTATTTGATTAGATACGAAAATGGAAGCAAAGATGATTTTAGTAATATTGGCAAAGCAGCAAATACTCAAGAATTATATACTCAAGGATATAATGATGCTTTAAAATATTATAAAAGTTATAAAGTTACAGGGAATTCTGTTTTACTCGCATCCGCCTTTCCAATGTATGGTTTCATGTTTGGTGGCGCGACGGCAGCATTAACTTCTTTAGCAGAACCTTCGGATGAAAATTTAGATTATCCTGATATGAGTTTAATGAAAAATGAATATTACGCCAATGGCTATAAGACAGCAGCAAAAAATATAAAAAGAAAAAAAATACTTGCTAACTTCTTAACAGGGTTAGCCATTAGTATAGGGTCTTCAGTAGCAATAGTTGCTGCTTTATCAACTCATTAATAGTATGATAAAGTTCAATTTATTTATCAGCAGAGATAAACGGATTTCAGGGGGTGATTTCCTCACACAGAGGTGTTGATAGAAAATACAAATATTTTTTCCAATTTGGCTCCCCTTTTCGACGAAAGATGCAACTATAATAAGATGATTGAATATGTGACTATTAAGAAATTAAAGGGTTAAACTTCGTGTCAAATTGCAGGAAGTGAAACTTAAAACTCTCTTATATTAGTTTCCAGCAAATGGGGTGCCAAAAATACCAACTGCTAACTCAGCCCATATAAGCAAGAATAACAATCCTAATATCCCAATATAAATTATTCTGTTTTTAAGGTTTTTTGTTTTATTTAAAGTAAAATTTATTCCAATACTCACGGAAAGGATTAGTACTCCCATAATGATAAAATCAAATGGGCTCCAATTAAATTCCTCGGTAATACACATTCCTATTAATGGAATAACTAATAATAAAAGTGGATATAAAACGCGCACTTTTTTATTCTTGAAATTAAGTAAATCCATATTTAAAATTTATTTTTTGTATTCTAATATATCTGATGGTTGACACTCTAACGCTTTGCAAATTGCTTCTAAAGTGCTAAAACGAATTGCTTTAGCTTTACCCGTTTTGAGAATTGAAAGGTTTGATAAAGTCAAGTCAACTCTTTCAGAAAGTTCATTCAGTGAAATCTTTCTTTTAGCCATTATGACGTCTAAGTTTACAATTATTGGCATAGATTAAACGGTTAAGTCATTTTCAGTTTTTATATCAACTGCATTTTGTAATAATTTTTCAAATATTGCTGCTGCAGTTGCCACTACAAACGAGGAAAAAGTGGTTACTATACATATAGCAAGAAATCCAGCAGGGTCATCTTCTTTACTATGAAATATCTTAATATAGAACCCTACGATCAAGATTAAACCACATAGTATTATTCCACAGTATTTTATTTTTTGAAGTGTTTTTACAGCGCTTGGAGTAAATACTTTATTTTGGCCAATAAATCTGAGTAATTTAAACGCCTGATATAGTGCAGCAAAAAAAGCAAGAGACGCGGTATATATTATCAAGATAAATGGATCAGTATAAATCCTGAATAAATTTAAGTTAGTTGCTCTTCCCTCATTCAAGGGTGCCCATATTAAAAAAGTAATTGTTATTAAGCCGATTAGTACAATTACGCATTGTAAAAATGCAATAGAAAATTTTGTCATATTTATTCTTTTTAGTACTGAACGCAAATTAATAAATAAATATTGAAAATTGATATTTATTTATTGTTAAACAATAAATATTAATGTTTATTTGCATGAAAAGTTAAGTTTTAACCTTTATAGAAATATCAGCATTAAAGGTTTGTGTTTTCGGTAAGAAATGACAAAAACCTCACGCAGAAACAAAAAAGGACCCACGATTTAACGTAAGTCCTTGATTTTCATGTAGCGAGAACGAGATGAGAGGGTGTTTTCATGACACAGAGCATAAAAAAGGGAATGTTGAAACACTCCCCGCTTGGTCTAACATCTATGAGACCCCTTTATTTCGGGTACTTTACTAACCCAGTTTAAACCACCCTTCAAATAATTTATCGCCACTTAATTGAAATTCAGCTTGATCTATAATTTCATTATTTATTTTCTTTATTAAAGTTAGCATTTCCCCCTTCTTTAGATATTGATTATTAATAAATACACTAAAACTAACCTCTCCAAGTTCTCTAAAATACAGTTCCTTCGCCCAGTTTGATCCACTAAATTCTTTAATCCAGGGTCTACCATTTTCATCTTTGTATTGAACCTGACCAAATGTTTCAAAACTTATTTCAACAATAAGTTCAACTTTAATCAATGGTAGAGTATCCATTATCCGATTGTTTGGAAATAGATTATAAATATCTTTCACAGAAATGGTTCGGGAGGCCATTTTTAATTTATTAATTCAGTAGTAAATTAGAAAAGAAGTATAACTAGAATATTAATTTTAAATTATTTAAATGTGATTTTTGTGTGCATAAAAACAATTCTATTTAAAAGTTAAAACCTCACGCAAACCTCACGCAGAAACAGAAAAGGACCCACGATTTAACGTAAGTCCTTGATTTTCATGTAGCCAGTATTGAACTACATTCTAACCAAATGTGGAGGGATTTAAGGGAATTCTATAGTTTAGTTGGAGTTTTTGAAAAGTTCCTTAAAATCAAATATTAACTTTACATCACTCCATATTGCAAATGAGATAACAAATAACATATCCTTGCAAGGAAAAGCTTAATTCAATTTCAATTAATATATTTTAAAATGCAAAAAAGAATCAAATACCTTCTAATTACAACCTTTATTTCTATTACCCTATTTTCAGTTGCCCACGAATATTGGATTGCTCCCGTTAAATACAAGGTTAAGTCAAAAGAAGCTTTCTCTGTTAACTGTTATGCCGGAGAAGACTTCAAAGAAACCATTTGGGCAAAAAGAAAAGATAGGACCTTACAAGTGAATATTTTTCACGAAAAAAACAAAAATGATATTACTCCTAAATTCGTAGCTCAGGATTCTGTTAAGATCCCCATGTTTTTGAATGAATCGGGGCATCACCTTATTGCTATAAGTACTAAGCCTTCCTATATAGAAATGGAAGGAAAAGCCTTTAATGCATATTTGGAGGAAGACGGAATGACGAATATATTATCCTACAGAGAGAAAAATAATATTAAAGAAAAAAGATCGAGAGAGTATTATCAAAGATGTGCTAAAACACTTTTACAAGTTGATGGCAAGAATGATGATTCATACAAAATAAATACAGGTATGCAGCTTGAGATTATCCCTCAAAACAACCCCTATGCAGATGATGCCAAAGAGTTAAATGTCTATTTTGAATTTAAAGGAAAACCCCTTGCCAATTACCAAGTAAGAACTTGGTGCAAAAAGAATGGCATATTGATAGTTAAATCTTTTTTTCAAACCGATTCTAATGGATATGTAACACTTCCAATCAAAGAAAAAGGAGAATGGATGATTTCTTTAGTGAAAATGGAATTGTATACCGCAACCGATAAAGCCGACTATGAAAGTTACTGGGGGTCATATACTTTTAGTAATAATTAGATTAAAAAAAGTTTAATATCAAAAAAAGCAGGCCTTTAATGCCTGCTTTTTTATTTCATTTGTTATTCCTGAAAATAATAGATATTCCCTAAAATAACACTGTAGCGAGACCGGGATTTGAACCCGGGACCTCAGGGTTATGAAGATTTTTTGAGAAAATGAAAGCGTTGACTTGCAATACTTTATGTTTTAAGAAAACCGAAATCAAACGATTTCAGTCGAATTCAGGGGGTGTTTTCCTCACGCAGAGGTGTTGATAGAAAATCAATACTACGCAAATAGGCTCCTTTTACTTCTGCAAGAAATTCTTGTTTATTTGTTCTAACATGATGGTAATCTTCTTGAACCATGTTAGGATTTAGGTTTCGAACATTCTCATCGCTCCACAAGGTTATTTCTGCAATAACAGGCAATAATGCGAGGCCACTCTCTGTTAGGGTATATATATTTGACTTTAGATTATCTTCTTTTTTATTTTTCCTAATTATACCCACTTCTTCTAATAATTTCAGCCGTGATGATAGGATATTGGTAGCAATACTTTCTTTAGAGGTGGAAAAATCCTTGAATGTTTTTTTGTGAGAAAACAACATATCCCTAATTATCAGTAATGTCCATTTATCTCCAATTATGTCAAGGGCTGACGAAATGGGACATTGGCATCTAAAATCCATTTTATTTTCAATTTATTTAAAATTATTGCTTGCAAAACAAAAGTAATTGTATATTTGCTTGCAAAACAAAAGTAATAATTAAATTTTAAAAAAATGCAAAATAAAGAAACAAGTACTGAAAATGCCATTTCAGCAAAGCCTGCTTACATTATGGTACAAATGAAAGTTCAAAGCCTTGAAGAGCTAAATCAACGCTATGCACAATTTGCCATACCAATATTACTAAAACATGGTGGTCAAATGATTGCAGGTTCTCCGTCACCAAATATTAAAGAGGGAGATTGGAATGGGAATTGGGCTGCAGTGCTTCAATTTCCTAATATGGAAGCTGCTGAAGGTTGGTATAATTCTGAAGAGTATAAACCATATAAGCAACTTCGTATAGATGAACTCCAATCTGAGGAAGGTAGAGTAGTCATTATACCAGGAATGTAATTCTTCATTTATCATTCATAAATCTAACATAGTCTAATTAAACATTTGATTTATTCTTAAAAATTCTAGAGAACAAAAAATATGAAAAAAGTATTAGTAACAGGAATTTCAGGTTTTGTTGGTCAGCATTGTGCTGCCGAATTATTAAAAAATGGGTATGCTGTAAGAGGGTCATTACGAAGTTTATCTAAGTCGGACGAAGTAAAAAATGGAATCAAAAAAGAGGTAGACACTAAAGGTAATTTAGAATTTTGCAAACTCGACCTGATAAAAGATGAAGGTTGGGATGAAGCAATGGAAGGGTGTGATTTTGTTTTGCATGTAGCATCTCCTTTTATCGTGAAAGCACCTAAAGACGAAAACGATTTAATAAAACCTGCTGTTGAAGGTACATTAAGAGCTTTAAAAGCAGCTAAAAAAGCTGGTGTAAAAAGAGTAATACTTACCTCTTCAACAGCGTCTATGCAAGGAGGTCAATATGGTGTTGTAAATTTGAATCAAGATAGTTGGACTGATATTAATGAAAAAAGTGTAACTGCCTACTTCAAAAGTAAAACACTAGCTGAAAAAGCTGCATGGGAATTTATCCAAAACCAAAGTGGAGATTCTAAATTAGAGTTAGTGGTGATAAATCCAGGGCCAATCTATGGGCCAACTCTCACAGGAAATTTAGTGTCTGAATCAATGGATTTTTTCAAAAAATTAATCACTGGTAAAGTCCCCATGTTGCCTAAAGCAGATTCTGTCATGTCAGATGTTAGGGATATTGCTTACATACATGTCAAGGCATTAGAAAATGAAAAAGCTAAAGGAAATCGATTTATTGTAACAACCGAAAAGTCACATAATTTTCAAGAAATTGCCAAAATTTTAAAAGCAAATGGGTATCAAAAAATTAGCACCACATTGGCTCCTACTTTTTTATTGAAATTTATGGCAAATTTTGATGATGAGGCGAAAGGAATGTTGCCTTTCATTGGAAACACAATAGAAGCAGATATTACTTTAACTAAAAATACATTTAATTGGAGCCCTATCTCTTTTGAAAAGACTGTATTAGACACAGCAAATTCTGTACAATCTGTATTAAATAAAAAAGTCTAATTGGATATTTTTTAACAACAAAAAAGCCATCATTACTGATGGCTTTTTGATTTGAACTCGTGACCTCAGGGTTATGAAGATTTTTTGAGAAAATGAAAGTGTTGATTTGTAATGCGTTATGTTTTGATAAAACGGAAAACGACCGATTTCAGTCGAATTCAGGGGGTGTTTTCCTCACGCAGTCATTCAAATTAATTCTTATGCTTTAATTTAATTTCCACCACTCCAGATCTACCATCTTTAGAATATTTTTTTAATGCTTGTTCTCCCCTCAATACATTAACTGATTCAATATCATTTGGCGATATGGCTTTCATTTCCTTTTCTGTTATCTTAACTCCATCTATGTAAAATGTGGGTTTGCTTGCAGTTTCTCCGTTCTCAACGATAACATATTTTTCTGTACCCCCTTCGGTTTTCTTTGTAATTACTACATTCGCCTTATTTTCTAATGCATCTAAAGCAGCTTGTTTTTTTGATGTACTTAAAGTTACATTTGAGACAACTATTTTATCTTTATTTAGATCATAATTTAAGTTGACATCTACAACAGTATCAACTGATGTTTTAGAAGTCACAGTGATTTTATTACTTTTTGGTACGTTTGTAACCTTAACTGGTAAGTTTGTCTTCGCTTTATTATTTCCATATCCATTTACTGTTCCATCTTCAATTTTTTTGTAATAAACATCCCCATTTAATCCTTCTTTAGCACTATATTCAAATGCCTTAATTTCATCCGATTTTTTTTGAAGATTTCCTTTTAATCCTGTTTTAGTTGTTATTAAAATCACACCATTTTTACCTTCATCACCATATTGCGAAATGGATGATGGATTTTTTAAAACACTCATAGACTCAAATTCCTCTTCGTTTAATTTAGACACTTCAATCGATGATTTCAAAAGTACGCCATCTATAATGTATAAAGGAGTTTTTTTATCACCAACAGCCGTATCAATATCACCCTTAAATTCAATCTTAGCCCCATTTATATAAAGATCTGGTTTTGCTTGTGAAGGATTTGGAGGTGTTGGAGGCGTTGGAGGTGTTATCTTTTTTGGCTTTGTAGTATCACTCACTAATAAATCAATGGTATTTTGAATTTCTTTAGCGGTTTTTTCAATTTTATCACTTGCATTTACCTTGATAGATACTAAAAAAACTGTTGCAATTAAAATTGGAAATACCATCACCCTTCTTAGGTAAGAGTATTTTGTGTTGGTTGATTTTGTTAACATAGTTAATCGTCGTTTAATTGATGAATAAAAAAATTGGTGTGTTGGATTTAAGAAATGATTACCATAATGGGTCTGTAATAACATTTTAGCAAACGCTTCTACATTACTATCCCCTACTGCTGATTCGTCTGCTATAAACTCATGAATAGTCACTAACTCCTTCTGAATAATCCAATTAAATGGATTCATCCAAAAAATTGAAGTAATAATTTGACTATATATTCTGTCCCAGGTATGCTTTTGTTGTATATGGGTAATTTCGTGTTTAAATATCTGTTGACCCCCTTCTTCTTTTAATGAAATGGATTGTTTCCAAAATAAATTATTCAAAAATGAGAAAGGTGCATTTTCTTCATTTGTATTAATAAAATCAAACCCATCCATTTGAGTAACTTCACTCTTTCTTTTTAGAAATTGAATTTTAGTGATATGTACAAAAAGCATACCTAATAAGACTATAGTTATTATACCTGCAAAAACTAAAATATAGTCTGACCAATCTAAATGAATTCCAGTATAGCCAGTGGTTGTTGGTAATACAAATTGCATAAATTCACTGGATCGATATATTAAAGATGGCTCTTCTACTATAAACCAATCAAAGTTTATGAAGGGCACTATTAAACTCATTATTGATGCAGTCAATAAATAAAACCTATTATAATAATGAAATTTCTTATCTCTTAAAGCAATCCAATAATAAGCCAAGAATATACCTGATATTAATATTGTTTTAAGAATATAGGTGATCACAATTTGACTAGTCATGATTTTTGTTTTTTAATTGTTTTAAAAGCAATTCCAAATCTTGGATGGACATTTGTTTCTTATTTACTAAAAAGGAAACGACATTGGAATAAGACCCTTCAAAGTAACTTTCTGTCAAGCCCTCTATTCTTTTAGCAGAATAGGCTTCCTTGCTTACCAATGGATGATAAAAATTATTTCTGTTTGGGTTTTGAATCCCAACAAACTCCTTCTCCACTAAAATCTTTAAAAGAGTTGCCACTGTATTATGATGTGGCTTTGGCTCATCTATTGCCTCTAAAACATCTTTAATAAATCCGCCCTTATCCAATGCCCATAAGGCTTGCATAATTTGTTCTTCGGCTTGTGTCAGTTTTTTCATAGTATTTTATTTTGCTTTCTAACTAAATTCTTAGTCAATATTATAACTATATTTTTAGTTAAACAAATAATTTTTCAAGATATTTTTGTATTTGTAAAGTAATAGCTTTACTTTTGTATATTAATAGTCGAGTTATAACTTTACTTTATGAGAAATAATAAACTTCAGTTCCAACAACTGAATGAAAAAATGGACCAATTAAATGGTATGCAGCATGTTATTGTGCCACCTATTGGATGGATAAAAGCAATACGTAATGGCATTGGTATGTCTATGGAACAATTAGGCAAAAAACTTTCCATTACCAAGCAAGGGGTTATGGATATTGAGAAACGGGAAATGGAAGGGGCTATCACTATTAAGTCGATGAAAGAAATTGCAATGGCTATGGATATGCAATTTGTTTATGGGTTTATTCCTAACGCAGGCAGTTTGCAACAAATGATAGAAACGCGCGCTTTAGAAACTGCTTCAAAAATTGTAGAACGAACTTCCACTACGATGAAATTAGAAGACCAAGCAAATTCAAAAGAACGTATTGAAAATGCAATAAAAGAAAGGGCAACAGAAATTATTAACAGAACACCAAAAATTTTATGGGATTAGATTTAATATACAATGATGGTCAAACTCCTTTAGACGAAGATGAAAAAGAAGGTCTGTTAATCAAGTCTATTGCTACAAGAGGCGAATTGGATGAATTTGAACAACAGAATATTGAAGATGCAATACAGTGGAGTTTAACAAGAAAATTCAAATCGGAACGTATCCTATCTGAATCTTTCATTCAGGAACTACATAAAAGAATGTATAGGAACGTTTGGAGATGGGCTGGTGAATACCGTAAAACAAATAAGAATATTGGGGTTGACAAATTAGATATACCCGTGGCATTAAGATCATTAATAGATGATGCTTCCTATTGGCTTGAACATAATGTATATGAACCAGAGGAATTTGCAATAAGATTCAAACACAGATTGGTTAGCATACATTGCTTCCCCAATGGTAACGGAAGACATAGTCGAATGATAGCTGATATTATTGTAGAAAAGATTTTCCATCAACCTGTTTTCTCATGGGGTAGTAAAAACCAATCTGATGAAAATGATTCGCGTGAAAAATATCTTAAAGCTTTAAGGAAAGCAGATAAAGGAAACTTCGAATCACTATTGAAATTTTCAAGATCCTAACATCAAAAAAGCAGGCCATTACTGCCGGCTTTTTTAGCATCTATATTATTCTCAAGAATAACACAGTAGCGAGACCGGGATTTGAACCCGGGACCTCAGGGTTATGAAGATTTTTTGAGAAAATGAACGCGTTGATTTGTAGTTAGTTATGTTTTCACAAAACCGAAATCAACCGATTTCAGTCGAATTCAGGGGTTGTTTTCATGACACAGTGGGTTTTACGATAGATTGTTATTGAAGGCGATGTTATACCTTTAGTCAACGCCGAAGAATTTAATAAAGAACTTATGAGAAATAAAAGATACGTTTTAACCTGCATGATTATTTTGTTAACAGTAGTATTCTATTATACTGTAGAAGCACAACAAAAAAATGTCACTCATCGAACTAAATTTTCTGGTGTATGGAAAACCAAAGAGCCAATAAGTATAGGTGGAAATATTTTTTGCTCATATTTGGAGGGTGATCGTATGAATTCAAAAACAATAAAGATAGCAGAGGATGCAGATTTTCTAACTATAGAAAATCCAAGCTCGGATCCAGGAGCAACGTCTACTATAAGTCAGGAGAAGCTGATCATCGATGGTAAAGAAAGCCAAATTAATCATGGCCAGGGAAACAGAAAGAACTTTACTTTAAGTTTGTCTGCTGATGGAGAAACCATGACAATTAAATCAATTGTATACTTTATGAATGGTACTCCTTACAATCCAAATGTTATGGAACAAGCATATACTAACGTTATAGAGGTTTGGAAGTTGAGTAATGACGGTAAGTCTATTACTGTTCAATCCATTGCAAAATCAAATATATGGGATGGCGAGCGTTCCTGGAAGACCATATTCGATAAAACCAACTAGTCAGTATCCTCTAAACCAAATACCTCTTCTATTGTCTTATTGAAGACCTTACAAATCTTCATGGCCAAGACAGTTGAAGGAACAAATTTCTTCAATTCAATAGCGTTGATGGTCTGCCTTGTAACAGAAACCTTCTCCGCCAACTGTTCTTGTGTAAGATTATTCACCGCACGTTCAATTTTAATCTTATTATTCATTGTTATTTGTTGAATTTTTATAGATTAAAAAATGAAATCTTAAAATGTAAATAATGATAATTGTAAATAAGTTGTAAAACAATACATTTAGGAATTCAAAGCTATGTATAGAAATCATACATAGAAATAATAGAATATAATTTACAAAAACAGCGTATTGCAATGCGTTTAACCTGATTTGATTGATATATTCATCTTCCTTTTTCTCTTTTGAGAACATTACTAATATACCACCTGCAAGAAAGAGTATTGAAAATAAATTAGGTATAAGTTCAATATAGTCAAATCTAATAACTGGTTTTCCCGAAGCAAAAACAGACCCAAAATATCCATAGGTTTTGATTCGAGGATTATATGTATTTGTAGTAGTACCCCAAATTAATAAATAGAGACCAGCAATGAAAGCTGGAAACAACAAAAACCATCCAATTTTTTTATAAACCTGTGGTAGTAGTAGAGATTTCATATTTGTATAGTTTTGCCAAATGTATATTATAATATACATTTAGACAATTATTTTATACATTTTGTATATAATAATTTACAATCAATATCTATTACACATTAGATTCTGTAAATTTTCTATGTCTTTTATCTCTTTTTCATGACACAACAAAGGACCCACGATTTAACGTAAGTCCTTGATTTTCATGTAGCCTGTATTG
>Ga0214923_10001969_pt1 | contig 28222 bp, 20 predicted proteins | sample LL1510_MetaG_FD_177993 | JGI IMG/M metagenome (GOLD analysis project Ga0214923, IMG submission 177993) | Freshwater microbial communities from Lake Lanier, Atlanta, Georgia, United States - LL-1510 | ecosystem: Environmental > Aquatic > Freshwater > Lake | place: USA: Georgia | collected...
CATTGAGTTGCTGCAATTGGCTTTGATAGTTTGCATCAATAGTGCAAGCGATCGGGGTGGTTCCGCCCGTGGGCAGAGTAGGGTTCGGGTTGAGCACCAGGCCGGTTTGCGATGCCTTCGTAAGCTGTGGGACTGCCGAGGGTGATGAGAGCAGTATTGCCGTGTTTTCTACTTCGTATTGTGTATCTGTGGTGTAAGTTTTGGATGTCTGTACATAGGGATACAGATAAAATCCGTTGCCACCAGCAAGGCCAAAGACATGATAATCTTGATGGTAGGATGCTCCTTGCACTTTCATGGTGAGGGTAACTTTTTGTGATGGCCATTGATTGGTAAGTGTTGAGTATTCGAGGGTTCCGGGGATTGCTGTATCATGAATGCTCATTCCTGCCAATGCGCTTAATGACTCTTCATAGGCTTGGTCGATAGCTATTGGCTTGTATATGCGGGGGAATATAAGAGATCCGGTATAATTTAAATCAAGACCGCTTTGTGTGCTGAGAGTAAATTGCGCTCCAGTGGTTGGGGCTGAAAACAGTATCGGGGTTGTGCCGAGTAGGGCTTGCACACCGGTACCTGTTTGTTGTGTAGGGTATAAATATATTCCTGAACCTAGACCGAAAACATAATAGGTTTGAAGGTAACTTGAATCGCTGGGTGTTGTGATACTGAGTGTGATTTGTTGTGATGGCCATTCATTGTTGGCTTTTGCATAGGCGATGGTGCCTGGCACTGGTTGAGCAGCTGCAGGCAGGGCTTGTGCTGCTTGCAGGCTTGTAATAGTTGTGCCACGTAGTTGTGGTAATTGATTTTGACTGCTTGAGTCAATCGTCGTTGCGGTAGTGATAGTTCCTCTCGTGGGCAGGACAGTGGTTGGGCTGGTGGTCAGGCCGGTGGGTTGAGTCAGAGTAAATTGTGGTGCTGCGGATGGCGATGAAAGAAATGCGCTAGCACTTGCTATGCCAACGGCAGTTGGGCTTGCTGGTGTGGCTCCCGGAATGGTGCCCGCCGGTACATACGGATATAAGTAATAACTGCTGGTTCCTTGTACACCAAAGACATAATACTGTTGCTGGTAAGAGCCTCCTGGTGCTCGCATGGTTAGGGTTACTTTTTGTGAAGGCCATTGGTTGGTGGCTCGTGCATACTCAAGAGTTCCTGCCGCCGGGCCCGATGTTTCTGGTTGCTGAGCTGAGGGGCTAGCTACAAGGCCGTTAATTGTTATTAGAAGTAGCGTGGTAAAAAAGGATTTTACCTTCAAACGATGCCTTTCTTGAGGTGTGGTGATGTTCCTGAACGGTATGTACAGAGCATGATGCATATGCTCATGATATTTCAAGAATTGGGGAGGAATGAGCTGCTGTGTGGGAAAAAGGCCTTGAATGCCGTCAGGTACCGATTTACTTGATTACCAATCCTCAACAATATGGTATAAATGTTCGTGGTGCTGAAAAGCAGCACTTGCAGTCGGTACATGAACCGAGTGTTCGGCTTAGGTTGCTGCGTTGTCCCCTGAGCTGGCAGTTTGTGGATTGGCTTACTATAAGGAATAGAGCATGACGCATAAAAAAGACCTGTTTGGCGCGCATCTTTCAAGCGCCGGCGGTCCCGCAACGGTATTTGAACGGGTAGCGCTGGTAGAAGCAAACGCAGTGCAATTTTTTAGTAAAAGTAATCAATCGTACTTTGCAAAGCCGCTTTCGCGGACCATGATTGGCGCGTTTGAAAAAGCACGGCAGAAGAGCGATGTTGCGGCCCTAGTCATACATGCTGGTTACTTGATTAACCTTGCCGCATCAGATGCGACGGTGGAAAAGCGCTCGGTTGATGCCCTGCATGCTGAGCTTACGCGCTGCGTCGCGCTCAATGTTGACACTCTTGTGCTGCATCCCGGTGCGCATACCGGCAGTGGGGTGGCAGTAGGTATCGAAAAAATTGCGCGGCACCTTTCTCAGGTTCTTTTAGATATTCCTGGTGCAAGCTCTATTGCGCTTGAGACTATGGCGGGACAAGGTACTACGTTGGGCTCATTTGAAGAGCTTGCCGCGATTCGCAGCGCATGCGACCCGGCGATTCGTCATCGCGTGGGCTTTTGTCTGGATACCTGTCATGTGTTTTCTGCGGGGCATGATCTGAGTACACTAGCGGGGTATCGCGCCATGCTTGCAGCCTTTGATAAAGTGTTGGGGCTTGAAAATTTAAGAGTGGTGCATTTGAATGACTCAAAAGCACCGTGTGGCGCGCAGGTTGATCGGCACGCCAATTTAAAAATGGGCGCTATTCCTTTTGAGGTCCTGAAAGCGTGTGCGCATGAAATGAGCGCACGGGGCATTCCGGTGATTTTGGAAACACCGTCTGATGACGGTATTACCGAATATGCGCATGAACTGCAGTTGCTGAGGGAATAAAGTGATGGTACGCGTTTTTTCTATTGTGTTTTTTCTAGTTTCGTGTGGTGGCGTCCTGTCGATGTTGGCTGGTGATGCAGCGGCAGGAGCGCGCAGCGAAAGTGTAGTAACCGTGAAGCAGTTTGTGTGTGATGGTTTTGGGCCGGCATTTAATACAATTCAAAAAGTAGACATTGATTGGGGTGTAAAGCGCTTTGCTGATAGCGCTATGGACAAATGTCTTGATGATGTTGCTTTGCAAGATCTTCCTCCGTTTATGCGTGGCGGTTTAAAGCCTGAGACGCAAGAGGCGCTTAAGCAAAGATGCGCTGCTATATGCGGCGGCGGCGCCGTCAGTCGTCTTACGCTGGCTACCGTAAAGGTTCGTGATTTTTCTTTTCAGTATAATTTTCATTATGTTCTTCTCATGCGCATTGATATTGTCGGTAGTGATGACTCTGCATGGCGATTCATAACGCTGCGCCGTGAAGAAGCTGGGGCGTCGCCTGTTGTTGCGAAAGCAAAAGAAGAGGCGGTGGTGGATTTTTTTGCACAGAGTGATTGGTTTTTAATTGATACGGTAGTGAGTTTTTAAGTATGCGCGCAACAGCAAAACGTGTGCAAACACACGAAATACTCTACGGGGTTCATCCCATTATTGAATGCATAAAAGCAGGAAAACGCAAAGTGCATGTGCTTTACATGACCAAGCCTGAGCCACAAGGTTGGGACCGTGTTAAAGCGCATTTGGGTAAACGGGTGATACCGATCCAGTATGTCTCACGCGATGTTCTGACACGCATGGCTGGTTGCAGCGATCACATGGGCATTCTTGCGTATGTTGATCCGTTTATCTACGAAACAAAACCACTAGTCCCACGAGAGAAACAACGCATTCTCTTGCTTGATGGGGTGCAGGATGTGCATAATCTTGGTGCAATTATCCGATCGGCGTATTGTGCCCACTTTGATGCTGTGCTCGTGACTAAGCAATGTGCGAGTATGGTTGCAGGGGTTTTTAAGGCGTCAGCGGGGCTTGCTGAGCATATGTCTGTCTATCTGGTTGCCCATGCTTCTCATGCCGTTGGTGAATTAAAAGCGCTGGGGTATGCGGTGTATATGGCGGTTGCAGACGGCGGTGTTGATGCGACGACGGTGTCGTATGCGCCACCACTGTGTGTAGTGATTGGGAGTGAGCAGCGTGGTATTGATCAAAAAGTGCGTGCGCTGGGCACGCTGGTCACGTTGCCGCAACGAGATACTTCGTCGTACAATGCTTCAGTAGCCGCGGGGATATTTTTGTTTTTGGCTGCGTATTTAAAAAAATAAAGGGTGCCCATGGCGCTGAATCAGGTATCGTTGCGAAGTCCGCTTCGCTTTATTATCTCCTACCTTATTCGTAAACCCGTGCCTTTATTTTTGGCTACTTTGTGTACCGTTATTAATAAAGTAGCCGATATTTTGCCTGAAGTGCTTATTGGTATTGCCATTGACGTCGTGACGGGTGGCGGCAACAAACTGCTTGATTCATGGGGATTTACTTCTCCCAAAACGCAACTGGTGATTCTTGCCGGTATTACGATTCTTATTTGGATTGCCGAATCAGTCTTTGAGTTTTTATATATCGTCCTCTGGGGACGCATTGCGCAGCGGGTGCAGCGTGAAGTGCGCATTGACACGTACGCGCACCTTCAAAAATTGCCACTTTCTTTTTTCAATACCATGCGTATCGGCAGGTTAACCGCCATTCTTAATGATGATATCAATGAATTTGAATATATTTTGGGAGCGGCGCGTGATCAAGGATGCAGCGGTATCATTCAGCTATTCTTAAGTACGTTTTTAATTGGCGGCATCTTTTTTTACATTTCTCCGCAAATTGCGCTTATCGCTATGATGCCCATACCATTTGTAGCGGCGCTTGGTATCTTTTTTCGTGAGCGTATTAGTAGCGCGTATAGCATTGTACGCGAAATGGCAAGTACGATCGCCAGCGTCATCAGTCATAATGCCGGTGGGATTATGAGCATTAAAGGCTTTGGTACTGAAGAGCATGAGCGCAAACGCATTGCGCACGTCAGTAAAGATTATGAGCGCGCCAGCGTGTATGCGGTATACATGAATGGCATGTTTGCGCCGCTGGTACGGGTGTTTGTGCTCACTGGCTTTGTCTACACGCTCATTAAAGGCGGCATGCTGGTGTTTGATGGTGAAATTGCTGTTGGTTCATATAGCATGCTTATTTTTTTAACGCAGCGTCTTATTTGGCCATTTACCGGTCTTGCCGGTATTTTAGATTCCTATGAACGCAGTGTTGCCTCGATTAAAAGGCTGCTTGAGATCCTGCGTCTTCCAACCGATCCTTCGTACGCTACGCCTGCGCCTGCAGAGGTGGCAACTGAGCCGATGTCTGAAGGTGAGGTCGTTTTTCATGATGTTTCTTTTGGGTACACGGCGTCACGACCGGTGCTGCGTAAATTGTCGCTAGTCATTCCCCCGTGCAAAACCGTTGCCTTTGTTGGGCAAACCGGGTCGGGCAAAAGTACTATTATTAAATTATTGATGCGCCTGTATCATGTGCAAAGAGGTACGATTACTATTAATGGTACGCCGATTGCAGATATGTCGCTTGATGTGCTGCGTGCATCCGTAGGGTTTGTGGGGCAAGAATCATTTATTGTGCCTGATACCATTGCCAATAATATTCGCTATGGTGCATTTGATTTACCGATAGAACAAGTTAAAGAAGCGGCAAAGTCGGCGCAAATTCATGATTTTATTATGTCTCTTCCGCAGCGTTATGAAACACATATTGATGAAAGTGGTAAACAATTATCCGGAGGGCAGCGGCAGCGCATCATGCTTGCGCGTGCGTTGGTGCGCAATCCCGACGTGCTCATTCTAGATGAAGCGACATCGGCGGTGGATAATGAAACAGAACTGGCGCTGAGTTTGATGCTTCGTTCGTTGCAACATTCTATTACCATTATTATGATTGCCCATCGTTTGACGACGGTGCGCCATGCTGATGTTATTTTTGTTCTTGATAAAGGAGTCATTGTTGAATCAGGAACACATGAGCAGTTGCTCAAAAAGAAAAAAGTATATGCACGCTTGTGGCGCTCACAGGTGGGTGAAGATTAAGTGAGAGAGGGATACTGCGGTGAATGAACGTGCCCGTTGGCAGCAGAGACACACATTAGTGAGTATGATTGGTATTGTGCTGCTCTGCGGCATGGCGTGGAAGGCGTACCACTACACGGCGCAGTGGGCGCGCGTGCGCTATGCTATTACTTCGTTTACGCTTGTTTCTCAGCATGTAGATACGGAGACGGCGCGGCGCATGTATGAGTGGTTAGGGCTGCAGCAGGGCATGGGCAAGTTTATTGATCCTGATTACGAGCACTTGACGAAAATGATGGTTGATACCTTTCCGATCGTAGGACGCGTTTCATGGTCTCGGTATAGTCCGCAATCGCTTTCCTGTAGTGTGTATGGCGTGCAGCCGCTTTGCATTATTAACCAGCAGTATGTTGCCGGGGATAATGGTAAGTTGTACAGCATAGATCTGTTTACTGATGGGCTGCGTGGTATACCGGAGCTGAGTGTACGGCGTGCGTGGCTTGATGGGGCACATTTTCCCCAAGTCTATGCCTTTCTTTCTTCCTTGCCTCGTTCCTTTTTGGCCCTTTTTGACTGCGTGTTTCATGATCCGTCACTTGTTGTAGTTACGCCAAAAGAGTCGTTGGATCTACCGCATCGGTGTGTCTGTATCATTGACACGCGTAGTGTCTCTGCTCTACCAGATACGGTAACGCTTATGAGTATGTGCCAGGATGACGCGCACGATGCAGTGCATTCCTTTGATTTTCGCTTTCCCGGTCCGCCGCTGACGCGATGCATAACCCATAAGGAGTTGATGCACCTGCAAAAGATCTAAAAGGGTAGTGTTATGAAAACCAATCCGCTGACTGAATATGTTGCCGCTATCGACATTGGTACTAGCAAAATATGTGTACTGGTTGGGCGGGTACAGCCGCAGGGAGTGGTTGAGGTTATCGGGATTGGGCGCCAGCCGTCGCATGGGGTCAAAAAAGGGGTTATCGTCAACGTAAGTGCCACCGTTGAATCGCTTAAGAAAGCGTTGCACGAAGCGTGTAGTCAAGCCGGAGTAACGCCGCAACAAGCGGTAGTCGGTATTTCTGGTGGACACATAAAATCATTTAATGCAGTAGGCGTAGTGGGCATCTCTCGGCCTGATGTGACGCAATATGACATTGATCGTGTGGTGGAGATGGCAAAGGCGGTATCGCTGCCGCAGGATCGAGAAATTTTACATGTGCTGCCGCAGTACTTTCGGGTTGATGGCCAAGAACAGGTGCAGGATTCTCTGGGCATGCGGGGCATGCGCCTTGAAGCGCATGTCCATATTGTCACTGGTGCCATCACCTCGGCACAAAGCATCATCAGAGTGGTAGAGCTTGCCGGTATTCCCGTTGTCGATATTGTGCTTGAGCAGCTTGCCTCAGCGCAGGCAGTGCTTACGGCAGCAGAACAAGATCTTGGTGTTGCATTGCTAGACATTGGTGCCGGCACTTCTGATTTTGCTATTTATAAAGATGGACGTATTCGTTACTCCAAAGTGCTGCCGATTGGTGGCAATCATTTTACGAACGACTTAGCCATTGGCCTGGGACTCTCCGTGCCTGCTGCCGAGGAGTTAAAGAAAAAGTACGGCTGTGTGATACCGCGCGTCTATGCAGAACCACGGGTTGACTCCATCGACCTTTTGGAAATGTTTGGCATGCTCGAACCGCGGGCGCAAGAGCTTTTTTCCTTTGTAAAAGAGGAAATTGAGCACAATCGCCTGGCCAGTTTAATGCCTGCCGGTTTTGTACTGACCGGCGGCGGCAGCTTGCTGGCCGGTTTTCGTGAGTTGGTGCAGGCGCAGGTTACCGTGCCGGTACGCATTGGCTCGCCACGCTATTACTTTATGCCGGCAGAAGAAGAGCGGGGGGTGCCGGCAGTTTTGCGGTCTCCTGAATATGCTACGGCGTACGGCTTGCTTGCCTTTGCGCTCAAAGATGCAAAGATTTTTTGGAAAAATACGAGCGAGGCGCCACTGCTGTCGCGGGTGCTTCAACGCATGAAAACGTGGGTATACGATTTTTTAGACTAAGGAAAACGCTATGAACATTATGGTCACGGAAGAAAAAAAGCACACAACAGGAGCTTGTTTAAAAGTTATTGGGGTTGGTGGTGGCGGGGGCAATGCGGTTAATTCGATGGCAAGTAGTCCTGATATGGCGATGGTGACCTTTATCATTGCCAATACCGATGCGCAGGCGCTTGCGGTCTCGCCAGTGGAGCATCGTGTGCAACTGGGTGAAAAAATTACGAAAGGTCTTGGTGCTGGCTCAAATCCGGAGATTGGCCGTCGTTCTGCCGAAGAGGATTTAGAGGTAGTTACCGATCTTATTCGCGGCGCTGATATTTTGTTTTTGACCGGTGGTATGGGTGGTGGTACCGGTTCTGGTGCGCTTCCAGTGATTGCGCACGCTGCACGCGAGCTCGGCATTTTGACCGTAGGTGTGGTGACCAAGCCATTTACGTTTGAAGGGCGTCGCCGCATGGCGCATGCCGAAGAGGCGATTCGTTTACTTAAGCAATCAGTCGATACGTTGCTGGTAGTGCCGAATCAAAAATTGCTTGAAAATGTTGACGCCAAAATCTCGATGCTTGATGCCTTTGCGTTATCAAACAACGTGCTTAAGCAAGCGATTCAGGGCATCTCAGATATCATTACCAAGCCGGGGCACATTAACGTTGATTTTGCCGACGTACGCTCGATTATGAAAGATATGGGCCTTGCCATTATGGGCATTGGCCGCCGGTCAGGAGATGGCCGCGCGCGTGAAGCAGCCATTGCCGCTATTACTTCCCCGCTGCTGGAAGAAGTAAGCATTCAAGGTGCGCGTGGCGTGCTGATTAATGTGACGGGTAATCTCAATCTCGGGTTGCATGAAATTAACGATGCAGCAGAGGTGATTTATGATTTGGTCAGCGAAGATGCCAATATTATTTTGGGTTCTGTTATCGATGAATCGATGGGTGATGAGATTATGGTCACGGTTATAGCAACCGGGTTTGAGCATGATCGTTTGCCTGAGCAGCCGTCGTATCGCGCAAGTATGTCGTATGGCAGACCAGCGCCAGCAGCGGCGCCACGTGCAGGATCTGCGGCGCTCAAGCCGGCAGCAAAGGATAGCGTGATAGTAGCGCAGCAGCGCCAGGCGGAAGAGGTGGGCGCGCCCCATGATGTGCATGATATTGATACGCCGACGTTTTTACGGAAAAAAGGACAGGAGCGAGGCTAGGCGCGCGTGTCCTATGTAATTAATGAATTTATTTTAAGGCAATGACGCTGACGCAGCACATCGTCATCGCGAGCGTAGCGTGGTGATCCAGGTAAATTTGATAATAAGCATTTCTAGATAGTCTTCGCTATCGCAAAGAGGTTCTTTTTATGGGGCCCCCCGCTCGGGACACAGCTTCCCGGTGCCGCTCTCTTCGCTTACGCTACGCGGAGCGATAGGCACCGAACCAGAAGGTCCCTCAAAGGGGCACCCGCGGGGAGTTAGAAATGTATCTAGTGCCACGCAGACTCTTCGAGCCTGCTCTGACGCAGTGCGCCATAGCGGCCCGGTTAAGGGCGCTACCGCGACGGCGTAGTGACGAGTGCTTGCACTCGTTTTAGATAGCAGCGTCCGGTGCATACTTTTCAAACAGTGTTACGACCCCATCAAACACTCTATACAGCACTCCGGTGATGTCATAGCGCTCGCTTATGTCTATGCGGTGGCAGGATGCTCTGCTCTTTTGTGCCAGCGTCAATGCATTCATGTCAGCGCCAGAAGGTAGCAAGCAAAGGCCCTGCTTAACGTATTCTTCTCCGCGAGTGTGCGCGAGCTTATCTAGTATCATACCCAACGTTTTGAGATCCTCTTCGCCAACCATCTCTGCTAGGTAAGGCGATAGGCGGCTTAGTTGTTCCTGTATTGCAGGGAACATCCACACGAATGGTGGGGCTCCGGCAATATCTATGCTCACTTTTGGATTACTGAGCAGGCTCATAAGAATCGCTCGCAGTTTCTCCATCTCTGCATGATAGCGGCTGCTTGATGCATCACGTGCTGTTTTGCCAATTGGCATTGGCGCCGATCTGAAGAACGAGGCGTCTTCTGCTGGTTTTACTGCAAAGAGACTTCTCATTGTCCATTCAAATGGTGTGCATGCTATAGAAGTACCGGGTGCGGTTTGATAGGTCATGCAGGTACTATTTAAAAGTTCTGCAGATACCTCAGGCACAAGGTACGCAGCAGCCCCACTATGAAACGCTAAGCGTATTGTTGCTCGAAGTGCTTCTTCTGGAAGTGTACTGATCTCTGGGGCATTGGCTAAAAGAGTCAGCATGGCCGCATAGGCCTTAGCATCAGCGCCCGTTGCCGTGTGTAGTGCCTGTGCAATAATGCTTGGTATGCCTTGCGTATTTAACCTCCAAAGAGCGGTGTTTTTTTCCGCATCCGCGCGTGCTTTTTCCAGTATTTTTGCTACCGCATGTGTGTTGAGTGCGCTTATTGCCACCATGATTGGAGTTGAGTCCTTAGAGAAATGTGATGCGGTGCTATCAAACGCTGGTTGCTCAAAAATCCAGTCAACAATGCTTGTATCATTAGGAAGCTTCACTGCCTCATTAAATGCCATTTGCAAAAAATAGCCCTGAGCTGATAGCGATCTTGTTAATTGCGGCGATAAGAGGTACCTTAAAAAGGGTATATTTTTTGCTGCTACTGTCGCGTTAATAACGCTAGCCCTGGTTGCGGGCGATAATTTCCATGCAAGCTTTTCCGTATCTTCAGGGCCATTCAGGTGGCTCAATAATAGTTTGAGAGGTTCCTGATGATTTTCGGTTTCCTGAGGATTACTGCCCAGTTTCAGCATGGCTGCAAAAAGTGGTTTTTCATCAAAGTCACATCGGATCTGCTGTTTTTGCATACCATTAAGCCACATGTCTAGATGCACCGTATCACCGGCAAGGAGGAATTCGGCGATGTAATGAGGAGCGAGGAGCTCGAAAGCCTCTTTTTTGTCGTCGCGAAGTGGCGCTGCGTCAGAGGCGGCTGCTTGTGCAAGTGCATCGAGATTTTCGTTGCGACCAAGAGCAATACTATTGGAGTAGCGAGTTGGTTGTGCGCCGTTTTGGATCGCATAGGCAAGCGTTGCCCACTTGCCATATCGTAGAAGTAATTCGGGCCAGACCGCGTGAGCTATTTCGTTGGCTGGCATGGCGTCAAGGAGCCATCGTACGCGCTCGATGTTCTCCGGATCGTTTCCTTGGTTGCCAAATCCTATTGCGTTACGAAGTGCAAGCAAGAACCATTGCTGTGTATGGAGGGACTTGTTGTGGCAGTTATTTAGTGTGATCGCCAGCGCTTTGACAAAGCTTTCCGTTGGGGCCGCCAGAAGTACTTGTGCCTTTTGCGTATCGGTGAGCCTTGCCGAGCGTACATGGCGCAGGAAGAGATTAATCAATTTTTCATTCCCGCTGTGCAGTATTTCAAGCACAGCGTTTGTTGTTTGCATGGCATTAGCAGGATCTGTGATTTCCTGGCCGTACACCTCTACTGGCATGCGGATTGCCAAGACATTGGCAACAGCTAGCCACTGGTTTTCTAGTAATCTATTTGTTGCGTTCTTGTATTGACGCAGGGCATGAATGAGGGCAGATGGGTCCCGGCCATCATCTCCGAGACCGGTAATGTTAGGATCATCACTTAGTAAGGCACGTGCTCTGCCTGGATTGTTTGCAGCTATGGCAGCTTCTACAAGCTTGCCGTTACTGATGGTTGCTGCAAAGTTCTCGGGATCAAGATTCTGAATATCATAAAAAGGGACTTGTGCATTCTGCAGAAGCAAGTGCTGTACATTAACGTTTGCCGGATTGGTTGCACGGATGTCCGCTCCTTGGCGTACCAGACGTTGGACTGCTTTAAGGTCTCCCTTTTTGGCAGCTCTGAGAAGAATGGTGTTTCCCTCAGCATCTTTTGCCTGTAAGCGATGCCGTTGACCAAGTGCTCCCAAACCACCGAGCAGAAACACGCCAAGTGCTGAAAAGCCGAGTGCTTTGGCGGCGGTCTTTAGCGCCTTAACGCGCGTCTGGTTTTGCTTGGTTGGCTTGCGTTTTGCGTTGCGCTCAGCACCTTTGATCTGTCCTCGTGCTATCAGGGCGGCAGCGCCAAGCACTGCAGCGGTTGCCGTCCCGCCGATGGCGATATTTTTTGTGGTCAGGGGAATTGGCCGTGTCGGCGTGATGAGTGAAAAAGAAAGAATAAAGAGAAGGAGTTTTTTCATAATGGTTTTCTCGTTTTGTTAATTGGTCTCATCTGCACCAGCACCTGCAGCAGCAGCGCGGTCAGTGGTGTATTGTTCAAAGAGGGTGAGTAGAGCTTTCCAATAGTCTAGATATTCCTGGCTGCGGTACGTATCTGCGCTCAAGGACTTAATAATCTCGAGTACGCTCTTACGTTTGGGCTCGCTTGGTGGGGTTGATGGAGGAACAAAAAGAATAGCATCACGTGCACGCTTGCGGCCGAGACGCGCGAGAAATTTTGTTGCAAAGGACACTGTGGCCTCACCTGTTCCGATAGGATACGATGGCACCAGCTGTGCTAGCGCGGTTTCTTGTGCCCCATACCCTGTTTGGTGGATGCTGTTTATGTCCGTATCGGGATTTTGGGCTAGATTGAGAATAATTGCTGCGCAAGCCTCTTTGCTTTCAGACTGCAAGTGGTATGTATATTGCTGGATGGCGTAGGCTAAGGGGGTATATCGTTCGTAACTAAGTTGACGAGGTTCGTCGAAACCTCTGAGTAGTGAATCTTGAAAAACCTGTGTTTGCGCATTTAGGTCTTCAGGATTCAGTGTTTGGGTTAGTTGTTGAACAGCGCTGCTATTGTGTGTTTCAATGGCAAGCATCAGTAGCGGTTGATTGAGCAGTGGTTGGGCTAGGGCTAGTTTTGTCAGCGTATCTGCCGTAATGTCTTGGTGCTCTTTGAAATACTTAACTACAAAGCATACAAAGGCATCGATAAGGTGTTGTGGCTGTTCTTCGGACGCTAAAGATGCTTTTTGTTCCTGTACGCTTGCAAGTTCTTTTTGCCACATTTTAAGGTCTGTGCAGTGATCAAAATACAATTGTATAGCACGCTCCCTTTCTGTGTTGGTACAGGGTGTGCTGAGCACTTTGCTCAGGGTGAGGTCTGGATGTTGTTCCAAAAGGCCTTTAGCAAAAAAGGCATCGTTGCCCGATGATATCGCTAGCCTGAGGACATCTGTGAGTTCTTTTGTTGACAGGCTTGTATGCCATTCTTTGGAGCCTAGGGCTGCTGCTTGCATAGTGCTGACAGCGGCTTTTTGGTAGTCATTAGTCGGAGATAAGTTCAAAAGCGCTATAATAAATGCAGGTACACCTGGATACCAGTCGTTGCTTACTGGCTTGAAGAGCGCTGCTTTTTTCCCTGGGTTTTTGCTAATCGCGTTTAACAGTGCTGTGAATGCATGAGCATTATACTGCTCAGCGGCCAGAGCGATCGGCGCTTGAGTGGGGTCCTCAGTACTTCCAATCGAATCAAAGGCGTCTTGAGCTATAATCCAGTCGGTAATGGCATGTGCGTCGTGTGTACCAGGAGTTACCGGTTGCTGGAGGGCAGCAACAAATGCTCTATGCAATGCGACAGGTCTGTCTTTCGCTGCGTACAGAGCTATGTAGTCGGTCAGTAATTCCGTATTCTGCGTGGCAACAATGCTGGCGATTAACGCTTCTTGCCTATTTGGCTCTATGGTGTGATGTGTGTGGGTGGTGTTGATGCCTTTGAAAAGCGTTGCGAGAGTCGTTATTTGTGTCGCATTGAGTTCTGGAGCTCTTTGGGTTGTTGTATTGTACGGACGCAGTACTTCATTGAGATCAATGGATAGCGCTTGTTGTGTAGCAGCGTTGAGCCACTGGCTGAGGTGGGTGATATCGTGTTCTTTTACCCATTGCCTCAGGTAGTGTGGGGCAAGTATTTGGAGGACATTTTTTTGCTCTTGCGTAAGCGGCTGAGTGCTGCTTACGGCTTGCGTAACGAGTTCATCAAGAGATTTTTTTTCTGTGTCGGACAAAGCGGCATAAGCTGAAAAATTTTTATTTTTAGTGAGTAGCTCGGACAGGATATCCCAGTGCTTATTCTGAAGGCAACTTCGCATAAGGGGCAGAGCAGCACTGTCGTTGGTTAGGTAATTGAAAAGCCATAACGGGTACGCGGGCTTAGTGGTGGCAGCAGAGTCACTATGATCTCTTGGTGCTGTTATGGTGTTTAGGGCATTTAAAAACCATGGCTTGATAGAAAGCAAATAGGCATAGAGATGCTCCCCAGAGAAGTGTTTAATGTTATCATTGAGGAGTCGTGCAATAAGCACTTTTGCCGATGCTGGATTTGGCGCTGCAAGGAGCAACTCGGTTTTTTGCTCATCTGATAGAGCGTTGCAGCAAGAACCAGGGAATGCTGCTATAAAAGCAACCTCTCCTGTGGTGACTGCGGTAGCAAAAGCCTGTGCAAGTTCTGTTGCGGTGTCAGGGTTGCTTATTTGCTCGATTCTATTGAGTAACTTTAGTACAAGGGCCTGCCACTGAGCTTTGTCCCGTTGTGCAGTTGCGGCGGTAAAGTGATTGATGGCGTCTGTGATGAGCTGTGGGTTGGGGATTGGCAGTGAGCTGCCTATGAGCAATTGGCGTGCATCGTCAGGCTTTCCTGTGTTGATATAGTGCTCTACCGATGCCTCTTTTTGCTGTCTGCGGGCGATGAAAAAATCAGGATCAAGCGATCGAATGCTTGCAGTTAGTCGAGAGTCGTCGTCAGGGGAGTTTGCCAAAAGCAAGTCCTGCACTGACCGATCTGCATTATTGGTTGCGCGTACGTCAGCCCCTTGTTCTATCAGGCTTTTTACTTTTTCAAAGTTTCCCTCTGCCGCAGCTTTAAGCAGAAGTGTATTTCCCTCAGCGTCTTTTGCATGTAAGCGATGCCGTTGACCAAGTGCTCCCAAACCACCGAGCAGAAACACGCCGAGTGCGGAAAAACCAAGTGCTTTGGCGGCGGCCTTTAGCGCCTTAACGCGTGCCTGATTGCGCTTAGTTGGGGTGCGTTTGGCGTTGCGCTCAGCACTTTTGATCTGTCCTCGTGCTATCAGGGCGGCAGCGCCAAGTACTGCAGCTGCTCCCGTCCCGCCGATGGCGATGTTTTGTGCCGTCAGGGGAATTGGCCGGGCTGGTGTGATAATGGAAAAAGAAAGAAGAAAGAGAAGTAGTTTTTTCATAAGTCCCTTAAGCAGCTAATACTTTGTATGGTCATGATAGCAGAAAAGGGGGGCGTTGGACAACGCCTCAAGAGAACCAATTTTTTACTCGTTTTCCGACATCGCCTAAAAAAGTCATAACGCTCTGATAGGCCTGAGTACCCGCATTTACCAGGCTGGAGGCGGCTTCTTGTGCATAAGTAGCACCGGTTGGGGTGCTGTGATGCGTTGGTTCGTGAAGCGCAGCTTTCTTCGCTTCATATTCCTGCCCCTTTGCAAGGATTTTTTGTACCGCATAGGCGTTGTGACCACTAATGGTCTCCATGATGATCGGTCGTAGTGTGCCAAAATCTGAGGCGACGCTCTCAAATGCCGGATGGTCAATAATGAAGTCAATAAGCCCTTTTGTATCTGGTGTGTCTGGTAGCCGTAATAGTGCATTGAGTATTGCGCAGAGACCGTCCCTCCGAGACGATGGTGAAAGGCAGCATTGCAGTGCTGCAAGGCCTCCCAAGAATTGCAGGTTATTTCCTGCTATTGCAGTGTTAATAAGAGCATCTCTGGTTTCTGGAGACATTGTGCCGGCGATTTTTTCCTCATCTTCAGGGGTATCTCTCAGGTGGCTGACTAATAGACCGAGAGAATCCATGCGATTCTGAATTTCCTCAGGGGCTCTACTCAGCTTGATCATTGCCGCATACAGAGGCGGGGCATCAAAATCAAGAGGAATGTGCTGCCTTTGCAGACCATCAAGCCACGCGTTGATGTGGTCGGTATCGTTTGCAAGGAGGCACTCAGCGATGTAATGCGGAGCGAGAAGTCCAAAAGCCTCTTTTTTCTTTGTGCTAAATGGTGGTCCATCAGAAGCGGCTTCTTGGGCAAATGCATTGAGAGCACTTGTATCGGGATTGCCAAGTGTGCTGTTGTAGGGGCTTGGTTGTGCGCCATTCCGGAGTACACAGGCAACCGTTGTCCACTTGCTGTTTCCTATGAGCAATCTAAGCGGAATCGCTTTAAGTATGTCGTGGCTTGGCATGGCCTTGCAAAGCCATTGTATGCGCTCAGGGTTTTCTCGATTGTCTGCTTTGTTGCCCAGCCCTATTGATTCATCAAGTGCCTGCGCGAACCATGGTTGTAAAGGTAGGTTGTCGGTGGTGTCATTATTAAGTCGCATAGCCAGCGCTTTGACAAACTGCTCCGTTGGAGCAGCCAGGAGCGCTTCTGTCTTTTGCGTATCGGTGAGCTTTGCTAAGGGTACTTGGCGCAGGAAAATAGTAATGAGTTCCGGATTGCCGCTACGCAGTATTTTAATCAGTGGGTTTGTGTGGATTTTGCTATACGCAGAATCTTTTACTTCTTGGCCGTACCGTTCTACTGGCAGGGCGGTTGCAAGCGTGGTCGCAGCCTGGAGCCACTGCTTTTTTAGGGGTGATGCATCGCTTGTGCCCTTGTAGTGGCGGATGGCCTGAATGAGGGCAGAGGGGGCTATGTGCGCGGCATTTCCGCTTCCACTCGTGAGTGAGGCGAGTAAGGCGTTTGTTCTTTCGGGATTGTTTTTCTGTATTGCATCTTCTACAAACTTGCCCTTGATAACAGCCTTTCCAAACTTCTTTGGATGAAGATGCTCAATGTCGGCAAGAGGGATGTGTGGATGTTGGAGTAGCAACTGTTGCGTGGAAGCTTGTAGGTTGTTTTTTGCTTTTAGGTTAGCGCCTTGGCGAACTAGGCTCTGTGCTTTTTTGAGGTTTCCTTGTCTGGCAGCCCTGAGAAGAAGTGTATTTCCCTCAGCATCTTTTGCATGTAATCGATACCATTGACCAAGTGCCCCAAAACCACCGATTAAGAATACGCCTAGGGCTGCAAGGCCGAGTGCTTTGGCTGCAGCATGAAGTGTCTTAACCAGTGCCTGGTTCTTTTTGGTCGGTGTGTGTTTTGCTTGTTGTTCGGCACGTTTGATCTGTCCTTGTGCTATCAAGGCGGCAGCGCCAAGTACCGCAGCGGTTGCCGTGCCGCCGATGGCGATATTTTGTGCCGTCATAGCAATTGGGCGTGCCGGTGCGATGAGGAAAAAGGAAAGAATAAAGAGAAGTAGTTTTTTCATAACGTCTTTAAGTTTGCAGTGCTTTATAGCGCTATGATAACAAAATATGTTTGCGATTTGCTAGGGAGTGGTGCTCTGGAGCCCTTGTGGTATACTGTGGACCGCGAATGGGTACGGGTGATGTTGGAGACATTTCAATGAAGTACAGACATCTTCTGGTACCTTTCTTTTTAAGTAGTTTTACTGCCCTTTATTCATCGGATCCTTTGACGGTGAGTGAGGGCGTTTTTTATGCCCTTACGAGTAGTGAGGGTAAGAGTATTTTGCGGCGGCGCTCGCTACGGGAGTGTGCGCTTTTTAAGCATCTGTCTGGTGCTGTACCTCTCATGGGTTATGGGCAAATGCTAGAGCAGGTGCGCCTGCGTTTTGAGACTGATGTTATGCAAGAGATGCATACTGCAGTAAATCTTCTTAACTCTATTGCCGGTCGTGTTCAGTTCAAACATGCGCTTAAGAAGAGCATTGTCATTGCCCTATTGAATCGTCAATGTACTATTGCTCGGCAGGATGGCGGTACATTGCTTTGCCTTACCTCCATTGACCCGATGATACAGCCGTACCTCAGACCTCAGAGTACCATTGTGCTTAGTTTGATTAAGGTGAACCATGCCAAAACGGGTATTACGCAGGCTGTGCTTTACTGTCATTTTGTTCCGCTTGTACCAAAGCATGGGTGTGCGGCAGCGCTCTATCCTTTGAAAAATGCGTCAGGAGGTGTTGCTGTGGTGCCCGAACGGTGTTGTCATAAGCATTTTACCGGAAATGATGCATTTGATTTCTCCGCTGGTTTTGCAAAACACGTAACAGATGGGAAGCATTTGGCGCGCCTTCATGACCTTGGTGTAACTGAGCAGAATGTAGGGTCAGTTGTTGGGCAGTCCCGTCAAGCACTGCGCAACAACCAACAACTTGCTTTTCATGGGGTGTACGCAAACCAGAAAGAGGTTAAGTATGATGACTCTACGCTTTTGCCGGTCTTTCGGTCGTATGATGCTGAAGGTAATCCAAAGGGGCGCCCCTGCGCTTTTTGGGCCCTAGAGCGAGAGGATAGGCAGCTTCGTACTGTGCTTGATTGTGGTATGGTGGAAGGAAACGCGCCGACGGCTTGCTGTTCTTGTACGTGTGCCAGGCTTCATTGCCTGTTAAACAATGACTACGAGGACTTTGTCGAGCAATATCCACCGTATCAAAATGACTCGCCGCTTTCTGCCCCAGATAATCTTACGGTTTCGCCAGTTCCTTTTGGTGATCAGGAAGAGCAGGACCGCGCCTGTTTGGTGTGGATTTATGATAATTGTGCGTTTGATGAGTCGATAGCAGATCATAGTAGGGTGCTTCTTAATACCTTGGCATCAGATATTAATCAGATAAGGTCGTGCAGAAAAATGGTAGATAAGAATGTGTTGGCGGCCTTGATGAGTGATCCCGCGATAGCGAGAATGGTTTTTGGCACAGACGACGAGGATGAGGAGGCATTGCTCTGATCGATTTTGACAAGCAGATGCTTTTTAGTAATACTGATCCCCCTCTTTAATCCTTTGTATTATCCAAAGAAAGTCTCTTATCTATGAAGAAGAATTTCCATCCTACGCTGCATGATGCGGTAGCAACCTGTGCCTGTGGCCAGACATATAAGATCACGTCAGTACTTCCAGAAGTAACTTCAGACATTTGTGCTAACTGCCATCCCTTTTTTACCGGCCAACAAAAGTTTATCGACCGTGCCGGTCGTATTGAGAAGTTTCAACGTCGTTTTGAAGCTAAAAATACCGCTCAATAATTATTTGTATGACGCATTTTGACCAGTTTCGCCGAGAGCTTGATGAGCTTTCGGCGGAGCTTACAAGGCCCACGCTTGAAGTCTCTCGGCGCATTGAAGCGCAGAAGCGTGCTGCCTTTTTGACTGAAGCGCTGAGCTTGCATGATGAGCAGGAGCGCATTTCGCGTGAGCTTGCTCAGGCGCGTGATTTGGCAACTGCTGAAACTGATGCTGAGCTCAAAACGTTATACCTTGATGAGGTAGCGGCTCTTGAGCCGAAGCTCAAGCAGGTTGCTAATGAGCTGGAGGATTTACTGTATCCGGCTGATGAGCATGACAGTCGCTCAGTGTTTTTGGAAATGCGTGCCGGTGCCGGGGGCCAGGAAGCGGCGCTCTTTGTCGGTGACTTATACACCGCGTACCAGCTGTATGCTGCATCTCGCGGCTGGCAGTTGACGGTAGAAGATTTGAGTTCAACCGATCTTGGCGGGTACAAGGAATTGGTCCTTTTTATTAAGGGCAAAGATGTCTACAAGTATCTGAAATTTGAATCAGGAGTGCACCGCGTGCAGCGGGTGCCTGCAACTGAAACGCAGGGGCGGGTGCATACCTCAACGGTCACGGTAGCCGTGCTTCCAGAAGCGGATGAAGTAGACGTGTCGATCAACATGAATGATGTGCGTATTGATACGTATCGTTCTGGTGGTGCTGGTGGGCAGCACGTTAACAAAACGGACTCCGCGGTGCGTATGACGCATATTCCGACCGGAATTGTGGTGCAGTGCCAAGATGAGCGCTCACAAATTAAAAACCGCGCCAAAGCTATGAAAATGCTGCTTGCGCGGCTTCTGGATAAAAATAAATCTGAACAAGCGGCCAAAGAGGCTGCTAACCGCAAACAACAAGTTGGTGGGGGTGATCGTTCTGAAAAAATTAGAACGTATAACTATCCGCAAAACCGTATTACCGACCATCGTGTTGGCCTGACGCTTAAAAAGCTTGAATACATTATGCAGGGCGACTTGCATGAGATCATTGATGCCCTCATTGAAGAGGACCGCAAGGCGCGACGCGAGGCATAAGGCGAAGAGTATAAGTGGGCGTAAGCCCGCCGGAGCCGTTCGGCTAAGAACTCTAAGGCGAAGGGCGGGGAGGGCTTGCCCCTCGAAGCCGCACGGCTCAGTGCACTACGGCGAAGAGTGGGTTGCCTTTTTCTCAAATACGATCATAATTCTTCTGAAGTTACCACGTACGCAATTACTCTCACTCATTAACTTCTTCAGAGGACTCTATGGAAAAGGTGTTTCAAGCGCGACAATTCTTTATAGCCGGCGTCTTTTTTTTGCTTGGCGCTATGTGCAGTTGGCTGTGGCTCCATACCTATTGTTCTCTCTCCGTATGCAAGCGTTCTGTAGGCATTATCTACGTGCCGTCTCGTATGTTTCATAAAATTGCTGCTGACAAGCTCAAAGATCTTCTCTGTGCCGATGAGCGGTTTGTGGTTGCCGAATGGCATGCCTCATCATCGCGTGATGAAGTAAATATCAAAGCTTTGTGCGCAGAAGCGCTGGAAAGCTCGGTTGATCTTCTCGTGGTTATGGGTATGCGGTGCTCTCGTATACTGGTTGATATGGCGCGCGAGGGTGGGTATAGCAAACCTATTATCTTTATTAGTCTTAATGACCCGGTTTCTGCTGGCGTTATTGCCGCACTGGAAAAACCTGAAGGGCTGGTTACTGGGGTGACGGTACAAATTCTTGAGCCTACCTCTATTAATCCTTGTGAGCTGTTGTTTGAGCTGAAGAGTGATGTGCGCGGTGTGCTTATTCCTTATGCCGTGGGCAGTACTGCATCAAAAGAGGCGTACGTACAGAGCTTGGTTCGCTACTGTAAGTCGTGTGGCGTCAAGGCTAAGGCGCTTGCCATACCGCAAAACACTGACCCGATAGAGGCGGTTGCGCGTGTCCTGCCTGCGTATGATACGCTGCTGTATGTGGAGGGGGATGCGCTTGCCGAGATGGCGCCGGCGCTTGGTGAACTTGCTTCGCAGTATGGGGTAACGTTTTTTGCCGGTTCTATTGATGGTGCGCATACGGCATCGTTGACCTATGCACCCCATTCAGAAAATTTGGCCTGGACAGCGTACGCGCTGATTAAAAAAATTCTTGTGTACCGGCAGCCCGTTGCCGAGTGTCCAGTGCAGCAACTTACGGTGGATCGAGAGCTTATTCTCAATCTTGATCGGTTTAAATCACAGGGCTTGCGTTCGGTCGACGTGCGCACGGTGATTCACAGCATTCGTTCCAAGCCTGCTCTTGCGCAGGTGCGGAGTCATATTCGTGTTTGGTAGGTGTACATACATAAGGAAATCATATGGTGCTGCTTGTTGGTGTTGGGGTGGGTGTTGTTCTTCTCGGTGCGGCAGTTTTCACTGCCGTTAAAAAGCGCTGGCCAGTCTGGGTGTTTAGAAAAAGCATTGGCGTGGTGTATGCCTCTGAGAAGTTGTTTCATACGATGACCGTAAGTGCGCTCGAGCGTTTGACCGCAACAAGACCTTTGCTCGTCTGCGAAAAATATAGTGTTTCAGATATTCATGACGAAAAAGAACTGCGTGAGGTGTGTCTTAAAGCATTGCATGGGTCCTCAAAAGTGCTTCTGTCGGTTGGTGTGCGCTGCAGTAGTATGCTCGTACGGTGTGCGAAAGAATTGAAAAGCGGCAAAGCCATTGTTTTTATGGGGGTTGTGCATCCGGTGCAGCTGGGCTTGGTAACCTCGCTGGAGCAGCCAGGTGGCTTGGTGACTGGTGTGCGTACGGCAGAGGTTGAGGGTGTTGATCAAGAAGTTGCCATGGTAAAAACGGTACGTGCTGATGCAAAGCGCGTACTCCTTGTTTTTACGCCTGGTGGCGCTCCGCATGGTACTGAGCAGCGGGCGCGGCAATTTCAACATGTGGCACGTGCGAATGGTCTTTCTGCGACATTGCTTCCTATTTCGGTGCCGAGCCGTGCACTTCCTGCTATTGATGCCGCATTGCGCGGGCATGATGTTTTGCTCTATCTTGAAGGCGACATTTTGGTCAACTTTGCTGCAGAGCTTGGCGCACTTGCTGCCCGACGTAAAGTGGTCTTTTGCGCTGGTTCTATTGAAGGCCTGGCATATGCATCAGCATCTATTAGTGTCTACGTTGACGGTCTTGCCGAGGTCGTGTTTGACATGGCACAACAGATCGCACTGGAGGGCGCAAAGCCGGGTGCTATTCCGGTGCGTGAGGTGACGTGTGAGCGGTTTACGTTGCTCAACAGTACCGCACAGGAGCAGCAGAAGCCTGAAGGCTTTGTGGTGCGGGATTCTAAGATTGTACGAGAAGCGGTATAAGATCCATTCATACTATTTTTTCAGATGAGTGGATCTTAGTATGAGGCCGTGTCATCAAGATTGCGTTTCATAAAAAAACAGATACATTTACCGCCCTGTCTTTTTCCGTTATCAGGGAGTGTGTTCCATGTTTTGTATGTTGTCCGGTGGTCTTGAGCGTTTTGTTGGTCTGATTGGTGTTGTGGTGGTGCTTGCCATAGCCTATCTTTTTTCACGACACAAAAGCCGCGTTCAGTATGACGTTGTCATAAAAGGGCTTGGCCTGCAGGTGTTTATTGCCTGGTTTATTTTGAATACAGACATCGGCAAAGGCATCTTCAGTGCATTATCTGATGGCTTTCAAGTAGTGTATCGGCTTGCCGACCAAGGCGCTTCTTTTGTATTTGGCTCTTTGAGCAATCCAACCGGTCCGTGGGGCTTTATCTTTGGTGTTAAGGTTGTCTCCATTATTATCTTTTTTGGCGCGCTTATGTCGCTGCTTTTCCATTTGGGTATCGTTCAGTTGATAGTCAGTGCCCTTGCGTATGTGTTTCGTCCTCTGCTCGGTACCTCCGGTCCCGAAACGCTCTGTGCTGCAGCAAACAGCATGCTGGGGCAAACCGAGGCGCCGCTACTCATTAAAAATTACTTAAAAGACATGACTGATTCAGAGATTTTGGTCGTTATGGTCAGTGGCATGGCGACGCTGAGTGGCGCTATTTTGGCGGTGTATGGCGGTCTTGGTGTGCCGATGCATCACTTGCTTGCATCGAGCGTTATGGCGATTCCTGGCTCCATGGTTATTTCAAAAATTCTGCTCCCCGAAACAGAAAAAGGGCTTTCTACCAAGGCGCTGGTCGATATGAAGCCAACCACCAAGAACATGCTTGATGCTATTTCAACTGGTACCTCCGATGGGCTTTCGCTCGCGGTCAATGTGATGGCAATGCTCATATCGTTTATTAGTATTGTGGCGCTGGTTGACGCGATTTTATCTGGTGTTGGCTCGTGGTTCTTTGATTTTCCTCTGACGCTCAGCTTTGTCTTTGGAAAACTCTTCTCCGGCGTTGCTCTAGTCATCGGCATTCCATTTAATGAATTGGAAGCAGCAGGCGCACTTTTAGGAAAAAAACTTGTCGTAAATGAATTTGTAGCGTATGTTGATATGGTCAAAGCACAATTGTCTGCCCGTACACATGCAATTATGACGTACGCACTTTGCGGTTTTTCCAATTTTTCCTGTATCGGTATCCAAATTGGTGGTATCGGTGCGCTCGTGCCTTCTAAGCGAGAGTTGCTCACCCGTCTGGGGCTGCTCGCACTGCTTGGGGGTACGCTGACAAACTTGTTGGGAGCTGCAATAGCCGGGCTCTTCATATAAGTCTTTGACAATTAATTAATAGTAGTTTTGTTGCCCCATAATCATTGCGTGATCAATGATGTGGGGCACTTTTTTTACCGAATGGGGATTTCGTATGAAAACAGCAATAGGCATTATTGCCTGTGTGGTAGGTATGAGTGGGAGTGTGATGGCTATGGATCAGTACCATGGGCATTGTGAAAGTTTTTGCCGTTCAGTTACTGTTATGCGCAATTACATAGAGCAATTTGATACATTTTTTACAAACGTAAGTTGCATGAGCAAGAAAGAACTGGGCCGTAAAGGAGTAGAAGTTCGTGCGCAACTGTACCAATGGGGCGGTGTATTTTGGACACAATTGGCCATTTTGCTTTACTACGCTGAAGAAATGAAGGGGCTGTCGGAGTCTTGCAGAATGATGGGCTATCTGGAGATTCAAGACGAGGCACTTTTGCAAGAGATTATTGTAGCATGGGCTTCTACAATTGAAGGGCTTTTCAAGATCTCTCAACGCCTAAAAGAGAGTTATGCTGCTCGTTATAATGCGTTATATGTATGGGCTTTAGAGGCCCAAAAATCCCTGCCAGCGGGAGGGGCTCGTTCGCGAAGGGCTAGCATTTAGGTATACTGACTGCATGAAAATAGCAGTACTAGTCTCTGGTGGTGTTGACAGCTCTGTTGTCCTTGCTCGTTTGCACGAGCAGGGGCACGATGTCACCGCCTTTTATCTTAAAATATGGCTTGAAGATGAAACCTCCTTCCTGGGACACTGTCCGTGGGAGGAGGATTTGTCCTATATACGTGCTTTGTGCGATGCACGGGGCATTGAGCTGCGTATTATTCCGCTGCAAAAGGAATATCATGAGCAGATTGTGGCCTATACGATTGCTGAAGTAAAAGCAGGGCGCACGCCAAGCCCTGATGTGCTGTGTAACAACCGCATAAAATTTGGTGCTTTTTTGCAGGCAATTGGCCCCGAGTTTGAAAAAGTTGCCAGTGGTCACTACGGCAAGATTGTAGCCAGAGCCGATGGGGTGTATGAACTGCACAAATCTCCTGATCTGATCAAAGATCAAACTTATTTTTTATCGCATCTCAGTCAAGTACAGCTTTCGCGTCTCTTGTTGCCGCTAGGCGACATGACCAAGCAGATGGTGCGCGCTGAGGCCGCGCGCTACGGCGTGCCGGCAGCAGAACGTAAAGATTCTCAAGGGTTGTGCTTTTTAGGCAAAATTAGTTTTGCCGATTTTATAAAGCATTATCTTGGTGAATTGCTGGGAGAGATTGTGGAAGAAGAAACGGGTACGGTTCTTGGTCGGCATCCCGGGTATTGGTTTTTTACCCTTGGTCAGCGTAAGGCCCTTAGGCTTTCTGGTGGGCCCTGGTTTGTGGTGCGTAAAGATATACAAGCCAATCGCGTCTATGTATCACGCCAGTATTATGCCGATGATAAGCCGCGCAACTTGTTTGTAATGAGCGATGTGCATTGGGTGAGCGGGCACAAGCCGGAGCAGACCGTGTTTGACATTAAAGTGCGTCATGGGGCCGAGGTGGTGCGCGGGGAGCTGACCGATCTTGGGCAGGGGCGGTATCAGGTGCTTCTTGAAAAGCGGGATCAGGGTCTTGCGCCGGGGCAATTTGCGGTCTTGTATGATGGCACGCAGTGTTTGGGATGTGGCGTCATTGCCCAAGAATAAAGTAAGTCTCATGACTATTGCAGCAGGTGCTGCATGCTCTTTATGCTCGGTGTTGGTTTTAGTGAGGTGGTATGAAAAATAATAAAGTTTTTGTATGTGTGGTGCTTGCCGTGTTGTGTCACGACGCATCCATTTATTCGTTTGGTAATCGTGTTGGTGCGGCGCTTGAGCGGCCGCTGGTGCGTCATACGGCTGCTGGGGCGCTCAGTGCTGCAGCGATTGCAAATTTGGTTACCGCATTGACCAATAAAAAAGCAAAAGAAATGTTATGGCGCAAGTCGCCAGGTTCTAAAAAGGCAGCACGTAAAGCAAGTCCCGCATTTGTTGCGCTTACCACCTTGCGCATTCTGCTCAGTCTTGGGTTGCTTGGTGGTGCTGCGGCACTTGAGTGGAAAGGCAGAAAAGGTGCAGCGGCGCCCGATGTTGATTGGCAGGAGCCTAAGGTGGACGCCATCTTTGGAGAGTCTACGGGCAGTGCATCTCTCCTCGCAACGATACCTCCAGCACCTTTATCGACAGTACCTTTATCGACAGTACCTTTATCGACAGTACCTTTATCGACAGTACCTTTATCGACAGTACCTTTACCGATGCCGAGAACGGGAGAACCTGATGAGGTTGTTGCCCCTGCGGGTGGCGCTGACAACGGAGCAGCACCCGGTGCAGGAGCGGTTGTCGTTCCCGCGGGTTTTGCCGTTCTTCCGGGGTTCACACAAGTAAAATCTGAGGTCGGATACCTGGAAAGAGGTGGCAGTGAGGGTGCGTATACGTGGACATTGCCGGATGTTCGAAATCAATGTGTAGTGAGCAAAGCCGGCGTTGCATATGCAGATCATAATGCCAATTATCGATTTGCCGAGCTTGAAAATCTTGGCAAGCCTCACCAGGACGCGTTTTTGGTTGATGTTGTATGTGATGGTGCTTGGTTGCGGGCTTGTATTGCAGATGGAACCGGTACGCATCAAGAGATAGAAAACATTCTATGGGATTGGGATAGTGGCGCGTCTATACCTGATGACAATTATCATTCTGGTGGCGCAGCAGCAGCACGCTATATCATTGATGCGGTGGCTAGACAGAAGATTCAGATCACTTCTGAGATCATCCAGGATGTTGACACGCAGATGAAAGAGCGTAACAGAGATATTGTGGAACGAATATTATCGCGGGTGGGGGCGGCTAAGCTACTCAGGGAGCGCATGGGTTCAATCAAGGGCGGGTCATGCGCATTGATTTCTCTGACATTAAGTCCAGACCGTTGGTGCCTGTTTAATCTGGTTGGGGACTGCGGTGCTTTTGTGTTGCGGCGAGATGCTGGCGGTCACGTAGATGCTCATTGCGTGTTGTCTGGGCATCCTGCGGCCACGGGCAAACAGATGTCACCAGGCTGTTGGAAGGTTGGTGATACTAATGACAGTACCGATTGCTCTGATGTTGTAACGCGTGACTACCGTTTGTCGGATGATGATGAATTTGTGGTTCTTGCTTGTGATGGACTTTTTGACGTATTTGCGCATAGTGAAAAGAAAAAAATAGCGCCAGTTGATTTAGTGCAAGAATTGCGTGGCATGAAGCTGAGTGAGTCGGTGTTTCATCCTGGCGTTGCTGATGCTGGCGATGCGACACGATACATTACGCCAGCGTGGATCTATAAAAGCATTACTCGGTCGCTCGCTGCGGGCATTAATCCTGCGTCGCCCATAATAGCGCGCGCAAAGGAATTGGGGGAAGTGGTGACTCAAGAGGACGAAAGGACGAAGCAGAAAGTCACGCTGAAGAAATATGATGATCTGACGGTTATTGTTGTCGATGTGCGCAAAAGGGCCGGTGTCCACAGAAAATAGGTCTTGCGGCGTACTGTAGATCGAAAATTCCTCGCATTTTCTGTATTGCACCTTAAGAAAGTGCGAAGAATATATTGCGTGTCAGGACACGCTTGGCTACTCTAGCAACCTTATTCCATTATTCCTCTTGTGAAAAAGCGACACACATGTACCTCTCTCTCTTCATCGGGGCCGGTGGCGGTCTTCTCTATGCGTTTCTTGCCGGTAGTTATTACAAAGCGTTGTTTCTTGGCGGCCCGCAGCGTGGCGGCTTTATGCGCTTTTTGCTCTCTTTTTTCCGCATTGGCATTGTCTTTTGTCTCATGGCATTCTTTTTGTGGGCAAGAGTTGCTTCACCACTTCCTCTTGTTTGTGGTATTGTAGCGGGGTATCTCATTGGCTTCTTATATGGTGTCTGTACGCAATGGATGTAATGTCTCTTTTTTCCCACGTCGAATGGTATCCCTTTGCCTATTTTGGGCTTACCAGCCCTGCGTGGGCGGTCAATCTTGATACGTTGCTCTATACGTGGGTGGCGATGCTTTTTTTATGCGGTGGTGCACTGATTGTGCGTCGGTATTATTTTTCCCATACGGGCCGTGTGTATGCAGCACTTGAGTTTTTTACGCAGACTATTGCGACCATGTGTGTCGACTCGATTGGCTACTTTCGGCGCGACTATTTTATGTTTATTGCCAGTCTTTTTCTGTTCACCCTCAGTTGCTGTGTGGTGGGTATCCTCCCGTTTATGGATGAGGCAACCAAGGATGTAAATACGACTTTTGCCATAGCGATTGCCAGTTTTGTGTATGTGTCGTATCAGCAGCTAACGCAACTCGGGCCCCTCAAATTTTTAGAGCAATTTTTGGGACACCACGAGATGCCGCTGGTGATTCGCATTATTATGTCGCCGCTGGAAACGATGGGGAAATTTTCAAAAATTATTTCGATGGCATTTCGTTTGTTTGGTAACGTGCTCGGTGGTGCTGTGGTGTACCATTTGATTTTATCGATGCTCTTTGCCGGCAAAGTCTATTTTCTGGGAGCAGTCGCGGTAGGTGGCATTGTGTGGCTGGTGGTCTTTCGTCAGATGCACCTTGATGCGCATACCCGTCTGGGCAAAATACTCTACTTTGCGATTCAGTCCCTCTTTATTATCACGGGTGTGCAGTTCTTTTTTGGCATTTTTGAGTCTCTTATTCAGGCCTTTGTAGTTGCTATGCTTTCTATGACCTATTTGGCGCTGGGCATTTCTCATGATGTGCGTCGTGATCGAAAGGCTGTGGTATGGAATTAATAGCCCCGCTTCTCTATTTTTTGGGTCTTGTTGGGTGTATAGTTCTGGGTGCCG
>Ga0214923_10001970_pt1 | contig 28211 bp, 46 predicted proteins | sample LL1510_MetaG_FD_177993 | JGI IMG/M metagenome (GOLD analysis project Ga0214923, IMG submission 177993) | Freshwater microbial communities from Lake Lanier, Atlanta, Georgia, United States - LL-1510 | ecosystem: Environmental > Aquatic > Freshwater > Lake | place: USA: Georgia | collected...
GAAGTATCATTGAACTAGCACAGCGCAGTACTGATGCTGTGGGCAGTGAGGATGATGACTGTCAAATTATTAAAGTAATTGCTGAAGATATGCTGAGGTATTGTGTAAATGAATAAGTTTAAATTTGAATGGCAGTTTGGTAGTAGTGGCCCTTCTAGCAAAGTTGGCAGTGTTGAAATATCTGAGCCCAAGCTCACTATGGAATTTCAAGCAGATGGTCTGGATGAAATTTTCAGGCAGTTTGGAATGTTTCTCAAAGGATGTGGGTATGAGTTTAAGGGAGACGTTATTTGTGAGGATTTTGATTACGGGTCTAATACTGTAACAAAATATAAAAGCTTTGAAACAAAAGGTAACAGTGAATAATACTCTTATTGATGCTTGGTTTACTGTGGAACAGCTTAACGATATTAAAACAGCTGTGAAATATTTCTATGATCACGAGCTTTATGGAAGTAAGAAGAGGGATAACCTTCATGCCATCCTAGAGCATTTGGATCATCTTATCGAACATTATGAATAAAGTAGAAGAAAAAGTATCACCTATTTGGACTCTATTGCTTGGCGTGCTGAGCTGGATCATTATTATTGGTGGTGCAACCATTGCCATTCACTTGCTGAAATGACTAAGAAGCAAGCACTTACAACCCTTAAGCGCATTGCACGTGATCCTGGTCTGGCTGATCAATTTACAGAAGAAGAGATAGAAAAACTAGAAAAATTAGCAGCAAAAAAATAATCTTGACCGAATTGTGAATTCCAATATACTAATTGTATGAACATTAAGATGAGTAGCACAAAGTTTCAACCTGTTAGTCAGGTTGTTATCCCTGAAGTTTATAGCCGCCGACTCAAGAGCGGTAATGAGAAAATTGACGCTATGTTTGGAGAAGGTATTCTTCCTGGTAGCTCCATTACTCTTACAGCTCGAGCTGGCATGGGCAAGACCACGTTTGTATTGCAATTGCTAGAGAACCTCCATAACAATGGTCATAAGGTGGGCTATTGTTCTTCTGAAGAGTCTGTAGCTCAGCTTGCCATGACTTGTAAGCGGTTGCAAGTGAATAACATCCAAGTCTGTAACGAGAGCAATGTGGATACTATCAGCAAGTACATGGATGATCTGGATGTTATTGTTATTGATAGTTTTCAAGGCCTGGTCAAGGGTAACAAGAGGGGCCGCGATCTGGAGAAGTATTGTATTGAGAAGCTAGTAGTGCGCGCCAAAGAAACTGAATGTGCAGTTATTCTAATCTGTCACAATACTAAAGCTGGTGGTATCAAAGGTTCTTCTCTTATTATTCATGCAGTGGATGTGAATATTAGTATTAACTTGATCAAAGATGCTGAGATGAATGCTCGCTGTATCCGCTTTGAGAAGAACCGGTTCGGTCCTGCCAATGACATTGAGTGCTTTATTGAGTACTCTGGTTATGACTTTGAGACTGAGGTTGTTGTTGATGGCGATGGAGATAACAAGCCTAGCAAAGCTGACAAGAAGAAAGAGCAGCGCGATGCAATTCTCAAACTGGAAAACATTACCGTACAAGAGGTTTGTAAGAAGCTCAGCATTGATAGTACTCGAGCGGGATTCCTTCTGCGAGAGCTTGTTATGGAGTGCAAGCTGGTCAAGCAAGGCAGAGGTGTAGAAGCCACATATTCCAAGCCAGATGTACATTTGGATGTTGCCTAATTTAACATTTCAGCCATAATATTAGTATGATGAATGAAGCGTTAGACAAAGTGGATTGGAATGCATTGTATTCTGTGGGTAAAGATAGCAAAGAGTTTACCTTTGATATGTTTGATCCTTTGCTTCTAGCAGATAATCCTGCTAGCCAGAACTGGACGGCTACTGTTAGCTTTCGCGGTCAGTATGGCGACAGGGCTAACGCTAAGAAAAATATTCTGTTCCGCAGTGGCGTTCCTTCTCCTCATGAACTGGAGACTAGTCATTCCTGGTACATGGAAGAGCCCAAGCCCAGTGTCAAGGGTGCAGATAAAGAGAATGATAAGTTGTGGCGCAAGTTCAATAGGGTGGAGCTCAAGCTTGATGAAATGTTTCTCAATGCTTTCTTCAATGTAGCTTCATTTGAGATTCAAAGCTTCTTAATTGAAGCTGGCTGGTATGAGCGTAAGTTTAGCATGTATGCCGGTTGCAGCATGTGCAAATGCTCTCCAGGTTACAACATGAAGAGCGCTGGTAGCATCAAGAACACAGCCATTGATGTGGTGTTTAAAAAGAAATGATACTCAAAGTTGTAGAAGAATATGATGGGCGGTTGCCTGTGTTTAATGTAGTAAAAGAAGTTACTGCATGTGATAATTGTGGCTGTCAGAAGGATGAAGTGATCAAATCTTTTGATACTTACGAAGAAGCAGATGCTTACTGCAATAGCTTGATTAAGGAAGGCAAAGCCAAAGGATAATATGTCAGCATACATTTACAAATTAATAAGTCCTAAGAAGTTTACTTGGATGAGAGTTCAAGTGGATGGTGATACCACTTCTATTCGCAAAGTGTATCATATGCAATTCTGGTACAAGCCTTACATGGATATGGAAAATGATAAAAAGTTTCAGAAGCAGCTTAGCAGAGAAGAGTCTAAAACGAAGAAACAATTTGAAGGGGTTGATGTAGAGTATGCCATTACCACTTATGAAGGTAAGATTAGCAAACCTTTTACGCATGGTGATTATTTTGGGTGCTGGCAGGTTGTTAACTGGAAGAGGTACAGACGAGATGATAGAATTATTGAGATTGGAGATTATAATAGGATTTGTTTCAATGATGAGGATTTTGGTAACATTTGGCACAAAGCTGTCTTAGCTACAAAAGAAGACATTTACGATCAAGCAACCAGTCCTGGTGAGCAAGTGCTGGCATAATTGTGTCTACTAATTATAAATACTGCAGTCTGGACATTGCCGGGCAACGCCTTGACTACTGCTACAATCCAATTAATGGCGACGTTTCAACCCAACACTTTCCTGGTATACCAATTCATAGGGTGGCTCTTGGTTGTGGCATGTATGCAACACATGATGACATAAGAAAAATTATTGAATATAAATTAGAAATACCTTGCAAACATATTCATGAGGATCTATTCTAGTGAGTATGATTGCCCATCAGATGAGTGAATATATTAAATCGCGTATTTCTTCCATTACTGCCGATGTTTGGAACAAAATGAATATAAATTACCAGACAGAGGACATTTGGAACGACTTGGCCAGGATTAATGGAGATTGTCTTGAGGCTACTTTTTATATCAAAGGACTTGATAATGTTGTGAGAAAAGATTTTAATGAGCATGCTCAACTGCTCAAACAAAACAATCCTAATGTTGCTGAATTTAAAGTAAAATTTAAGCGCCCAGAAAAAGAGGTGCGCTTTTATTTGAAGGTAACAAAGTGAATTTGTTGTTTCGTAAAAGAAATTTAGTCTTAAAGGCCGTTACCTTTAGTTCTGCAGCTTATGAATATTTTACTGTAGCCAAAGCCCATAATTTTTACCCTGAATGGTGGAAGAAATTACCTGCATATCATGAGCAGTTAACAGGCATTTTAAATATAAAATATCCCACAATGAAAAATTGTGCAGGTATTATAGATATGTATAAAAATGGGTTTATTCTTCCTTTGTGGAGTGATTTGCAAATAAAAATAGCAGAGCACGGCCAGTGGGCAGGTGGGTTTTCTGATTTGTCTACTGTGCAGCCGGTTAGTCATCCTAGACAGCAATTAGGAGAAGATAATACAGAATTCAATGATTGCATGCATATTAAGCTGGATTCTCCTTGGTTACTTGAAGATGTTAACAAGACAGGCATTTCATTTGTTCAAATTGGGTGCTTGTGGAATAACATACCCTTACAGCACATGTTGCAAGTTTGCCCAGGTATTACAAATTTTAAATATCAACATTCTCTTAACATAAATGCGTTTTTATCTTCTAAAACACCTGCAGAATTTGTTATACCTGCCAATACTCCCATGATGCAAATAATCCCCCTCACAGAAAGACAGTTGGACCTGCAAGTAGAATTGATTTCACGGGAAGATTTTATTCAAAGGAACAACAAACAAGCTGGTGTGTGTTTCTATGGAAAGTATGATAGATTGAAAAAAATTTATATGCAGAAAGAATCGCAAAGCAAATGTCCGTTTAGCAGATTATTTAAACAATAGCATGTTATTAGTAGCTATTAACAAATTTGAGATTAAAATTATAAAATGAAATATTGCTTTGAGAAATATGAATATTGTAACAGAGGCAGAGTATTCCACGGGTACATTTCTGTAGATGCAAATGATAGTGATGAAGCAACACAATTAGCTCAATTGAGTGCTGGGCAAGGCATCGTGTTGCAGCCTGTTTATATTAATCCATCTGATAGTTACAGCAGATAATGAATTTTATTGCAAGGTTTGTTTTGGATTTTTTAAATACTTTTGCATGCATCATAAGCTCTGGTATTGTAATTTTAGTGGAAGCAACAGCTCAAATTGTTAATACCATTAGAAATTTTTATGCAGGAATTATTGCACCTTTTGTCGTAGAGATTGTGGCAGATATAAATTTTATTTTAATAGTAATGAGTCAAATGATCATGAGCATCACATCAGATTCGACCCTCTTGTTAAGTCAATGGCTATTAAAAATATCGCAATTCTCTCATGAGAAAAGTGAACAATTGATTCATAGAAGTTGGGTAGATTAGTATTCAAACATAAATAATTGCATGTACCCTCAGAAAGACGAGCATGCTTGGATGACCAGACAGAATGCATTATCTACAATTTCTACTGCAGAATCTTATGGACCTGCTCATTCACAAAATACGCCATTAAATAGCAATTCTTTAATGTCTCGTTACAATCTGCCTTCTCATCTTCTTTCTGATGTTCAGCAGCTTGTGAAAGAAGTTAGCGGGTTAAGCCAATAAGTTATCTTTTTTTATTAAATAATTTTATGCGTCCTGCTGATGATATGCAAATGATGGGAGAAGCTTATCTTGGAGGTGTTGCTTCTGCTGCAGGCAATGTTTTATCTAATGTTACTTCTGCTCTGACAAAACCAAACACTGTTGCAGGTTATCAGCAATTGAACCCCATGCAGAAGAATGCATTGAGCGCTGTTTTAAAGGCCTATAATTTACCTGCTCAACACCTTCCCAAACTTCAACAGATATTAGATGGTTATTTGAAATCTGTTACTTCTACAGCTCCTGTTACACAAACAAGCGCAATGTAATTGTTTTGCCTAAATAATCTTATGATTATTGAAGCGCAGCGACTGCTGTCTCCTTTTGCAGGTCAACAGCAACTGCCCAGAAATTTTTGCATTTCAGATGCTAACTATTTTTGCCCCACGCAAATGACTGTGGACAACATCATTGTGCCTGCTTACAAGTGGTGGATGAGATCATTGAAATGGACCAATTGGACACACAAATGGGATTGTGATAATTTTGCAGATGCTTTTAAGCTATTCTCTTGTGGCTGGCATGCAAACAATACTCAAGATGAAGCAGAAGGCATAGCCATTGGTGTTATCAATTACATGGCCAATCAGAAAGCAGAGGATGGATTAAAAGGCGGGCATGCCATTAATATTATTTACACAGATGCAGGCAAAGATGACCAAGGAGAAGACACAGTGCAGCCTTTGTTTTTTGAACCGCAAACAGGCGGATATTACCATTTAACAGATGAAGAATTTCAGAGCATTTGGACAGTTTACTTGTAATTACCGGCTATTCCAATTGTAATTAACTCCCACTCCTTGAGCAACATCAGCAGGAACAATGGGGTTGGTATTTACGTCATTAACGTTTTGCACAGGCTCTGGTTTGCTATTGATATTCATCATATCCTTGTGGGCTTCTTCTATAATAATTACCGTATCCTTGCATGGAGGTTTGCTCTTTACTACAGGCTTCACAAACAATGCACTGCCCAGCATGAACAAGCCCAAAATAATTGCACCCAAGGTAATATTCTTTTTCATGTGATTATTGTAGATTATAAAAAGCAAAATGCTATAATATGATTATGAAGTTTAAACCATGTGCAGAGCAGCAATTCCTTGCCAAATTCATTCAATTGTATCAAGACATGACTCACTTGCCAGATGTGGCTGTTCAGATGAAATTGGATTGCCTGTATGAAGAAGCTTGTGCTCTGCAAGGCAGCAGACTGGGTGAGAGTATTGAAAGAGTCATAAAAATATACAAGATTAAACCCAAAAAGAAGCAAAAACGCTAACTTGTTCTGTGCAGGCACAGTCCTGCATGCATTTTTACAGTTGCCTGTGACTAAATAATCACATATAATACTCGCTATGAAATTTGATGAAATGGTTAACAACATATTGAATGCAGAACCTGAATTGGATTGGTACAAAGGAGAAGTGAAGAAGAGGGCAGGAGACAAACCTACTGCAGAGAGTATGATGCAGGCATTGGATCAAGCTTGGATGAATGCTGGCCATGCTCGTTTCAAAACAGATACTTTGCACAATGAATTACTGAAAACCCGAGGCAAAAGCAACAAACGTCGCAAGTTCATGAAACAAGGCTACTATCCTGCAGGTGATCAATTTGATCCGGAATATATGAAGGATTGGTTGCAGAAAGAGATCATGGGTGAATTCTTGGTTAAACGTGATGGTCCTGTGCCTTTTTACAAAGCCAGATAATAAGTATTCAATATGAACAAAGACAACCGATTGATACTGGAAGCACTGCACAGCAAGTTTACTCAAGCAACAGGTGCAGAAACATATGTGTCCAATCAATTGCAAATGATCTTAAAATCATTGGAAAACATGAGTACTGCCATTCATTTGAGCAAGAGTTCTCATGTGGATCAATTGCTGAGCAGAGTCATAGAAGAAGCAGAAATGCTCATGAGTGAAAGAGGATCTGGTACCAGTGAAGATGCAGAGAATGAAGACACCGTCATTGTGTATGCAGAGAATCCTGCCAAACCTGGCACAGCTCATGGCACAGGAGACAAGCTCAAAGTGGCAGATGCTGCTGTCAAATACCAATTGAATGCTCAAACCATCAGACAGAGCTTGGCCAAGCAAACACATGCCGTGATGCCAGGTAACAACAAGAATTATGTGATTGCTCTGCCCATGGGCACTCCTTTGCTCAAGCCTCATGCAGAAAATGCAGAACATGCCAGTTTATCAGAAACTGGTGCCATAGGTGACATCACAGCCATTCAGAAGGTGTTGATTGCTGAGTTAAAAAAACATGGTTTTCAATTGAACAAAGTGAGCAATGCACATGCTGAACAAGAAGGTGGTCCTGTGGTGTTCATGGGCAGAAAGCAAGGATTCATGCACAACATAGTAGAAATAAGCCCCATGGGACTGATCAATGGAGAGCCATACAAAGAATACCTGGCTGAATTGAAAGCCAATGCAGAAGATGCAGAAGGTGTATCTGCTGCTTTTCATTATGATCCCATGCCTGGATTAGATAAAGCTGCCCATCAGATTAGAGAGATTCTTCAGGGTGCTGCCAATGATGAAGTGAGAACTGAACACATCATCAAGATGGCTCAAATCATACTGGGTTCTCCTAAAGACTATGCTGCTGCTGAATACAGGAAAATGCTGGATGGATTGATTGTGCTATTGAACCGCTTCATAGTGGTTCCCATGAATTGATTGTTTTTTCTGGCTCATATAAAACTGCGTTACCTGTATAGCTTTAGCTGCACGGTTCAAGGTATAAAAACATAAATAATAACATGCCCATAGGCACTGTGGATTATGTGAATGCTGCACCTTGGAATAGTCCTACCAACCCATGGCCTCAGTATGCTCAAGTTACTCTGAGTGCTTCTAATTTTAGTTTGTCTGTTTTTAACTTGACACAATTTAATCCAGAGGCCAGTGTAGGATACAAGTTCTGCACATACACAGATCCTAATAATATTAACAGAATTCTGTATTATGACAATGGAAATGAATTCACCAACCAAACTGCATGGATTGTGGATGTTGGGACAGTGTTCCCTGTGTTGCGGAAAACGTACTATAAAATAACCAATGATAAGGGTGTTCCATCTAAATCTGCAGGTGTTGCAGATGGCTGGACCAGCAGCCCAGCTGGCACAGAAGATTCATTGTACATACAACCAGTGATTACCAGCTTGACTCCATGGGAATTCAGAAGAAGAAGATTGCTGGAGATAATATAATATGGCTGTAGATTACATTAGTACTCTGCCATGGAACAACCCATACAATCCTTGGCCTGGATACACCACCATACCCATGGTGAGCTCCATATACATAAGGCCAACAACATTGCAATTAACATGGTTTGACCCTTATTCAGATGTACCTATGAGATATGAAGGAATGGACGGTAATGATACTATAGGTTTATTCTTTTATGGAGAAGGTTACAACTTGGAAGGTTTATGGGCAATTACATTGGATAACACACCTCTGTATTCTTCTCCTGCTTCTATACAATGGAGCAGAAGTTTGCCCATGAAAATGCCAGGTGGAGATTATGGCTGGTTAAATCAAGATACTGATAATGTAGAAACACTGTGCATATCTGCTCCAGATCTGAATTCTGTGGCTCCATGGGAACGCAGAAGAAGAAGATTGCTGGAATATATCTAAAAAAGCATATACTATATTGGTTAAATGTACAAGATTCTGGGCTATGTTCTTATCATAGGAGGGTGCCTGTTCATAGGAACATTGGAGATTTTAACCCAAATTGCATGGAAAATAGAAGAAAAAACACAGAATTTTATTGGAAATTAACATTATTTTATTACCCAATGCTCTTTATTGTTGTGTATTTGATATATGTTCTTAGTTAAATTGCATGGAAATACAGAAATACTGGGGCATAAAGAGCTTGATTAGATGCCAAATACAGCCATAATAGAGGAATGATGAATACAGATGCCGATTGCGACAACAATGCTCACCCTCTACTGGCCAGGCCTCCAGTAGGATTACCCTTGGACACCATCATGGGTCTATCAGAAGAAGCCAGATTCCTATATGATTCCATCTTTGATTACTGTACCTACTCTTCTGATCCCCAGTACCAGAAACTGCACAAGTACCGGAACCGCATCGCTGCACTGGATAACATCCGAGACCGTGACATTCTAATTGGTTATTTCAATACTGATCCTGCCATCAGATGGACAGGCATACCAGAAGAACCATGGGAATACTACAAGAAGGATTACTATAATAGTTAACGGTATATCAAAGGAACCCGAACAACGATTATCCCTGTTTGAGTATAATAGGCTTGTTTATTCTCCACGTGCACATATAATGTATACATGAGCAGCAGAGCGGAAATCAATGCAGACTGGATGAAGCAGGAGATCCTGGATCAAGTGAATACCGCCATAGAGCAATTCACCTTGTTAGAATCAGGTGAAGCCAAGGCATTGGAGTTCTGCAGAATAGCTGTGAATTCAGTCATTGCCAAAAGCACTGTGGAAGACACCATGGACATATACTACCACATCGTTGAGCAAGCAGTCGACAAAGAAACATGGGTTTCATCTCCAGACCGATTGCAGTGTGTGTATGATTACTTTAATCATTGGATAGAACTGGAACTGGCCAAACGGTATGCCTGATCTGTCTGACTACGGTACCTTCTGGTTCCTGGCTGGACCCATCATATTCATCTTTGGCACTATACTCATTCTGCTACAGTTCTAACTTGTTCATATGCAGGTTTGCGTAACTTGTTCATATTGCAATGTTACGTAACTTGTTCATCTTGCAATCTTGCGTAACTTGTTCATACACGAGTTTGCGTAAACGGTTGAAGCGCGTCAGTCAAATGTAACTACTTGTCACTACAATACACTCTCTAATTGGTTCAATACCACCAATCCAACACGTGTTCATACTCAACACCTTTACGCGTAAAGTTAAGGTCCAGAGCCCCCTCCTCCCTCCTTAGACTTGGCAGGTGGTTCCTCTATTGTTCATATAGTATATGGGAAATTCTGATTCAGTCAACATCTATTTGGTAGTTGTGTTGTCTCAAACTTCCCATATAATAGTGGGATGATGAAAAACAAAAACAAACAAGATGTGTACATCCGAGTAACTAACATTCACTGGAATGAAGGTCCTGAATCAGGTTATACTGGTCCTGAATCATTCTGGTTTGTGGTGAGTAGTGATACATACAAACAAACAAAAACTGATCCCATCAACAAACTCGCGTTATTTCAAGAGATTGAGAACCAACTAGAAGATAGTGGTAAGTATGGTGGTATTGTGTCTGACCTGTTGGAATTTGAGTTTGTGTTGGAAGAAGAATTCAAAGATGAACAATCCATCAAGAGATGGAAACTCAAGAAGGGTCAAGATCTGGAAGTCACTGACCTGACTCATAAATGGGTTTGATGTTGACTAAATCCAAACTTCCCATATAATAGGAGAATGATGAAAGCAAAAATTGAAAAGGTAGTTAGGGATTTGAAAGCAGATTGTGAAACAGAATTTGAGGATAGCAATTATGAGGATGTAGTGAGAGACTTATATCCTTATTTGAAAAGGATTGGTAAGATTGCTAACTTAAATGATAATAAAAAGCAGAATAGGATTTATAATGGGTTGAAGGATTTTTGTGATAGTGCCCATTTCCATATTGCTGAATGTATGTGGGACCAATTTGATGATAGTTTTATTGTTAAAACTGTTAATAGGATTGAGAAGATTTTGGTTGACTAAAACTTAATTTCAGCCATAATAAAAGAATGAAAATTGATAAAGAAGATGTAGTAGTTGGTAATATAATTGAAGGTGTGGATGGTGAAGAGATTATTGTTGCGATTGTAGGGAGTGAGGTGTTTACAAGAGTTTTAGAGGATGCAGGTAATAGGTATGAAATATTAAAAGATGGTTGTATTGAAGTTGACTAAATCTGAATTGCCAATATAATAGGAGGTATGATGAAAAGAGAAAGAAAGAAAGAGATAAGTGAGCTTATTGAAGAAACATTCAATAATGTTCAGAAACTAAATGACCTACTTAAGAAATCAGATTATGAGTGGGCCAATAAGAATTGGGATTCTGATAATGAAGATGATGATGAATTGGCAGAATCTATTCTTAATGTGGGAGACAATTTAGTGGATTGGGGGAAGCAATTTAGGGGTTGACTAAATTCTAAATCCCTATACAATTATTAAATGATGAAAACAAAAGATAAGAAGACATTTGAAGTTGATATTGCAGTCACTCTCTTTATTACAAAAGAGGTGGAAGCAGAAGATGCTGATGAAGCAGAATCTGTTGCAGAACATTCCATCAAAACTGGAACTGTTATGGATGCTTGGCAGAGTGGAGATTGTGAGATTGAATGCCATGAATTGAGGGAGGTTAAATGAAGATACTAAAAGAGCAGAAACAGAAAGTAATAGAGCAGTTGGAGCAGTTAGCTGAAGATGCTGCATTTGAGAGTTATGAGAGTGGTGGTATGGAGAGTGTAGATAATGTCACCCCCTACTACAGAAAGATCTGTAAGATTCTTAACATTAAGAATTCTTAATATCATAAATGGAAAAGGTTTATAGAGAAGTAAAGGGTTGACCAAATCCAAAATTCCAATATAATAGGAGAATGATGAAAAAAATATATTTGAGTATTGATTGGGAGAGTAGAAGTATTGAGGTTACTAATAAAGAGAGTTGGGAGGATTATAAGAAGTATTTGGTGGAAGAGAATAAATGTGGAGAGTATAGGGATGGAGATAGTTTTGAGATTTATAATGAGGATGATGTGGATAATAATAGTGGTATGGTAGAGTTAAAGTTTGATGAAAAGAATTTGGTTGACCTAAATTAAAATTCAGCCATAATAGGAGTATGATGAAAACAATTAACGCTTCAAAACAAAGACAATACGAGATTCTCTATAAGCAGTTCGAACACGCGTTCTGGGAGATGGAGAAGTTCATGAGTAAGAACCGTAAACACATTACAGGTGTGGAGGGGGATGATATTCTGATGGAATGTATTGATTGTTGGTATGAAGAAATTAGTAGTTGACCCAAACCAGAATTCAGCCATAATATAGGTATGATAAGCGATAACGACCTCAGCCAACGCGAGTTAACAGTAGCATATACAATTGAGAACATCATTAACGGACTCAAATATATTGGGAATGAGATTGATGTTCAAAGCCCTGTTTGGGAAACCTTCAAGCGGCGAATTGAAACGATTGATGTGAATGTGGATAAGATTATTGGATTGATAGAAGATTTGAAGGAGAAAAATAAATGAAGTTCTCACAGAAGAAATTAATTGAGGAGCATACAAAAGCCCTCAAGCTCAGATGGGGTAGTGACTGCCTCTCTAAAGGGAGCAAGACAGCTATCAATTATGGGTGGTCACAGACAGATAACTCTATTTGCTCTAAAATTTATCAGGAGAGTGGGCATCAGGTTTTAGATACTTGGTTTGATGAAGAGGATAAGATTTACAGGTCAGCACAATCAGATTATTGAGTTGACTAAACCAGAAGTTCTTTCATAATAATAGCAGTTCTTCCGCAATGAGTGAGGGTGACTCCCTCCATAAGCGCCATTGAAGCCCCAATGCCCAGAGTCTGAGGCAGTTAAAGGTGGGTATATATTCTCTTTAGTTCTAGAATAAAGAGAGTGGAAGAGCTAACTTTTTTAGTTGACCCAAATGCAGATTCAGCCATAATAGGAGTATGATGAATAACACAGAACTAGCCAAGGCCTTGACAGTGATGGTAACCGATCCCAAGATCAGAAGCTTCCTAGAAGATAACGATCCCATGGCCCTCAAACAAGCGCAAGAAGCTCTCAGGAACCATTTCAATCAGATTGAAGAGGTTAACTGGAGTCCTTGTCCTACAGATTACATACCTACTGGGCTCAGCGGCATTTGCATAGATGGTAAATTTTGGAGTTGACTTCAACCCAAATTCCTGCATAATAGTAGTATGATGAAAAACAAAACAATCAGAATTACTAAGAGTCAAATCGGAGAGCTTATGGAGAACCATATGGTTGATTACACTACAGCATTAAATTTTCTCAAAAGTCACTATACCAAATTGAAGTATAAAGTAGTCCTTCCCAAAAAGGGAACCTACATTCACCCCACTTTCTAGTTGACCCAAACTTAAGTTCCGCCATAATAGTAGTATGATGACAATGACGATCAAAGAAGCAGTGAAGAAGTACAAGAAGCAGGATACCTGCAGGTACTTCCTCAAATGCACCAACAAAGCCACTACCACCATCCCCAACCCCATTCTAGGAGAGGTGCCTGCTTGTAAGAGCTGTGCAGACTTCTATCGGAGACAATCATGACATACAGAGAGCTAGCCAATCGTATCAACCAGATGAATGAGTACCAACAGGACTGTCATGTAACCTATTGGCATGATGATGAGTATTATGGTAAGTTGTTGTTAGACTTTGCTGATGTGAGGACTGAAGATCGACTAGATGGTTGGCATCCTTACTTAACTCAAGTTCCTAGTTGTCGTTAACCTAACTTTCACATATACTATAGGTATGATGAATAAAGAAGTTACTTACGAAATCTACGACCAGATGATTGGTGATTGGCGCAAAGTCTCCGAGCCTGCTATCGGAGGTATTAAGTGGGGTAAGCGTGAGCAGATTGGCGATGAAGTCCAGTCTGCCTATTACGATAACTCCTTCTACAAGGTGCCCTTCTATGGCCCTTACGACCAGGGTCGTATCCATCGTGCTCTCAACAATTTATATCCCGCACGCTTTAACAAGTTCGGTGGTTATACTACCGTATCAAGCGTCCAACAGCTTGATGATCAACACATTAAGGTAGAGATGTGCTACCACATTGGAGACTAACATGACTAGTAAGCTGAGAGCATTCGAAAACATCATTTTAAACACGCCAGAAACAAGCGAGCTTAAGGGATCGCTTAGGACGGCTATCAATGAGAGTGATATTAGGACTGAAGATAAACGCAGGCTACACATGCATATCAGTCAGTGCAACAGTATCAATGATTTACAGCGCTTGTTCTACAACGCTTTGCTCAAGTATGAAGGGCATGGAGTCATCTAATGGATAGGTTTATACAGTTCTTGCTCAATGTGTTAGCCAACCTCATAGCACTAGCATTGTATGGTGGCATCACTTATCTCATTTGGAAGGCCATTTGGTAGTTGACGTTTACCCAACTTCCATTATACTAACGAATATGACATTACATGCAGTAGCAGCAGCTGGTGAGGAGACCACAGCATATACCGTTGGCAGTGCCATTGGTAGGTTGGTTGGTCTGAAACGCATGGTGGAGTTAACGTTTGATGATGATCTCAAGCGTCCTCTGTACAGCAAAGATGAATTGATAAATGAAATTGAGACTGTGATCAACAAACTCAATACCATTACCTACCCTTACAAGATCTAAAGGAGAACCATGAGTGAAACATACAACGCAGAACTGCATTGCAAGAAGATTGCATGGATGGTTAAGAACAGTCCTGATTGGGATGCAGAGAAACAGACTCTGGAACAGTACCTCGAGGTCCTTCCTGACTACCCCACGGATGCACAAGTCCAAGACTTCGATCATCTGTACGTGGCACCTTTTGCACCTGTTAAGAAAGAGAAGCCTTATGAAGGAGAAGATGTAAATGAGTAAGTACGAGTATAAAGAGACCAAGACTACCCACGTCTCAGAGGATGGTCTTCGTGATATCTTTGCAGCTGTAGCCATGATAGGTTTAATGAAAGAAAACAATCCCCCTGTACCCAAGTGGGTAGCACACCAAGCATACAAGTATGCTGACGCCATGCTTGACGAGAGGGATGGAGTCAGCCATAATGAGGAGAACAAATAAATGAGTAACAACATCACAGGACAAGTGACTGAGAAGCTGGTCGAGGCTTTTGAGTTCTTCAACCAAGAGCTCGACGCCAACCTGGACACACCTGTCTTCACCTTGATCCCCAACCGTGGCCGTCAGAGCTACTATGGATGGTTCTGGCAAGGACGGTGGAAGGATGGCAAGAAGAGTCTACCCGAGATTAATATTACCGCTGATACTTTAAAGCGCTCGGTAGAAGACATCTGTGAGACCATCATCCATGAGATGGCCCATTATAAGAACAATGTATTGGACATTGTAGATTGCAATGTGAATCAGTATCACAACAAGCACTTCAAGAAGAGGGCAGAGGAGTATGGCTTGAAAGTAGAGAAGATGAAGAACAAAGGCTATGCAAAGACTGCTCTGGATGAGAAGGCCAGTAATCTGGTGAAGAAGTACAAGAACAAGTATTGCAAGGATGACAAGAATCCTTTCCATGTGTACCGTGTTACTGAAGAGCGCATCAGCATTGTGAAGAAGAATGGTAAGCGTTTCATTGCCATTGATGGCCAATTGGCTACACAAGCTGAAGGACGGTATGAAGGTGGCACCTTGCGTCAATTGGTGGAGCACCTGTTGCAGTCATATGTGTCTGAAGGTGATACATATGAGTCATTGGCTAGTGGCAGTGTGCATGCGGAGACCATTTAAATGATCTACATTGAATTGAGCATGCTCATAGCAGTGTTGAGTTTGTTATTGACTGCACGTTACTAATCACCTACAATAGGCATATGATGAATACAGAAGTTACCGAATACAAAACGATACCTACACAGTTCAAGAAGAAGGGCTTCACTTATACTCAATTGAAGAGAGAAGGCAAGAGGGCCATTTTCCAACAGACCAAAGAGGGCAGTAGCTTAAACAATTATGAAGTGGTCAAGATTGGCCGTCACAATGGGTACAGCATGGGTGGAGTGTTCATTGAGCCTGCTGAGACTTATCCTGGATCCAGTCTATGGGGCATCACAGGGTGGACTTGCACCAGCATTGATGATGCCATGAAGCGTTACGAAGGATTGAGCAGCTAATGATCACCATCTGCATGTTGCTAGGCTTTGCTTGGTTGTTGGGATGGTGGACATGCTTTGTGATGCTGAACAAACATTGGAAGACAGATGTGAAACAAGTATTGTTTGGCTGGATCATTAAACGCATAGGCAAGTTAGACTAGTCATTTGATGGGCCCATAGCTCAGCGGTCAGAGCAGGGCACTCATAATGCCTTGGTCCTAGGTTCAAATCCTAGTGGGCCCATTTAACAATTACCCATACAATAGGAGACACATGGCGTTAATTACCATAAGAAAGTACATGGAGAGCAGACGCAAAGAGATGGATAGGTATGTGCAAGGTGAGCATACATGGTTGGGTGATGTTAATGCTACAATGGAGGTGACATACAATACACATCCAGTACCTTGGTATTGTAGAGAAGAAGATGCCGTTTTAAAATAACGGTGCAGGTTCGCGGCATGGTAGTGTGCGCGAGATCCCTGTGTTAATAGAGAACCCAGGTACGCGAATTCCTATATATAGACAAGGTGGGTAGTGTGTTCTAAAGGTGCATGCCAAAATTTTTTTGCAAAATTCTGCTAAAACTCCATATAGGCTTTTTTTACTTTACTTTACCGGTCCCACCCCTTCAGTCTCGTTTGTTTTAAACTACATTTTAAAGTACAGACTATGAACTGTAATTGCCACTGTATGTGACAGTGAATGAAGTGCCAGGTATTCTTCCTTCTCCATCTGGAGCACAATTGTAAAAAGGTGAATTCCAGCCCACTTGCCAAGTATCACCAGGTGGCAAGTATGCAGGATCCATGATGCTGCTGCCCAGAGATCCACCACTGGTGTATGACATGGTAGGAGCACTGCCTTCTGATGCTCCACCTTGGCATTGAACAATTATAGGTCCAATGTAATCCTGGCCTCCACTATCATATGAGTAACCAGGCTTTATGTAGGCCATGAATGTTGGATCATACCCATTTGCACATATCCATGCTGCTTTTGTTTTCATTGAAGCAGGCACAAGAAATCTTATTCCTGCACCCAGTGATGCGCTCAGAGCATCAAAATTGGCATAATAATTGCATGCAGCTTGTATGGTTCCATCCACAGTTCCTTGATATTCAGCACAATCCACATTGTTAGGATACGCAATAACACTCAATTGGATGTTGTTGGTATACATGGGAATCACACCTGGAGGCAATGGTGCTGGTGAAGCAGGTGGTACAGCCACACTCTGACTCACAGGAGAACCATCATTGATCACAGAATTAAAAGATAGCCTGTTATTAACAGCCAATCTTTGTTGCCGGGCCAAATCAATGAAATTGGGAGGATTAGCCATGTTTTATATTATTTATGTTTGAAGCCATATATTTGTGTGTCTGAGCTGTGCCAGAGGCGGCTGCGCCGCTGTGGAGTAGGGGGAGCTGAGAATGGCCGAAAAAAAATTAATTATATGCTGATATGAAATTAGGGATTTACTTCTACGTAGAATGATTGTGAGCAATCACCTGAGCCAAATGCATTGTTGGCCCGTATGCAAATGTTAATTGCTTGGCCAGCAGAACCTGGAATATATATGTAGTTGTTAGTGTCTTGCTCCAACATGCCTATGTCAAATGCTTCATGATATGGGGTTTCTCCCATGAAGTCCACTTCTGCAATGTAATTGGTGATGGCACTGTTTTGTGCATTATCAGGTTCAAAAAAGCCTGTGACTAGCAGCTCATCTGTTGCCGATCCATTCTCAATTGGATTATAAATTTGTGGTATGCCTGGTCTGCAGGGCGGTGCTGCATTATCAGGCAGTATGGCGTTGCTGACTGGTCCTTGACCCACACTGTTTTCTGCCACAACAGTTACTTCCAGTATTGTTCCATCACCAGCATTAATGCCCCAGTCGTTCATGTCAATCACATGTGTGCCAGCTGTATTGCTCACATAAACATAGTTGTTTGAATGATTTAAATCTGCAAAATAGCCTGTGATTGCACTGCCACCATCGCTCTGTGGTGCACTAAAATCCAGAGTTATCTGCATGCATGCTGGTGCATCTTGGCCTGCAGAACACAGTGTTACACTGTTCAACACCGGTGCACCTGGCAACTCTGGAGTGGATGTAGGAGTTGGAGTGGGAGTGGGAGTGGGAGTGGGAGTTGGAGTAGGGGTGGGTACAGAAATAATGGGTGCAATTCTCACCAGAGGGTCACCAACGGCAATCAGATGCTCTGCACCCAACTGCAACTCTACACCATGATCATAATGAAAATACAAATTGTTGGTCACAGCTTCATAAGCAGTGGCACCTTGTGCCCAGTCTACCATGAATTGAGCACTCAGAGTGCTTGGATAGTCTGGCTCACTGGTTGCACCCACAAACAATACTGGTATGTATTCATAATTGGTGCCTCCAAAAGCACTTGGCCCAAAATATTGAGTGTAGCAAGAATGTCTAACAGGTCTGTAACCTGCAGCATACTCTGGTGAATTTTTATATTCTTTAAAATCTTTGATGCCTGCATAAGAATCAGGGAATGCACCCCAATTCAAATTGGGAACAGCAAACCCACCAAAGTAACCATAGCTTCCACCATGAGGCTGACCTGACCATGATTCAATTGTGTATGCTGCATACCAACCTGTATCGTTGCCTTGAAAAGTTAATTTTCCTGGACTGCGTGGATCCAGGTAATATGCATAACTTGACAACCCTGCAACTTCTCCTTGTGCTGGCACAGTGGTGATATAGGGTGCATATCTTCTGCCATTGTATCCCCAGGTGCCCCACAGAGCCACAGCAGACACAGGCAACTTTCCAGTGTCATGTGACCAGTAATTGCTCATGTCCATGAAGATGCCAGTTAATCCGGCATTTAAACCTTGAAAAGATGTAGGCTTACCTGTTCTGCACACTGAATGACTGGAAAGAACTGGTGTGAGCAAAGGAACAGAAAAATATTCCACTGCAGTATTGAAGACCGATTTCTCATCAAATGCATTGGTACCTTCTGTATAGAACGTATCTCTGCTCTTGTACAATGTCAAATTGCTTTGTGAAGCAGATTTGAGCTTATCAACATAAGCAATGCAATCAGCAGACAAAGCTCCTGTGATATAAAAAGGATAAATTCCTGTGGATAAGAATGTCATTCTGGATACACTGGGAGGAAAATCCTCTTCTTGATCCAAGTAAGATGTGAGATCGGCAGGTGTTATGATACTCAGTCCCCACAACTCTTCAGGTATTACCAAGCTTGGCACATCAATGGTAAAAATTATGTATTTTGTTGCAGGGTATTGAAGCTTGTATGCTGATAATGCATTAACTATTCTTGTCTGTGCCAGTGAGGGGCTTGTGAAATCATACTTTCTGCAGCCTTCATATGGTGAGTCAATATCACAACCAGATACACAAAATGTAGAGCCATTTGTTTGTCTTGCAGGGTAAATGGCCTGAGGTATGTCTAGACCAATAGTTCTTACCAAATTAAAATTGGGACGGTTGTTAACATAGTAATCTGCTACAGCAACACTATCAGAGCTGTTCATATTGTATGCAACGACAACTTCATTCTGTGCTTGCAACTGCAAAGGTGGCAGCGGTGCTGGTGGATTGGGTATGGCAACGTTGCGAGCTGCAGGAGCTCCATTGTTAACCACGCTGCGGAACGATAGCAGATTGTTAGTAGCTGTTCTTTTTTGCCTGGCTAAATCTTTAAAGTCTGGTACGTTGGGCATATTTGAAATTATTTATATAGAATTAACTAGCACCAATAGATATTTGAATATTCTGCACATTTTCATATGAATTTTAATTATAAACGTTTATGTCATAACTAGCAGATACATAGCCAGTCTTTGTCCACATGCCAGGCTGGCGGTAGTTGGGATCAAATATGGCACTGCCATGATTAAGAAACTTCTGTCCACACAAACTTAAAGACAATGTTTTCACATTTATTTTATTGTTACTAGCTGCAATAAATTTGTCTTTTGGTGTATAATTAACAGGCATTGCTCCTGTCCATGAAGCTATGTTGAGCTGATCAACAACATTGTCTATTCTGCATGCCAAACCTACTCCCATGCCATCCGGACGTCTTCCACCAGCAAAATTTAACCCTATCACTTTCCATGCTGAAGCAGCAGGCATTGTGGAGCTCAGCAAAGCAAACAAAATGGACCCGGAATCACCTCCTGTTATAGCATCAACGGTAGTACTGTTAGAATTAAAATAAATTAAATCAGCAAAATTTGTAGTATCATATCCTCCAACGGTAACAAAAATAGGGCCTGGTGGTAAGCTATAATTTAACTGTGTAGAAGATTCGTCAAACTCATCATATGCAATGATAGACGTAGCATACACAGAGCTATATACTGACAGTTTACATGTGTAGTTATTGCCTGGGTAACCAAATGCTCCTAAAGTTCTTCCACTTCTAAAGCAAGGAGAACCATAATTTACATGTCCAGGAACATTTAGAGAATTTAACTCTTCTGTTGTGGCCCATTTGTAAGGACCAGGTACATCAAACCCTACAATGTTCACACTGCTACTATCTATTAAACTGTAACTACTCAAAGAAAAAATGCTACCATCTACAGTATTTGTGCCTGTAAGAGATTCTGCAACAGATCTTTTTGTTTTACCAACATAGTTTTTTATCATGTCATCAGATAAATAGCTTTCTCCAAATGGATTATAGAGGTTAGTGGCTGGTTGTGTCATGATTTTATGAAACCCGTTATTACCAAAACTTGTATCATCTGGTAAAACTAGGGGTGTAATATTACCCACATGATTATTAGTGAGGCCTACTATGGTACCGTCCAATTTATCTACACACAGCATTCCTAAAGTAGCATCAGATGACCCAACTGTTATGCAACTCACCCCACCTTTGAGAGGTCGAGTCTTAGCATAATTTGCAGATAATGGATGCACAAAAGGATTCAAGGGATTAATGCACTGCATTCTGGAAGCTTTGAAACCAACAGTTACATCAGTTTTATAAAAATCACTATTAATTTGCATATATGAAGGAATTATTTCACAAGAACTCAATGCTGCAAGAGGTTTTTTTTCTGTTACACTAAAACACAGAGCTGGTTCTCCTGTATCCAAGCCGTTAGTTTGTTTGGTGTTAAAAGTAATACCTAGTAGTCCAGGGTAATTCTTTAGTAGCTGAGTGCTATTTTTTAAAAGAAATTGTCTTACATTTTCAACATCATTTATATTCATAATAGAGATCCTTGATTACAATTCTTCCACTCAGTGCGTTCATATTATTTATAGAACAATAAACAATTTCATCTGGTGTGGCAGCGTTAGGGGTAAAATAAATAGTACCTTGATTTACACCAGTGCTAGCATTGTTGCCAAAAGCACTTATGACTGCATTTGTTGTTAGTATACTATTTCTTAATGCAAAATTATTTACATTGTCATTAACGTAAATTTCGTATTGTGAAGATCTAAAACAAGTTAATGTAGGGTTTTGAACAGACCCAGTTTGTGAAGTTTTGTAAGCAGCACCATCTACATAAACAGACAGAGGAATAACTGTAGTACAAAAATATGCGCTTGGCTCCACATAGTTAGTACTTTGATACAAAGTACCATCTCTGCCCTTAAACCAGTACAGAGCATCAGGGTGCTCGAATAAACTGCCAAACCCATTAAACCCCGTGAAAATTCTCTTACGGAACAAATCTTTTAAAACCGGAACCATATTTTTAAAACATGGACCAGAAACAAAATTATCTTGGTTTTGAATTTGTGCTAGTGTTGACTTAAAACTAGGAATTGACCTTCTCTCTATAGTTGCAATACCATACATTTTGTTGTATGTTGTAGCGCTTCCTTCTGCTAATCTCAGGTATGCAGAAGAATTTATTGATGACAATATATCATAGTAACTAAAAGTGTTTATTGTTGCGCTTAGAGGGCCAAGCTGAATATTGTTACAATCGGTTAAATCAGATACTTTATTAAAACTTAAGTTCTTAGGACTATCTAACCAATATTGAGCATTGCTCAAATATTTCATGAAAGTGGTGTCCATGGAAGTAAGTTTAGGAGCATCAGAGTTTATATAAAAAAATGCATTTTCTGATTTTGGGTTTTTCCACGTCTCAGTATTTTTAAAATTAATTTGCTTTAATTTATCATTAGCCGCACTTTCATAATAAGGCGCGCTTTCATACCACAGCCAAATATTATCACTAATACCAAAAGAACTAACGGTAATAGATTCAGTGGAATAAGAGGTAGTAATTCGAATAGTGTTTGGATACACATTGTCGAGAATTGTTATTTCAGGAGCATAACTCTTGTATGTATTGATATTATCGTCACATTTAATTAGCAAGTAAAAAGTACGGGTTGCTGTAAGAGGGCTGCTTAAAATTATGCTGCTTCTAGGTGAATCAAATCTCATGTAAGACATCGTGTTGCATGTGCTGCCTAAAGAAAATATGGTAGATAGATTGTAACCAAAAGTGTAAGGTTGACAAGTTAATTGTTGTATACCTATTGTTGAATTGTAGAAGCTTGTGTTTAAAAACAATGTTCTATCTACAATAGATACATTATTACCTAGAGTTAGAATATTGTCAGGATTAGTGAGCATGTAGCTTGAGACAGCAGCAGGATTACCTGTAGAATATGGATGCAAAGATAATATTTTAGAAAAACCGGCAGGGGCAGGAGGCTCTGGGGGATTAGTGGGTGTAGGGGTGGGTGTTGGTGTAGCAGTTGGTGTAGCAGTTGGTGTAGGCGTAGGGGTGGGTGTAAGACTAGGCGGATTAACTATCCACCCTTTGCTGGTAGCTATGCTTTTATTGCATGTAGGTTCACCTGGGTTGTTGTATATGTTAATTATGCCACATGAAGGGCATGATGGGTAATTATATGTCGGTAGAGAAGTAAAAAATGAGTTCAAACTGTTTGCATTTAACAAGTTATTATCTAGTGTAATTATATTAGGAGTAGCATAGCGGATTGTGACATCTTGCAAGCTAACCCCTGTCAAACTGTTGCTACTAACATCTAATGTGGTTAAATTGCTCAAGCCTGAAAGACTAAGCGTAGATAGATTGCAAGTGGAACAGTTTATATCCATCAATCTGGTGCAGTTATCCACAATCAATGTGGATAGGCTAGACAAATTATTACAATATAATGTACTCAATGAAGAGCAATTGGTCATATTTATTTTTTGTATTTTTCCATTGCTATTAGTATTGATAGATGTAAGGCTGGTAAATGAAGTACAGTCTATTTGTTCTAAGCCAGTGTTAGAAATATCAAGCTGCCTTATACCAGTGCACCCTGCAAAATTTAAAGCAGTTAAGGTTCTATTAGAACCTAGAGTTAAAAATTTAAGCTGCGTCAAACCTGAAACATCCAAATCAGTCAATTGATTGTTTAATATTCGTAATGTGTTTAAATTTGATAAGCTTTTTACATTTGCTTGCGTTATATTATTTGTAAGAAATTCAAGTGAAGTGATATCACCTGATGCGTTTCCTAATGCATTGCTGCTCACAATAGTGAATGATTGATTGCCTCCTATGGCAGTTTTTGTAAATGGGCCATATCGTGTGTATGGTATACCACTACCATACACATTTGTGGAGCTGTCCCACCAGGTTATCTTTTCATATCCTGTAGAACTTGTAAAATACCAAGAGAGACTAACACCCGCATTTCGTGTTGTATTGATTATGGCTTGTCCTGCAGGTAATAGAGTAGGCGTAGGTGTTGGGGTAACAGTGGGAGTTGGCGTGGGTGTTACAGTGGGTGTGGGAGTAGGCGCAACAGTCGGAACTGCATAAGCACCTGACCTGCCATTTAGAAAATATTTTCTACCAGATAAAGTTATGTATGATGCATTAAGCCAATCTTGTTGTGTATAGTTGGTTGTTTCAACATCAATTGAAGTTTGTTGTGTTGCAAGGGCTTTAGACACAGAGTTGTATGACACCACATTTAGGTCTCGAGCAATTGATACTATGGAGCACCCAAGAGAAATCTCTGGGTATGGGACACCTGGCCCTGCATACAATAAACCTATGCATTTCCATGCTGAGGCGGCCGGCATGTTAGCGCTTAATAAAGCTAAATATGCAGACCCTGAATCACCACCCCTGCCTGGCACAATGCCGTTAGAGCTGCTCACAACAAAAGTATTAGTAAACCAGCTTATATAATTGTTAGAATAGTAACCTACATTTGCTTCACCAAATGCATCAACGTACAAATTGCATGATGTAGGGTACCCCGGGTAGCCTACTGGACCACATGTTCTACCAGCTCTAAAAATGGGAGCATGGTAGTTTATTGATTGATTGTCTATCAAAGAAAAAATTTCATCTTCTGTAGCAAATTTTATAGGTTTGTCATAGTCTAAATTTAAAATTTTATAACTAAAAGCTGGATCAATATAAGTACTGAGTGGTTTGACTATGGCTGCATCTGCAGATGTTTCAGTTATCCACCCGTCCCTGTTTTGCATGTAATCTATGTTTCCTACGGGTATTGCCCGCAAGCAATTGCCTATGTAATCGTCTTTTGGATCTGCAGAGCCTCTGCTGTATGGTTCGCCCCCCGGCTGACGAGCACTTATGGATGCAATCATCAAAGCACTATTTTGCAAATAATATGTAAAATCGCTGTTTAAATAAAAGTCATGCATGTGACCTTTAGCATACACATGACTATTTGAAAGACAAACTGGTTGACCAGTAGTTTTATCAGTAACTACTAGTCCTAGGGTTGCATCAGAGCTATCAAAGGATATGGAGCTAATGCCTCCCTGCAATGGTCTGTATTTTATTCTATGAGCTGCAACAGGCTCCCCGGGGTGTTCGCTTGTAGGTTGACCTACATAGCAATCAATAGCAAGTATCTGTGCTTGAGGCGCCTCAATTACATCAGTAATAAATTCATAGTTTTCAAAAGTAAATGTTTTTGGTATAATTTGATCTGCAGATAATTCTTGTAGTGGCAATTTCTTAGTAAAACAAAACCGCACACACATTTTACCTGTGTTTTTACCGTTAGTAATTTTTTCTGCAACATAAATGCCTGATATGTTATCATAGCATTTTTGCTTTCTGTGCTGATTTATAAATTGTAGCGCTTTTTTAATATTCATACCAAGTCCTTAATATATATACTACCAATCATGTTTACTCTTAGATATGCGCATTGGTAGTAAATTTTATCTGGTGTGTTTTCTGTCGGTGTAAAAAGTATTTTACCGCTCGTTTTTCCAGAAACAATATCATTGTTGTAAGCACCGTCTATTTGAGTGCTTGTATTCAAGCTTGATGCTCTTAAAGCAAATGGATACCCCTCCAATCCATTCAAAATAAAATCATAATTTGCGCCTCTGTAGCATGTAAGCGTAGGATTGTTTGTACCAAATTGAGATATATTATAGGCATCAGCTGATTGTGTCACAATCAAAGGTACAGTATCAGCAGTATAATTTAATAATAAATGTTTGTTTCTCAATGATCCGTAATAAGGGCGCCACTGTGTTGCAGCCCATGGTATAGCTATTACATCTTTTCTCTCATTGTCAACAGCTATTAATGACCATTGTCCGTCTGCTACTTTTAGTATGTCCCAACTTGTAGCTGTAGCATCTTTGGACAGTAGCGCATAGCTGCCTGATGCATCTCCAGTTGGAAAGCCACCGCCGCCATTGGCGCCTGTAATCAACCACTTGCCCAGAAAGTCTAAATATTTTATGCCGTTCCAACCTGCTGAGAGTGGTAGCAGTGCAGAAGGCAGAAGCTCATATGTATAATTAACAAAATCTTTTGTTTTGAGAATAAAATTATGATAGTATTTTGTGTAAAAACCTGCAGGATTAGATGTTATATTAAGCGAAAAGTCAACTGTTTGTAAGAAGAAACCATCATTCTCTGGGCCACCACTGTCTAAGTAATCGATTAAAGTCAAATAAGAAGTCAGATTAGGTGTAAAGAGCATTTTATTCCAGCCATGGTAATAATAAGCAGATGCCAGCAAACCATATGTATTGTTTATAATTCCTGTTGTAGTGGTTGTTAAGCAATAGAAATAATTGGTTAATGGCAGTCTTCCATAGAGGTACCATTTGCCGTTCAAATAATTTACGCCCTGTATCTCTGTTTCAGTATCTCCACTGCCCCCACTCAAGGGTATATATTTTACTTGCCAATTTACACCATCTGTTGAAAATAAAAATTTATTTCTTGCATATGGATACTTATTATTGCAATCTATAGCTTCTCTAGGCAGTGCTACAAAAGCCCCGTCCTTGTATTTAATTTGCGAATCATACCCATAGCTGCCAGCTATTTCACAACATAAAGGAATTGTGAATGCATTCCAATTTATTAAATCTTCAGACCAGAACCCACTGGGTGGGCCATAATTAAGACAACTTCTAGTATTAAAAATTACCCATTTGCCACTGCCATATTCTATGGTTGATGTGTAATAACGATAATTTGCAGTTATAGCTGGGTTGAATGTAAAAACTGTTCTATCAGGATTGTAGTATCTAGTGAATAATTGTTGCTTTGTCCAATTGTAGCTGTCATTTGAAAAATAAACAGCATCATCATATTCTCCTAATTGAACCCATTTATTATTTGCATACTTAAAGGTTCTAACAGGTGGTACTTCACTACCCATTATTTTGTTTGGATATTCAAAATTATTCAATGGAAATGAGCTTAAAAAAACATTTGTTGTAGGTGTTGCAGTGGGTGTAGGTGTTGGGGTAACAGTGGGCGTTGGTGTGGGTGTGAAAGTGGGTGCATTTGTGTTGGTAGGGGTCGGAGTAGGCGTTATGGTGGGGGTAACTGTGGGTGTAGGTGTGGGTGTAACAGTAGGTGTGGGTGTAGGTGTAGGTGTTCTAGTAGCAGTGGAAGTAGGGGTAGGTGTTATGGTGGGTGTAGGTGTTGGTGTGGGTGTTCTGGTAACAGTGGGGGTGGGTGTTGGCGTAGGAGTAGGGGTGGGTGTTACAACAGGTGTAAAATCTAAAAACAAGGCAGCAGTATGATTGCTTCCACAAGCTACTTGACTATAATTACCTGTCAATGATACAAATGCATTTGTATTTGTATTATTACCTATGCCCAATTGACCGGATGAATTCAAACCTGTTCCGTACAATCTGCTGGTACCTGTGGACAATGCCATGGTATGAGATGAGCCACATACCATTTGACTCCAATTGCCAGTTAGTGGTACGAAGGTATTTGTATTAGTAGTATTGCCTGTGCCCAGTTGTCCAGATGCATTCAAGCCAGTACCAAACCATCTGTTGGTACCTGCAGATAATGCCATGGTATGGGATGAACCACACACCACCTGACTCCAATTGCCAGTTAGTGGCGTGAATCTATTTGTATTGATATTGTTACCAGTGCCCAATTGGCCTGATGTGTTGAAGCCTGCTCCATACAACCTGTTGGTACCAGCTGATATGGCCATGGTATGATTGCCTCCACAAGCTACCTGGCTCCAGTTGCCTGTCAATGATACAAATGCATTTGTGTTACTATTATTACCTATGCCTAATTGACCATACAAATTATACCCTGTGGCAAACAATCTGTTAGTACCAGCAGAAATAGCCATGGTATGTGATGCACCGCAAGCTACCTGGCTCCAGTTGCCAGTTAGTGGTACAAGAAGATTTGCACTATTATTATTGCCTGTGCCCAATTGTCCAGATGAATTCAAACCTGCTCCATGCAATCTGTTGGTACCTGCAGACAATGCCATGGTATAAAGAGAGCCACATACCACTTGACTCCAATTGCCAGTTAGTGGTGCAAAAGTATTTGTGTTGATGTTATTGCCTATGCCTAATTGTCCTGATGCATTTAGACCAGCTCCAAACCATCTATTAGTACCTGCAGACAATGCCATGGTATGTAACCCACCACAAACTAACAGATTCCAATTGCCTGTTAATGGTGCAAAAGCATTTGTGTTGATGTTATTACCTAATCCTAATTGTCCGTGCACATTTGATCCTGCATCAGACCAAACGCTTGTTGTTGTAGTGCCGCCTGAAGCTGATAATTGTGCAGACATGGCCATGGTATGGCTAAGCCCGCAAGCCATTTGACTCCAATCATTTGCTATTAACGAAAAAACGTTTGTATTGGTTGTGTTGCCTAACCCCAGTTGACCACTACTATTTAACCCAGCTCCAAACCATTTACTTGTGTC
>Ga0214923_10001971_pt1 | contig 28198 bp, 26 predicted proteins | sample LL1510_MetaG_FD_177993 | JGI IMG/M metagenome (GOLD analysis project Ga0214923, IMG submission 177993) | Freshwater microbial communities from Lake Lanier, Atlanta, Georgia, United States - LL-1510 | ecosystem: Environmental > Aquatic > Freshwater > Lake | place: USA: Georgia | collected...
TCATGCTGAAGAATTTTCAACAACTTCCATTAATTAATGGAGTTGCCTGTAAAAAGCCTGTTGATTTATCAGGAGAACAATTAATAAGTAATTATCCCAATCCATTTACTTCATCAACAGTAATTACTTTTAAAACTGCAGGCGGACATACTCTAATTCAGGTGTTGGACCCGTCTGGTAGAGTTGTAGCAAATTTAACAGATAAAGACTATCCTGCCGGAACTCACACTGTTGCTTTTGATAGCGGTTTCATGCCGAGTGGGGTGTATTATGCAAGATTACAAAATATGACTATTCAGCAGGTCAGACCAATGCTGAAAGTTCGCTAATCAATTTTATTTACTATATTATTTGTAATTGAAGTAAGTAAAATAGTTACTAAATTTAATTATAGTCATTTGTTGGTTTAGTAATTTTACAAATGGAATTATCAATCAATACCCCGGCGCTATTATTTCCAGCAATTAGTTTGGTAATGCTAGCCTACACCAATCGTTTTTTGGCGCTCTCTAATCGGGTAAGAACTTTGCATGACAAATATAGAGAGCAAGATGATAAGGGAATTATACACGGACAAATTAAAAACTTACGGTACCGGCTTAAATTAATCAAGCATATGCAAACACTTGGAGTACTAAGTTTTCTCTTTTGCATTGCCTGTATGTTATTTGTTTATTTGCAGATTTATACTCTTGCACAAATCATTTTTGCATTAAGCTTATTATTATTTGCAGCGTCTCTGTTTCTTTCTTTATTGGAAATTCGCCTGAGTACCCGGGCAATTGAATTAGAACTCAGTGATATAGAAGGATTGGAAGATCCCTCTGTTCTTGAATACCTTAAAAAAAAGCTGGAAAGCAGACTTGAAAACAACTAATGCAACAAAATACTTGAACTATGCCATGGCAGTAGCCATTTTTCTTTCCCCTATTTGTTGGCGCCACATTGCATAATATAATCCTTTTTCTGCCAGCAATGCTGCGTGATTGCCTGTTTCAATGATTTGACCTTTTTCTAGAACATAAATTCTATCGGCATGCATTATTGTACTTAAGCGATGAGCAATCATAACTGTAATCTGTTGCTTTTCGGCGGAAATCGTGCGGATAGTATTGGTGATTTCTTCTTCAGTAATACTATCCAAAGCAGAAGTAGCCTCATCAAAAATCAACAACCTGGGCTTTCTTATCAATGCCCGAGCAATCGACAGGCGTTGCTTTTCTCCTCCACTCAGCTTTAATCCCCCTTCTCCAATTACTGAATCAATTCCTTTCTCTGCACGTGCCAATAGCCGATCACAACTGGCCTTATTCAAAGCTTCTAATAATTCAGCTTCGGATGCATTTGGAAAAACGAACAACAGATTTTCCCGGATAGTGCCCGCAAAAAGTTGGGTATCCTGCGTAACAAATCCTATCTGAGTTCTCAATTCGTCGAACATGATTTCGTTGCTGTCGATATGGTTATAAGTGATATTTCCCTGTTGGGTATGATAGAGACCAACTAATAATTTCATCAAGGTACTTTTACCAGCACCGCTCGGACCAACAAATGCAACCGTTTCCCCTCTCGATACTTCAAAGCTAACCTGTTCCAATGCATTGTATTGAGCAGTTTGATGTTTAAACCACACATCTTTAAATCCGAGGTGCTCAATGTTGCCAACTTTACTGGGATAGTCTGGTTTTGGTTCTGCAGGTTTCTGCATCAGGTTATGAAAATTATTTAGAGAAGCTTCAGCTTCCCGATACGAAAGAATAATATTTCCTATTTCCTGCAATGGACCAAAGATGAAGAAAGAATAGAAAGTTAGTGTCATCACTTCCCCGGCTGTAAGCTTACCATTGAATACCAACCACAATAGGGTAAACATGATTATCTGACGCAATAAATTAACAAAGGTTCCCTGAATAAAACTTAACGACCGGATACTCTTCACTTTTCTAAGTTCCAGTCCTAAAATTTTATAGGTGTTTTTATTTAAGCGTGTAATTTCCTGATCGGTTAATCCTAAACTTTTTACCAGTTCAATATTTCGTAAACTCTCAGTGGTGCTTCCGGCAAGTGTGGTAGTTTCTTTTACAATATTTTTTTGTATCAGTTTTATTTTCTTACTCAACAAACTGGTAAGTAATGAAAGAAATACAATACCCGCTGTATAAATTGGCATGATGGACCAATGTAAGCGAAATGAATATATTGAAATAAATACGATTCCTACTAAAATCCCAAATAATACATTGATAAATGAGATAATAAATTTTTCAGTGTCCGCTCTAACTTTGGTTAAAATAGAAAGTGTTTCTCCGCTTCGTTGGTCTTCGAATTCCTGATAAGGTAACTCCATTGAATGCTTTAACCCATCCGTAAATATTTTAGCACCAAATTTTTGTACAATCACATTACTGAAATAGTCTTGAAATGCTTTTGCAATTCTGGAAACCATCGCAACGGATATCAAAATTCCCAGGGTACCTAATACTCCCCAAATAAATTCAGTTTGGGTTCGGGTACCCGTAACAATAAATTTTTTATTCGCGTCAAAGTATCCGTTTTCATAAGGGTGAAATGCATATAAATCGAGTAGTTTCCCAAAAAAATACGGATCCAGCATCGAAAATGACTGGTTAATTGCAGCCAGGGATAATGCTAGAATTACGAGCCAACGATAGGGGCGTAAATAATGTAATAATATTTTCATATAGAGTCGATTGCTTTAATTCGTTTCGAACGGGCAAAGGTGGTACAAAGTACCCAAATGGCCGTTAAATATTTTACAAATGGTTACCCCTACAGCCTTTGTTTTGGCTGGGTTATCCCCCGATTGTGCAAAACTCTTCGCTAGGCCTTGCAAATAGGGGATTGGTAAATAGGTAAATTACAGAAACACTTACCTATGAGATGGAGAAAATTCAATGGAGAAAGTATCGCACAACCTATTCAAGATGCTGTTCGGGAAACCATTCATGAGGAAACTTCACGTGGCACGCGATTAAAAGTTTGTATCGGCACCGATAGTCAGGTTAAGGGAGATATTACTGAATTTGCAACCGTAATCGTTTTCTTGAGAGAACATGCGGGTGGGTTCATGTATATACACAACGAAAAGATGAAGCAGTCTTTCCACATAAAAGAGCGCATGTTAATGGAGGTTGCTAAAAGTATTGAAGTAGCGTATGCTTTGTGTGATATATTTATTGAATATGGTGTTGATCTAGAAGTGCATGCAGATATCAATACCAATCCACAATTCAAAAGCAATGATGCTTTAAAAGAAGCAATGGGTTATATTCTAGGAATGGGTTTTGCATTCAAGGCTAAGCCGGAGGCTTTTGCCAGTAGTTGTTGTGCCGATAAAATGGTTAATTAGCGGACTGATTCGGGATTCAGTAATAATTCATTGCTGCCCTCAATATGCCGAATGATTTCATCTCTGCCAGCTTTCGTTTCAACGCTTGTCACAAAATGCCTGGGTAAAAATTGCCAGGTTTTTTTCAATGCTTCTAAAAACTCCTGTACATGTCGGGTTACTGCACCCGGTTTTTCTTTATCACTTTTGGTAAAAACCAAACTAAAAGGTACACCCCATTTTCCGAGTTGATGTACAAAAGCCAGGTCTATTTTTTGCGGACTATGCCTGCTATCAATCAAAACAAATACTTCTGTTAAATTGGTACGTCGGGTAAGGTAATGTGCAATCATTTTTTCCCAACGTGCTCTTTCTGTTTGGGCAATTTTCGCATATCCATAGCCAGGTAAATCTACCAGATACCAATGATTTTTTTTCGATTGGGGCAAACGGCTGCTGCTAATAGAAAAATGATTAATCAATTGTGTTTTGCCTGGTGTTGCCGATGTTTTAGCAAGGTTTTTTTGTCCGGTCAATAAATTAATTAATGATGATTTACCTACATTGCTGCGCCCAATAAATGCATATTCGGGTCGGTCGGGGGGAGGGCATTGACCAACCTCTGCCGATGAAATCAAGTATTGAGCCTGATGAATGGCCATATAATTTGAACATTAATTATGCTGATTATTTTTTTCTTTTAATAACCAGACTGTCTGCGGGATATTTACTTTTGATGCTATCTCGAACAGCTTCACACCAGCTATACAAAGTCTGTTTTTCTGCATCAGTTAATCTGGCTTCGGAATGAATAACTGTATAGGATTCCAAAGGCATTTCCCCTTCTTTAACCTGTTCAATACACTCTTCCAACTTTTTATATTGTCGGCCAATTCGATAACCACTAAATTCATTCAGATTAAAATGTTTTTTTCCGTCTTTTATATGATCATTGAGCCACCAACCCAGGGGTTGGATCTCTGCATACAGAGGATATCTTGTATTATTTGAGTGACAATCATTACAAGCTTTATCAAAAATTTTTGCTACACTATCGGGTAAGGGATAACTCAGTGATATATCTTTTGATTTATCACCTGAATTATTTTTTGCAGGTCGGAATGCCTGAAAAACAATAAATACAATCAGAAGCAACCAAAGTAATTTGCGAATCATAAAACAAATTTGACAGGTATTTTCTTGTAATGTACGCAATAAATTAATTGTTGCCAATAGTTAACACATTGCCGGTCATTTCTGCAGGGACAGGCAGTTGCATTAAATGCAAAATTGTAGGCGCCAGGTCACCCAGTTTTCCTGGTTTTAATTCTGTTGTGTGTTGCCGACTAATTAAAAATAATGGAACCGGATTGAGGGTGTGAGCAGTATTGGGTGATCCATCCTCATTAATCATGTAATCGGCATTACCATGGTCGGCAGTAAGTAAAATGGTATATCCATGTGCTAATGCTGAAGTTACAACCCTTTGCACACAGGCATCTACGGTTTCAACAGCCCGAATCGCTGCTGAAAATATACCGGTATGCCCTACCATGTCTGCATTTGCATAGTTTAAGCAAATAAAATCGGCACTTTCTTTTTCAATTTCAGGAATTAGTAAATCAGTAATTTCTACTGCGCTCATTTCTGGTTGTAAATCGTAGGTGGCCACTTTGGGTGATGGCACCATGATGCGACTTTCCCCTGTAAAGGGCTGCTCTCTTCCTCCACTAAAAAAGAAAGTTACGTGTGGATATTTTTCAGTTTCAGCGATTCGAATTTGTTTTTTGCCATTTGCTTCCAGTACTTCACCTAAAGTATTATTCAAATTGTCATTTTCGAATATCACTCCCACATTTTGGTAGGTTTGATCATATTGTGTCATCGTAGTGTACCGAAGCGCTAATTTTTTCATACCAAAATCGGGAAAATCCTTTTGTGTTAAAACAGTTGTAATTTCTCGGCAACGATCGGTTCTGAAATTGAAACAAATTACAGCATCACCATCTTGAATAGTGGCAACGGGTTTACCATTTGGCTGCAATAAAATCGTAGGTAAAATAAATTCATCAGTGGTTCCGGCGTCATATGATTGTTCAATAGCAGCTTTAGCTGATGCCGCAGTTTGTCCTTGCCCTTTTACTAAACAGTTATAGGCCAGTTGAACTCTTTCCCATCTTTTGTCTCGATCCATTGCATAATACCTCCCACTCACGGATGCCAGTTTACCTGACGAATGTTGCAAATGCGCCTCCAGATTTTCAATATAACCCAGTCCGCTCTTGGGGTCGGTATCTCTGCCATCTGTAAAAGCATGGATAAATACATCATCTATTCCCTCAGTTTTGCAAATATCACAGAGTGCTTTCAAGTGATTGGTGTGCGAGTGAACCCCGCCATCACTTACCAACCCAATTAAATGCAAAGTTTTTTTATTTTTTTTCACATATTCCAGTGTTTCGCGGAGGGTAGAATTGGAAGCCAATTCACCCTGCTTTATTGCAACATGGATGCGTTGCAGTTCCTGATAAACAATTCTACCCGCACCTAAATTCAGGTGACCAACCTCACTGTTTCCCATTTGCCCCTCCGGTAATCCCACCTGTTCTCCACATGTTATTAGGGTAGTATTTGGATATTGATGATATAGGGAACTAACAAATGGAACTTTTGCCTGTTGTATTGCATCGGCACTGGGAACCTTCCCTAATCCCCAGCCATCCATGATAATCAATATTACTTTGGTATTCATATGCAAATTTACGAATTTATTAAGGATGGTTTTTGCTTATCTTTTGTGAAATACTGATAGAGTGGTACTTTTGGCATGTTATTGGTAGTAATTAGGAAAAATTTGAATTTATGAGTAGGATCGCATTTGTATGTTTACTCGCTTTGGGCAGCTGGTCGTTTTCACTTCAAAATGATCTGGAGGCGCTCCTATCTGCTTTAAAAAATGCACAGGCAGATGAAGTTGCGACCTATTTTGATGCAATGGTAGATATGAAATTTCCCGACAGGGATGAAATAAAAAATGTTGGAAAAAACCAGGCTGCTATTGCACTTAGTTCTTTCTATTCTGAACAAAAAATCAATGGTTTTGAAAAAATTTCAGAACGAGAAATCGGTAATACCATGTATATGACCGGCCGCTTATTAAATGGGGGTAAGGGATTTAATATTACGCTCATGATGAAAATGATCAAGGGTAAACATTATATCATAACTGTTCGAATAAATTAAATCGGAGAAGTTTAACTTTTATTTTACTAGTATGCTTCAGTCCATTCCTGCTTTAGAAGCATTGTTATTACGAGCGCTGGATGAAGATGAAGGTAGTGGTGATCACAGTTCGCTTAGCTGTATCCCTGCCAAAAAAAGAGGTAAGGCTGTTTTGAAAATTAAACAGGAAGCTGTGCTGGCAGGTATGCAGGTAGCAGAAACCGTTTTTCGTCTGAGGGAAAAAAATGTTCATTTTACACCTTTTCTTGCAGATGGAATGTATGTTAAACCAGGAGATATAGCTTTTGAAATTGAGGCCGATATGCGAACTATTTTAAGCTGCGAGCGAGTAGTATTGAATTGTATGCAACGAATGAGTGGCATAGCAACGCTCACCCGAAAATATGTTCAATTACTGCAAGGATACAGTACCCGGATTTTAGATACTCGAAAAACTACTCCCAATTTTCGGTTACTGGAAAAGGAAGCGGTAGTAATTGGTGGGGGATTTAATCATCGGATGGGATTATATGATATGATTATGTTGAAAGATAATCATATTAGTTATTGTGGAGGTATTACTGCTGCTATTGAGCTCGCGCATAAATATATCCTTGAAAAAAAAATGCCTTTATCTATAGAAGTAGAAGCGGGTAATTTGGAGCAAGTTCGGGAAATATGTGAGGCGGGTTTAGGCAAAGTGTTTAGAATTATGCTGGATAATTTTTCTCCCGCAGAAGTTGCCGAAGCTGTTACATACATAGATCATCGGTTCGAAACAGAAGCCAGTGGAGGTATTAATTTGCAAACCATTCAGGAATATGCCGCAACAGGTGTTGATTATGTAAGCGTTGGTGGTTTAATACATCAGGCAACGAGCATTGATTTAAGTTTGAAGGCTGTAATGAAGTAAGAATATGAAAAAGAAAAATCGATTAACAGGTAACGGAATTGTATATAGTACCGATCCATCCTTCTCACCAGAGCCCGAAGAGCAGGCTATTGATACTCTTTCTCCCGGAGAGCAATTGTTGCGCATTTCTTTAGATAAAAAACAGCGTGCCGGTAAAGTAGTTACATTAATTACCGGATTCATAGGCAGAGATTCCGATATGGAAGATTTGGGAAAACAGCTTCGAAACTATTGTGGAACTGGCGGAAGTGCTAAAGATGGAATCATGCTGGTACAAGGCGATCAACGAGAAAAAGTTATGCAATTCCTGAATAAACAGGGATATAGTAAAGCAAAAAAAATTGGTTAAGCACCTAATCTAATTCCAGATTGAGTGTTTCTTTCAAGGTTTTTATCAAAGGATACCGCTCACTGATATATTCAAATTTCTGTTTGGTATTCATTCTCAAGTAGGCAGGGATATCCTCCTTTTCTCCGGCCTCCACCAATATTTCATAATTAACCGATCGGTTCTGAAAATAATTTTGTAAGTAATCAAGCAGATTCATTTTCTCTGCATCAATGAATTTTTGTGATGTGACAGAAAAAACTGTTACTGTAAATTTTACCTCATTTTCAATTTGAAGTCGGGCAGTTGAAAAGCTTGCGGCAGCGGAATGTTTCAACTCTTTTTCCAATCGAGCAGTGTACAGATTCCAGCAGGCAGTTAATTTTTCGGTTGTGAGTGCCTGAGATTCTTTAACTTCTTGAATTTCGTACTCATTCCCATATTTTTCACGTAAGGCCGATAGCAGATTTTTTTTATCTCCTGTTTTGGGTATATACGCAGGAGTAGGGGCAGGGGCAGCGGGTAAGGTAATTTTTTTTGTTGGAGCAATAGTAGTAGCAGAAATGGTATTATTTTCTTGAATAGTTAATTTGGCTCCGGTTGCGATTTCCGATTTTACTGCACCGGGTTGAAGGGAAAGAATCGGTTCTTTTTTTAGGAGGATGGGTGCATCAACCCGTTTTTTTTTAACCAGACCTGATTGTTCGGTACTTAGTTCAATAGCTTGGTTGAGAAAATTCAGCTTTATCAAAGCCATTTCAACTTGCAATCTTTTATTACGTGCCATTCTGATTTGTATCTCGGCCTCATTCACGATGTTCAGGGCACTAAGTATAAAGGAAGTAGGGGTTTGCGCTGCTATAGTAATAAATTTTTCCTGCATGCCTTCCATTACTTCCAAAATAGATGCGGTAACCGGGTCTTTGCTTACCAACAGATTACGATAAAAAGAAGCCATGCCATTTAAAACCAGTTCTCCCTCAAATCCTTTTTTATTAATTTCATCAAATAGCAACATCACTCCGGATAAATCTTCTTTCAGTAACATTTCATGAAACCGAAAATAGTAATCTTCATCCAGCACATTCAAATGTTCAATAGCATTTTGATAGGTTACTTTGCCGGAGGTAAAACTAACCAGCTTATCCAGAATACTCAGTGAATCGCGCATACACCCTTCACTTTTCTGAGCAATTAATTGCAGGGCAGCTTTTTCGACAGAAATATTTTCTTTTTCAGCAATTTCCATCAAATGCTCTACTGTATCCTGTTGTGTTATTCTTTTGAAATCAAAAATCTGACAGCGACTTAGGATTGTGGGTAATATTTTATGCTTTTCAGTAGTAGCTAAAATAAATATTGCATGTGCCGGAGGTTCTTCAAGCGTTTTAAGAAATGCATTAAATGCACTCGTACTTAACATGTGTACCTCGTCAATAATATACACTTTATATTTACCTGCCTGAGGGGCGAATCGAATTTGTTCTACCAGTTCACGAATATCTTCTACGGAATTGTTGCTGGCTGCATCCAGTTCGTGAATATTGAGGGAAGTTCCGGCATCAAAGCTTATACAACTATTACAAGTATTACAAGCTTCGCCCTCGCTGGTAGGTTGTGTGCAATTAATGGTTTTAGCTAAAATGCGTGCACAAGTGGTTTTTCCTACTCCTCTCGGGCCACAAAATAAGAATGCATGTGCCAATTGTTGTTGACGAATTGCATTTTTGAGGGTGGTAGTAATATGTGCCTGCCCCACCACAGTATTGAAATTCTGTGGGCGATACTTTCGGGCTGAAACAACAAAATTATCCATAGTTGAGTTGCAATATACGTATATGAATTGTATGGAAAAACATTCGGGTAGCTCATTTGTACACAACCCGAAAATACCCGGTTACTTATATTCCATAACAGGATGCTTTTCAAAGGGATGACTCGCATTAAACCAATATCGGTAGGTTACCATTCTTCTGCTTTGGTGAGCACCTAAACTTTTATACACATTAACCATTTTCGGGTTCCATTCCCCTGCCCAGCCCATTTCATATTGCTGATACCAATCATGACTTCTCAGCAAAAGGGCACATTCGTAAATTAAATAACTATCAATACCCAACGACTGAAACTTGGGAACTACTCCAAAAACCAAGCCGGTGAGTCGGTTATTGGTTCTCCGCCATTTCATCCATAAAAGCCTTAATTTCTCCAGCAATCCAAATTTTCCATTGAAATGTTTGAATTATTGATTGATATCAGGAATATTTACAAACATCCCAATGGGCTCATCTTTATAATAAGCAAACCAAATGACCTGCTCATCCATAATAGGTTTCATTTTGGAAAAAAGCTTGATTACCTGTGCTTGAGAAATTTCTTTCACTTCACCATGTTGCGCCCATGCTGCATTGTAGATAGTTACAAAGTCCTTGGCAAATTTTTCTAAATTTTTCATTTGAAAATGTTCTGCACGATACTCTGGCTTGGCAGCAAATTTGGCATGACGTTCCGGAAAACGCTCGGGCAATTCATCATGTACATTCATGCCATAGTAATATTGGTTGTAATAATTATTAAAACCATATTGCTCAAATAAATCCTGATAATACGCTGGATTGAATGACATACCATACATAGGTTCTTCATTAAATCCTTCCACCATTAGCCCCCACCATTTATCTCGCTCACCAAAATTGATCGGACCATCCATTCCCTCCATTCCCTTACTTTTCAGCCAGGCCTTTGCCCCGTCGAATAACATATTTGCAGCATGCTGATCTTGAATACAATCAAAGAATCCGATTCCTCCAACAGGAACATCTGTGCCCCGTGTTTTATATTTAGAATTGGTAAAAGCGGCAATTCTTCCGATAGTTTTCCCAGTATCATCTTGTAAAATCCAGCGGATGCAATTCCCGTATTGATGCAGATGATTTTTTTTCGGGTCAAATACTTCATTTACTTCATTATCGAGCGGAGAAATATAACAGGGATTCGATTGATTCATTACCCGATTAACTTCTAAAAATTCCCGAACACTATAAGAGTCTTGAACTTCCACCAAATGCATAGTCTGCACATTTTACTTTTGCAAAATTACGGAATCCTGTTCGCCTGCTGGTGCTTAATATTTTTCAAATAATTTCGCTTCCATCTTTGCATCGTGGCCATAAATATCTTTTCTGAAATTTAGAACCCCTTCCTTATCAACCCAACTGGTAAAATATACCAGGAATACCGGTATTCCTTTGGGAAGCGTAACCCATTTTTCTTTCTTCAAATGCATAGCTGAATCAATCAGCGACTCTGTCCAGCTTTTATCATTTCTTAACAGATATTGGGCAAATTTTTTCGGATCCCCCAACCGAATACAGCCATGACTCATACTGCGACTGGTTTGCTGAAAAAGATTTCTGTTAGGGGTATCGTGAAAATAGATGCTATAATTATTGGGAAATAAAAATTTTACCAATCCTAAGGAATTCCAGGGTCCGGGAATTTGCCGTATTATTGGAGTTTTTCCATTATACCCCGTAATTTCCATATGGTTTTTGGATAAATAATTGGGATTGCGATTTATAGACGGTATGATTTCTTTTTTTACAATACTTTCGGGTACATTCCAATACGGACTGAATACTACATATTTGAGTTGGCCACTAAAAATGGCTGAACTATTGGCAGCTGTTCCTACAATTACCCGCATATCAAATTGTAGCTTACTACTATCATATACATGCATGGTAAATTCCGGGATATTTACCAAAATATAATTGGATTCTTTTTCGGCAGGCATCCAGCGAACCCTTTCGAGGTTGATGAGTAATTGACGGATTCTTTTTTGAACAGTTACATTAAGTTCTGCCAATGTTTTATTTCCTACTGATCCTTCAATTGGGAGTCCCATGCGTTTTTGAAATCTTCTAACCGAATTAAATAATGTACTATCGAAAATTCTCCCAGTACTATCTGTAAAATTCCCGTCCCCCCAATAGCTGAGACTTTGTTTTATTGCCAATATTTTTAAACCAGTATCACCTAAATGCAAAGGCTTGTCTGTGAAAGCAATGGTATCAGGGGCTGGCTGTTTGGCAAGTTGCAGATAACCCGCTAATTGCTGTTGTAAGAGCTTGTATTGTAAATTTTGTAAATTATTTTGCTGAGGATACAATTCTCCTTTTTGAATAGCATTTCCCAACATTTCTGTTAGGTTGATTTTTTTACGGGGTATAAACCATCCTAGTTCATTTGCATTGATATCGCTCCCGGCATATGTTTTCGAAGCATATTGAAAAAATTGACCAGTAAGTAGTAACTCTGTATGTATCATTAGCTCTTTCAATGCTAATTCAGAAAGTTTTTTTCTATTATTTAAGGAATCTTTCAATATAGGAAGCCGGGCATTATGAAATGAGCTATCATTCATTTCCTGGATATAATTATTTTCCAGATTCATTAAATTGAGTGCCTGTTCGGAAAGTCCGGATGAGTCGAACCAGGCAAATTGAAAATTTCTTCCCCTGTAAAAGTCTATATACTGATTGGCAAAATCCGCATATCTGGCTTCTTGTGCAAGGAAAAGATGTAATTGTACACTATCGAAAAAAAGGTTATTGAACGAACTCAGAGATGTTATGGAAGTATCTCTTATAACCTGTTTTTTTTCCGAAGAAAAAAGTGAGCACCCCTCATGAAACAAGGGTAAAAGAAGGAGCAGCCAAAGGTATTTCCTTTTCATGCCAGGAAATTTAATGAGTAACCTGATTGAGAAGTAATGTTGTTGCCACGATACCTGCTGTTTCGGTTCGTAATCGGGTATTTCCTAAACTTACCGGTATTACATTCATTTCAATACTTTTTTCAATTTCTTGTTCTGTGAAATCCCCTTCCGGTCCAATGAATATCCGGCAACTTCCTGAAAGTACATTATGAGATAATGGAATTTTTTCTCCTACCCCACAATGAGCAATCCATTGTTTATCAAATACACCAGAATTGAGACAGGCAAAAAAAGGCATGGGATTGAATAGTTGAGGTAAATGAAATTGGCGACTTTGTAACATTGCCGAAATTAATATGCCCTCCATTCTGTCTACTCTGAAACGGGTGTGTTCTGTTCTATTGCATACAATAGGCTGAATGGCGAAAATACCCAATTCAGTTACTTTTTCCAATAACCACTCAAGGCGTTGACTATTTTTCAGCAAAGAAATGCAAAGCGTTAGTTTACTATTAGGCAGCGGAGAAGATTGAAAAGAACCGGTAGAGACAAGGGTATTCTTTTTATCTGTTTGCAGCAGGGTAGCAATGCATGCATTCCCTTTGCCATCAGTAAGCTCTATTTTGTCACCAGGTAGTTTTCTTAATACCTGAACACAATGCTTAGCTGTTGATTCACTTACTGTAAAATCATACTGATTTTCAATCAGGTTTGGCTCATAAAAAAGAGGTAAACTCATTTGATGTAAGCTACTGAATTTTATCCTTACAATTAATTAACTAATTCAACTAGCTAGAAGTTAGGAGCGCTTTCTAAGCCTTCATCAAAATTGCTGTCATTCATGCGGCTTCCTTTTTCAACAAAAAGCTTAGCTCCTCCTGCTCCTGCTCCTGATCCTACAGGTGTTCCTGGGGGTCGAATCCCTCCGGGTTTCCAACTGCTACCCTGATCGTCGGATGGATCGTCATCAAAGCGTTGTATAGATAGATTGGATCTGAGTTTGATATAATCCAGTTCTCCATTTCTATGCTTGGCAATTCGGATATGTACTTCACCGCTAGTACTTTCTCCCTGCTCATTTGCATGAATATCATGGTATTCTGGACGATAAATAAACATTACCATATCGGCATCCTGTTCAATGGCACCGGATTCTCGTAAATCACTTAATTGAGGTATTTTACTTTCTTTCCTGTTTTCAACCGCACGGCTCAACTGACTTAATGCTATGATAGGAATATTTAATTCTTTTGCCAGCGACTTAAGATTTCGGGAAATGCTGCTGATTTCCTGTTCACGATTCATGTTTCTATCTACCGATCCTCCCATCAGCTGCAGGTAGTCAATAATGATTAATCCTACCTTATTTTTATTTACCAGTCTTCTAGCTTTTGCCCTAAACTCAAAAATGTTTAAGGAAGCAGTATCATCAATAAAAATTGGCGCCGATTCCAGACGCTTAATTCCTCTACTTAGTAATTGTTCATATTCATAATTTTCCAATTTACCTCGGGTAATTTTACGCATGTCGATTTCACTTTCAGCACTCAATATCCTCATAACCAATTGCGAGGCGCTCATTTCCAAAGAGAAAAATCCAACCGGTACGGGTTGAGTAGGATGCAATGCTGCATTTCTTGCAAGGTTTAAAGCAAAAGCCGTTTTACCTACCGAAGGTCTGGCTGCCAAAATAATTAAATCAGTAGGTTGCCATCCAAAAGTTACTTTGTCTAAACGTGAAAATCCACTCGGAACCCCTGATATATCTTCGGTTTTGGTTCGCAACATATCAATGCGATTCAGTGTTTCCGTAATGGCATCCCCGATTTCAGTAAAATTCTTTTTTAAATAATTGTTAGTGATATGAAACATCTTAGACTCACTCTCATCCAGTAAATCGAATACATCTGTACCCTCCTCGTATGCAGAACCAATAATCTCACCACTAATTCGAATCAATTCGCGCTGAATAAATTTTTCAAGAATGATTCTTGCGTGGGTTTCAATATTCGCCGATGAAACAACTGAATTGGTAAGCCTGGTTAAATAATAAGCTCCTCCTACCTGGTCGAGCAGTTCCTGCGATTTTAATTCCTCAACAACCGTAAGCAAATCGATTGGCATATTTTTTTGCTGCAAATCGAACATGGCCCTAAAGATCATCTGATTGGCTTCAGAATATAAACACTCAGGTTTTAAAATTTCTGTTACCGTATCAAAAGCACTTTTTTCTAACATGATGGCCCCAAGTACCGCTTGCTCCAATTCTCGCGCTTGCGGAGGAACTTTGCCATACAAAAGGGGAGTAGTATCCGTTACGCCCGATTTTCTTCTTTTTCTGTCTTTGTTAATATTTGGAACATCCATCACACATCAATTCTAAGGGTAGTTAAATGGGTTTGGGTGTATGCATCAATTTTTTCAAAGGAAACAAGAAACATACACCGAACAGCGAATATAATTCTAAGGAGCATGCGGTTAAAAAATATTTTACGCATTTTTCCTACACAGCTTATTCACGTTATTTGCAGTGAAGTGGATAGTAAATTCACGGTTTTCTGGCCCTTGTTAACAGGCTTATCAGGTTTTTTAACAGGATATTCACTTGAATATCTACACACTGATTTTGAGGATTTATTTATTCTATCATATAATAAATAAATATACTGCAATCCTTGTTTTTGCTACTTATCCCTGCCATCCGGTTAGATTCATGTATTTTTGAGCATTGTAATGTGTAATATTTATGACCATCAGTTATAATTGGTTATTGGATTATTTGCCCGAACCCATCGAGCCCGAAAAGTTATCTTCTATTCTTACTTCAATCGGTTTGGAAGTAGAGGAACTCAGAAAATTTGAAACCATTCCCGGAGGGTTGAAGGGCTTGGTAGTAGGAGAGGTAAAGGAATGCATTTCGCATCCCAACGCCGACAAATTAAAGATTACCAAAGTTGATATAGGCGGGGAAAGCCTATTGCAAATCGTTTGCGGTGCGGCAAATGTAGCAGCAGGTCAGAAAGTGGTTGTAGCTCCGGTGGGCTCCACCATTTATCCTTTGAAGGGTGAACCCTTACAATTAAAGAAAGCCGTTATCAGAAAGGTAGAAAGTGAAGGGATGATTTGTGCTGAAGATGAAATAGGTTGGGGACCCAGTCATGATGGTATTTTGGTATTGCCCGATAACCTAGCTGCAGGTACTTCGGTAGCAGACTATGCTAATTTGTATTCCGATTGGATATTCGAAATCGGATTAACACCCAACCGGATGGATGCCATGAGCCATGCAGGTGTTGCCAGAGATGTATGTGCCTTTTTAACTCATCATCATCGTGATAGTAAACCGGTAACTCCTTCGATTTCAACCTTTAAGCAAGATCTTTCTGAAGCACCCATATCTGTGAGTATAGAAGCAACTGAAGCTTGTAAACGATATGCAGGTGTTAGTCTGGTAGGGGTGGAGGTAAAGGAATCACCAAACTGGCTGAAAAACCGCTTGCTCTCTATAGGCTTACGTCCTATTAATAATATTGTAGACATTACCAACTTTATTTTGCACGATACCGGACAACCGCTTCATGCTTTTGATGCAGATGCCATTACCGGTAAACAGGTAATTGTTAAAAAACTTGCCGAAGGAACACGCTTTATTACGTTGGATGATAAAGAGCGCTCCCTTAGTTCTGAAGATTTAATGATTTGTAATGCAGCAGCACCTATGTGTTTGGGAGGCGTTTTTGGAGGAAAGCAAAGTGGAGTATCTGCTACCACTACCCGTATATTTTTAGAAAGTGCCTGGTTCGAATCTACCGGTATCCGCAAATCGAGTTTGCGGCACGAATTACGAACCGATGCTGCCACCCGTTTTGAAAAGGGGGTAGATATTTCTCAAACTGTTTCAGTACTGAAAAGAGCAGCTCTTCTAATAAAAGAATTGGCTGGTGGCTTAATAGAAGGAGATATTATTGATGTGTATCCTTCACCCGCTGAGAAAAAAGAAGTTAGCCTGAAGTACCACTATCTCAAAAAATTGAGCGGCAAAAATTATCATGTAGAAACCGTTAAAAAAATTCTTACTGCCCTTGGATTTGAAGTAGTTCGGGAGGGGATTGATGAGATTCGACTGGCAGTTCCCTTACATAAAACAGATATTTCCCTTCCGGCAGATTTGGTAGAGGAAATAGTTCGTATTGATGGCTTAGATAATATCGAAATTCCATCATCCATCACTATTACTCCTTCCTTAGATGCTTTATCGGGAAAGGAAAACATGAAAAATAAGTTGGCAGGATTTTTAACAGGAAGGGGTTTTATGGAAATTTTTACCAACTCAATTACCAGCAGTAAATATTATTCTGAAGAAGAACAGGCATCGGGTGTTCGCATGATCAATAGCTTGAGTGCCGAACTTGATATCATGCGACCCTCTATGCTGGAAACCGGATTGGAAGCCATTTCCTACAATCTCAACCGGAAAAATAATCGATTGTTTTTCTTTGAGTTTGGGAAAACCTATCATCTTAAAAATATAGATGTATATGAAGAAAAGGAGCACCTGACCTTATATCTTTCTGGAGAATTGGGTGAAGTTCATTGGAGAGAAAAATCAATTCCGGTAGATTACTATGCTGCAAAAGGTATAGCATCTGCATTGGTAAAAGTTCTCGGATTGTCATCCATTTCATTTGAAGAAAAGGTATCAGGCATTTCGCAAATCATTTTCGCTAATAAGTGGTTGGGTAATTTGGAAGTTGTAAATTCTCATAAACTTGCACAGTTTGGTATCAAGCAGCCAGTTTTTATGATTGACTTTGATTGGCAATCACTAATGGATGCAGCAGAAAATCTGCCTATACGATATAAGGAAGTAAATAAATTCCCTGTTGTTCAGCGAGATTTGTCGGTAGTAGTGGATGCATCGCTTTCATATGATTCAGTAGAATCTGCTCTGCAAAAATTAGCTTTACCTCGCTTAACTCACACCCGCTTATTTGATGTGTTTGAAAGTGAAAAGCTGGGAACCAATAAAAAATCCTTTGCCATCAGCTTTTTCTTTTCGGATGAAGACAAAACACTTACAGATAAAGAGGTAGATGAAATGATGGCAGCCATCATTTCACAATTAGTAAAAGTTGTTCAGGCAGAAATCAGAAAATAATCCGAAATTTCCTTATTATTAACATTGAATGAGTCAGCTGAATCAACAATTAGATAGTCTGCAGCAAAAAGTGCAACAGTTGCTGAAGCAATATCAGCAATTGCAGAAAAACCAGGCTAAGCTGCAAAAAGAACTGGAAAAAAAAGAGGCTTTGTTACAAGAAAAAGAGCAACAGATCTTGCTGCTTCAGCAACAGCGGGCAGCCATTTCTGTAAGTGTTAGTCAGTTGGATGCTGAGGAGAAAAAAGCCCTCAGTAAAAAAATTGATGCTTATTTGAGAGAAATCGATAATTGTTTAGCGATGCTCAATCAATAAATTATGGAAGAACTGATCCCAGTAAATATTGTAATCGCCGACCGATCGTACCGCATTCGAATTGCGAAAGCTGATGAGGAAAAAGTTAGACAAACTGCTGCCCTCATAAACCAAAAGATTGCCGAATTTAAAACTCAATTTGCAGGTAAGGATATGCAGGACTTTGTATCAATGGCACTTCTATGGTTTGCAACCGAGGAAACAGATGCCGGATCGGCAACTATTCAACAGGAGCAAGCAATTAACCAGATACGCACTGTTGAACAATGGGTAAATCAGGCACTTAATTCCTGATTACCATACTTCAATTATATATGTAAGTTTTTTATAGTATTGATTTATTATAATCAATTACTTATCTCAAAATTTGGGTAGTTTATCCCATTCCCTCCTAATATATAGAACATATTAAGTATCTTTGAGTGTAAAATTACCTATAGTAATATGGTAAAAAAGTATATATATACGATTGTGAAAACCTTAAAAAATTGCCAATCTCATGGATCCAATGATGATATTAATAATAACCGGAGTTGCTGCCCTGCTTGTAGGGCTGGGCGCCGGTTGGATGATTTTTGCTAGAAACACCAAAAAACAAATCGAAGAAGCCGAGCAACTTTCAGAAAAAATAATCAAAGAAGCCGAATTAAGGGCTGAGACAATAAAGAAAGAGAAGCAACTGGAGGCAAAAGAGCGTTTTGTTCAGTTAAAAGCCGAGCATGAGCGTGAGGTATTAGAGAGGAATCGCAAAATTGGCGAAGGTGAAAATCGTATCAAGCAAAAAGAGCAATCGGTAGCCCAAAAAGAGTCTTCACTTGATAAGCAGTTAAAAGATGTAGATAGCATCAAAGAAAATCTGAATCGGCAGATTGAAGTTGTGAATACCAAAAGAACCGAATTAGAGAAACATCAGGAAGAACATATTCGCCGACTTGAAAAAATTTCCAACCTGAGTGCAGAAGATGCCCGAAATCAATTGGTAGAAAGTTTAAAGCAGGAAGCTCAATCCCGTGCACTCAGTCTGCAGCAGGAAATTATTGAAGATGCCCGCGTTAAGGCGAATAAGGAGGCACGCAAAATTGTTATTCAATCTATTCAACGCACTGCCGCGGAAGTTACCATCGAAAATACTGTTACAGTATTTAATTTAGAATCGGATGAAATAAAAGGACAAATCATTGGTCGTGAGGGTAGAAATATCCGTGCGATTGAAGCGGCTACCGGAGTAGATTTGATTGTGGATGATACTCCTGAAGCTATTATACTTTCGTCTTTCGACCCGCTTCGTCGTGAGGTTGCCCGGCTTAGTTTACAGCGTCTGGTTTCAGATGGTCGGATACACCCTGCCCGTATTGAAGAAGTGGTTGAAAAAACCCGCCGGCAACTGGAAGAACAAATTATTGAAATTGGTGAACGTACTGTTATTGAAATGGGCATTCACGGTTTACATAAAGAGTTGGTAAGAATTGTGGGAAAAATGCGTTTCCGTTCTTCTTATGGTCAAAATCTCTTAATGCATAGTAGAGAAACTGCCAATTTGTGTGCGATTATGGCTGCAGAATTGGGTATGAACCCTAAACTGGCCAAGCGTGCCGGATTGTTACACGATATTGGAAAGGTTCCTGATGAGGAGACTGAATTAACCCATGCCTTGCTTGGTGCAAAACTTGCCGAGAAATACGGTGAAAACCCGGCTGTTGTTAATGCCATCGGCGCCCACCACGATGAAATGGAAATGCAGTATGTGATTTCCCCAATTATTCAGGCTTGCGATGCCATCAGTGGTGCCCGCCCGGGAGCCCGCAGGGAAATTATGCAGCAATACCTGCAGCGGATCAAGGACCTCGAAAATCTGGCTGTTTCTTATCAGGGAGTTGAAAAAGCTTATGCAATTCAGGCTGGTCGGGAACTGCGGGTAATTGTGGAGGCCGATAAAGTTTCTGATACCGACAGCGACAAACTGAGCTTTGAAATCGCCCAGAAAATACAAACGGAAATGACCTACCCCGGACAGATCAAAGTAACGGTTATCAGGGAAAAACGGGCTATAAATGTGGCCAGATAAAAAATAATGGCTGTAAAATAGGTAGGTTCATTGAATTTTACCTACCTTTGCCGTCCTCAAAAATGATGAATTATGAACGCAGCAGTTCAATTTGTACACGACCAGCTGACTACCAAAAAGCAGCATCCTGCCTTTCAGGCCGGTGATAATATCACTGTAAATTATAAGATTGTGGAAGGTGGAAAAGAGCGTATCCAAAGCTTCCGTGGAGATGTTATTAAGCAGCAGGGAAGCGGAGCTACGGCTTCATTTACTGTTCGTAAAATTTCCGATGGGGTAGGTGTTGAGCGTTTATTTCCGATTCATTCACCCAATATCGATTCAATCCAGTTGAATAAATCTGGTAAAGTTCGTCGTGCGAAACTCTATTATCTACGTGAGCGTAGTGGTAAAAGTGCACGTATTAAAGAAAAAAGATTTTAATTTTTGCCCCTTTGGGTTGTTTACATCATACAAGCTGGTAGCTATACGCTACCAGCTTTTTTTGTGATTCTCATAATAAATCTTATTTTGATTTGCATTGAAGGTTTATTAACTTTACATACTAAATTTATTTTTATGGGCGGTTTAGGTTTTCAAGAATTACTAGTGATTGGGTTAGTGGTATTGGTGCTTTTTGGCGGTAGAAAAATCCCCGAATTTATGAGAGGATTAGGCAAAGGTATCCGCGAGTTCAATGATGCAAAAGACAATGTTAAGCGTGAAATAGAGGAAGGCATCAAAGAAAAAGATAAAACAACCACCGGCGCTTAATTGCTCCATCAATCCTATAGCCTTTGTTTCGTTTTACCACAATCAAAGACTATCACCAGGCGCTGCAAGCAAATACTACGAGTTGTAAGGAGGCAGTACAGTATTACCTCACTGTTATCCGGGAGCGCGCATTCCTCAATGCATTTCTGGAAGTTTTTGAAGAAGAGGCCCTTCAAAGGGCAGCAGATCTGGATCAATCCAGGGCAAAGGGAATTGCTGTGGGTCCCTTGCATGGTGTAGTTGTTGGAATTAAAGATGTTATCTCTTACCAACATCATGCAGTAACTGCATCCTCCCTAATACTTTCCGGATACAAATCTACTTACAACGCCACTGTTATTGATAAATTACTGGATGCGGGAGCTATCATAATTGGCAGACAAAATTGTGATGAGTTTGCTATGGGTAGCAGTAATGAAAATTCAGCCTTTGGTCCGGTTAAAAATTTTATAGACCCATCCCGTGTACCCGGCGGTTCGTCGGGGGGCTCTGCTGTTGCAGTTCAGGCAGGCATGTGTATGGTGAGCTTGGGAAGCGATACGGGAGGTTCGGTTAGGCAACCTGCCGATTTTTGTGGTATTGTTGGATTAAAGCCAACTTATGGACGAGTTTCCCGATATGGTTTGATTGCATATGCTTCCTCTTTTGATCAAATTGGTATTTTAGCCAACTCGGTTGATGACGCTGCCATTACTTTGGAAATTATTTCCGGTAAGGATGATTTCGATAGTACTGTTTCAGATGAGCCGGTTCCTTCATATGCTTCACTACTTCATAACCAAACGGCATCCCGAAAAATCGCCTATTTCCGACAAGCTTTAGAACACCCCTCTTTGGATGTGAATATTCGTGAGCAAATAGAAACTTTTATTTCAAAACTGATAGCTGCCGGATACCAGGTAGAGCCAATTGAATTTGAATGGCTGGATATGATTGTGCCTGCCTATTATGTTTTAACCACCGCGGAAGCATCAAGTAACCTTTCAAGATTCGATGGTGTAAGATACGGTTACAGAGATAGCCAGTCTGCAAATACCCTTCAGGAAATGTATACTCAAACCCGCTCAAAGGGTTTTGGAAAAGAAGTGCAAAGAAGAATATTACTGGGAAATTTTGTTTTAAGTTCAGGTTATTTTGATGCCTATTTTACCAGGGCCCAGCAGGTAAGGCAATTACTGGTAACCCGAACCCGCGACATTTTTTCTCAATATCAGGCAATTTTACTCCCCACCGTACCTTCAACCGCCTTTCGTCTGGGTGAAAAAAATACCGATCCTGTTGAAATGTTTCTGGGCGATATCTATACAGTTTTTGCCAATTTAGTGGGCATTCCGGGTATTTCCCTACCACTCTTCAAGCATATTAATGGCCTTCCTTTCGGACTTCAATTAATGACAAGTCATTTTGATGAAGTAACTTTGCTCCGTTTTTCAAAGCAAATGATGCAATTGGCCCAAACGCCGGCATAGCCATACAGGTTTGTTTGGCATGATATTGGATACTTTTGGGCAATTAAATTAATTGGAATCAATATGGAATGGTTGGGAAATCGTATTACAAATCCAATGCATCTGTCAAAAATCGTGCTGATTGCCTTCGCATGTATAGCCGGTAGCTGGGCAGGAGGCAAATGGAACGATTTTTCCTCTCCAAACTTGGTAAATGATACATCCCGGGTAAAAAAAATTGGCTTTGAAAGTTTATTTACCTCCGATAAATTTAATCCCACCTTACCTTACACTGCTCAGTTAAATCCAAAGGCAGTAACCTTTGTGCAGGAATATATCCGTAAGCAGGGGGAGGAACTGGAGAAAATGAAATTTTGGGGTAAGCCATATTTCGATTTATATGATAATATTTTGTCGATATATGGTATCCCTCGAGAGATGAAATATTTAAGTGTCATAGAAAGTCATCTAACCCCGGGTTTGGTTTCATGGGCCGGAGCAGTTGGCCCCTGGCAATTAATGGAAGATGAGGCACATCGGTTTGGCTTAAAAACGGGGTATCATGATGAGCGTACCGATTTTTATAAAAGCACACATGCAGCAGCCCGATTAATGAAAGAATTATATAAAGAGTTTGGAGATTGGTTATTAGTGGTTGCAGCATATAATGGAGGCGCTGGTAGAGTTCGTCAGGCTATTAAAAAATCGGGAAGCTGCGATTTTTGGGATTTGCAATATTATTTACCAGAGGAAACCCGTAATCATGTAAAAAAATTCATTGGTACCCATTATATTTTCGAGGGCTCGGGTGGAGCAACTACTTTAACGGCGGCTGAAATAGTAAAACAACGAGAGCTTGAAGCAAAAGTACCGGAAACGATTGCTGCTTCTCATGAAAAAATTTATATAAGTGGCAGGTACCTTAGCTCGGTAGTTGCTCCGGCATTGGGAATGGAATTATCCGCTTTTTTAGCTGCTAATCCTGCATTCGATCGGGAACTTGCTTCTGGAAAAACATATGCCATGCATTTACCTGCCGGAACAGGAAAAAAGGAACTATTTGAATCCAGTAAGGCTAATCTCTTACTCCAGTCTTTGCAAAAAATTTTACAGGGAACCGAATCGATTCGGTAATTATTCCGAGATTTTAATTTGTTGCAGGGCTCTTCCTTTCAGCATGCATTCATCATATTCCTGGTCCGGGTCACTACCAGCTGTAATTCCTCCCCCCACATGAAATCTGAGCATTTGTTGTTTAGGTAGATACACCAGGCTTCGGATTACTACATTGAAATCAAAATCTTTATTGGGTTTGAAATATCCAATACTACCTGAATAGATGCCCCGGTAGGTTGGTTCAGCCTTATCAATTAATTCCATTACCCGTTTTTTGGGGGCACCCGTCATGCTGCCCATAGGAAATGTATGGCTAAAAATTTCAAATAAAGAAGTTTCCGGAAGCAAATGTCCTTCAACCGTTGAAATCAACTGGTGTACCTGTGGAAAGCTATACACGCCCAGCAATTCTGTAACCTGCACTGTACCTTCCTTGCAAATGGTACTTAAATCGTTCCTTACCAGGTCTACCACCATGATATTTTCACTGCGATTTTTCGCACTCGCCAGTAAGGCTTCTTGTAACTGTTTATCTTGCTCAGCATCGAAAATATTTCTTTGAATGGTGCCTTTTATCGGTTGCGATCGTAGCTTATCCCCTTTTTTTTGCAGAAATCTTTCCGGACTGGCACAAAACACATATCGTTCGTTTTGTTTGTAAAAACAGGAGAAGGGATTGGGAGAAATCTGCATCAATTGGCTGTATGCATCGATAGGTTCTAAAACAATGTTTTTTGCTACAAAGGGTTGACAATAATTTAATTCATAGCAATCACCTCTTTTAATATGAGCAATGATTTCTCTGATTTGATGCAAGTACTCAGTTTTTGATAAAATTGGCTCGAATGTGATGGCATGTTGTTTTGATGAAGTAGAAGGTAGATTACTGTTTACTATTTCTTGAAAAACAGCACTCGGATTGGAATGTAATGTTGAGAGGGTAATACTTTCATTTTGGATTTGAACTACCGTTTCGGGACAGAAAAAAAAATAATTTGAAAAATCGTCGGAATCAATTGCCGGTTGTGGTAGGCTGTAGTATTTGTGGAATGCATGATATCCGAAATGTCCAAATATCCAATCTTTGCATTCATTCAGATATTGAAAGCCTTCTTGAGTAGAGGAACCGGGGGGAATGAGCGGTTTATTTCCAACTGCCGCCAACAAATCCAGCTCACTATAAGAATTAGTAAACTCACGTGAGTCTAGTAGGCAGGCATACGAAAACTGATTGCACCAGGTAAGCAGCTGTTGCCTGAATACATCCATGTTTGAAGGTAAAGGAAAACTTTGCGCATTTCTATGCTGCACTTCTAGCCGGGAATTTAGAAATCATCGTCGTCATCATCATCAAATCCTCCACCCTTTTCGCCGAAAAGGTCGAATTCCTTGAAGTCTTCATCCATTTTAAAGTCATCTTCGTCTTCTCCTTTTTTCTTCGAAGACCCACCTTTAGCAGCTCCTTTGCTTTTAGGTAAATCAAACTCATCAAAGTCGGGATCCCAGTCATCTTCTTCTTCCGATTTTTCCCAATCATCTGGAGCATCTTCATCTAACTCATCGTCGTCGTCATCAGCTGATGCGCGTGTAGATTTTGTACTGCCGGATTTTTTTGGGGTTACCGGTTCATCATCATCCCAACTATCTTCTTCATCCTCTTCAATTTGTTTTTTAGATTTGGAAGAAGCTTTAGATGCTGAAGCAGCATCTTTTGCGTTGTTCTTGGGGGTGGATTTAGGATCTTTATCTAATTTGGGTGCCATACTCCAAAAGGATTTGTAATGTAAATTTTGTAATCAATTTAATACAAACCAAAAAAATTTTTCTTTTAATTAGTTTTTTTACAAATGTACTATTTGATCTCTGCCCGGACCATTGGAAACGACAGTTACAGGTGCACCGACATAGGCATTAATATATTGGATATATGATTTCATATTATCGGGCAATGCGGCTTCATTTTTTATTGAAGTAGTGTCTGTATTCCATCCTGCAAATGATTCCAGAATAGGTTCAATTGCAATTCCATTCATCTGGTAAGGCACTTCTTTACAAGTTTTGCCATCCATTTGATAGGCGGTACACATTTTTAATTCTTCAAAGCCATCCAGCACGTCGGCTTTCGTCATAATCATTTGGGTAACTCCATTCAGCATTGCTGCATATTTTAATGCAACCAGGTCAATCCAGCCGCATCTGCGGGGGCGCCCGGTAGTTGCACCAAATTCGCTGCCGGTTTTACGGAGTAATTCCCCTGTTTCATTTTCTAATTCCGTTGGGAAGGGCCCGCCGCCCACCCTTGTGCAATAGGCTTTCGTTACTCCCATAACTTCTCCAATTTGTTTGGGAGATACACCCAATCCGGTACAAACCCCTGCTGAAATGGTATTGGAAGAGGTAACAAAGGGGAAAGTACCGAAATCGATATCCAGCATACTTCCCTGTGCACCTTCTGCAAGTACTTTTTTACCTGCACTGATTTGATTGTTAATAAAATATTCTCCATTAACTACGTTAAGTGTGCGTAGAAATTCCAATGCTTCAAAAAATTCTTCTTCCCACGCAGTGATATCTTCAACGAAATGAAAGTTATCGAGTAATTTTTGATGTTTTAGTCTGAGCTTAATATATTGAGTAGTAAAGTTTTTCTGAAGCAGATCTCCCACACGAATGGCATTTCTGCCTGTTTTATCCATATAAGCAGGACCAATTCCTTTTAGGGTGCTTCCGATTTTACTTTCTCCTTTTTGCAATTCAGAAGCCTTATCCAATGCCCGGTGGGTGGGAACAATAATATTGGTTCTTTCAGAAATGAACAGGTTCTTTTTTACATCAATTCCAAAAGCCGCAACTGCATCACACTCTCTTTTCAATGTTACCGGATCTAATACTACTCCATTACCAATAATATTGATTGTGTTTTGATGAAATATGCCTGAAGGAATTTGGTGAAGTACCATTTTCTTGCCTTCTACATAGAGCGTATGACCGGCATTGGGCCCACCTTGAAAGCGGGCAATAATATCATAGCGGGGAGCAAAATAATCAACTATTTTGCCTTTTCCCTCATCTCCCCACTGCATTCCCAAAATAACATCTACCATACAAGTATTAAATTAATAGTGCACAAAAATAAGCGACGATATTCAGTAAAATGAGATATTCTACATTAAATTATACAATGTGTGTATAAATGAGGATAAAAGATTCCGCTAACCGGCATTTTCGGTTTCAAACCGTTCAACTTGTTGGATACCCTGTAAAGAACTTAATCTTTTCACCAATTCATCTAATTCTTCCTTATCATGAACGAATACCTTAATTGTTCCTTCAAACATTCCTTCTCTTGATTCAATGCTTAGTCCTGAAATATTGATACGCAAATCACCGCTAATCACATTGGTGATCTTATTAACAACACCAACGTCATCTAGCCCAATGATGCGAAGTCCGGTAAGAAAAGAAATTTCTTTATTCTTTGCCCACTTAGTTTTTACTATTCGATGAGAATAGTTCGCCATGAGTTGGGGTGCGTTCGGACAAGCTGTTCTGTGTATGATCATTCCTTTTCCGGTACTTACAAATCCAAACACGTCATCGCCTGGAATGGGGTGGCAACATTTTGCCAGCTGATACATGATTTTATCACTGCTTTCCCCAAAAATAATCAGTTCAGAATCTTTTTTATTAACAGGTCGGGCAGTAGTATCGGAGGTTTCTTGTGGGAGTAATTTTGTTTTTGGGAATTCGATTTTATCTCCATGCAAGGTGGCTTCCTTCAGTTCCCTAAGATCGATGGCTTTGGTAGCAATTTTATAATGTAAATCAAGGGGAGAGGGCAGCTTATAATATTGCACTAATTCTTCTATATTATGAGCGCTATATGCTGCACCCATATTTTCCAGTTTTCTTTGTAATGTATATTTTCCTTCTTCAGCAATTGTTCTTTTTTCTTCCCGGAGGGCATCTTTAATTTTTGTTTTTGCTTTTGCAGTAACGGCAAATCCAAGCCAATCTTCTGATGGTTTTTGTTTATTGCTGGTTATAATCTCTATTTGGTCACCGCTTCTGAGCTTATGACTAAGCGGAACAAGTTTGTGATGTACTTTGGCTCCTATGCATTTTGATCCGATAGCACTGTGAATGGCAAATGCGAAATCAAGGGCCGTACTTCCGGTAGGCAGCATTTTTACCTCTCCTTTGGGAGTATAAACATAAATTTCTTCAGCCAGAAATGATGTTTTGAAATCCTGTAAGAAATCAACCCCATCAGTATCCTGACTACCCAATGCTTCCCGAATTTGTCCGAACCATTTATCGAACCTGTCTTCATCGTTGGTACCTTCTTTATATTTAAAATGTGCAGCTAATCCTTTTTCAGCAATTTCATTCATGCGTTTACTGCGAATTTGAACTTCTACCCATTTACCCTGTGGTCCCATCACGGTGGTGTGCAAGGCTTCATATCCGTTATTTTTTGGGTTACTTAGCCAGTCACGCATTCTTTCGGGCGCAGGCGAATATTCATCAGTTATGAGGGAGTATACTTTCCAGCAATCTTCTTTTTCTTTTTCGGGAGGTGAATCTAATATTACACGAATAGCAAAAAGGTCGTACACTTCTTCAAATGCAACCCCCTTCTTTTTAATTTTATTCCAGATAGAATGGATACTTTTTGGACGGCCATAAATTTCGAAATGAAATCCTGCTGCATCAATTTTTTCTTTTAGTGGTCGGATAAACTCATTGATATAGCGGGTTCGTTCTCGTTTGGTTTCAGCCAATTTTCTAGCTATCTCTTTATAGTTTT
>Ga0214923_10001972_pt1 | contig 28191 bp, 3 predicted proteins | sample LL1510_MetaG_FD_177993 | JGI IMG/M metagenome (GOLD analysis project Ga0214923, IMG submission 177993) | Freshwater microbial communities from Lake Lanier, Atlanta, Georgia, United States - LL-1510 | ecosystem: Environmental > Aquatic > Freshwater > Lake | place: USA: Georgia | collected 2015-10-15
TCATCAGTAATTTCCTTACAACGAAATAAATTTAATGTATGTAAATTACCAAGATGTTTAATTCCATCATCTGTTATTTTATTACAATAAGTTAAATCTAATGTATGTAATTTACCAAGCATTTTAATTCCATCATCTGTTATATTATTACAATAAGATAAATTTAATGTATGTAGAGTTCCAAGATTTTTAATTCCTTCATTTGTTATATGATGACAACCATATAAATTTAATGTATGTAATTTACCAAGATGTTTAATTCCTTCATCAGTTATTTCATCACAACAAGATAAATCTAATGTATGTAGATTTACAAGCTGTTTAATTCCTTCATCAGTTATTTGATAACAACCATATAAATCTAATGTATGTAATTTACCAAGATATTTAAGTCCTTCATCGGTTATTTGATGACAACCATATAAATCTAATGTATGTAAATTTCCAAGATATTTAAGTCCTTCATCTGTTATATTATTACAACTAACTAATTTTAATGAATGTAAATTTCCGAGATGTTTAATTTCATCATCGGTTATTTCATCATACCCAAATAAATTTAAACTTAATTGTAATTTACTATTCGTTATTTTAGAATCTATTAAATTTTTAAAATTAATATCCTTTACATATTTTAAAGAATGTGTTGTATTTAATTTAAAATTTTTTAGTTTTAAATTAAATAAATATTTATTGCAGTTTAATAGATTATCTTCATTTGAATAATCCTTTATTAAATGTATTATAATATCTATATAAAATATTTGTGGTGTTGTCATTTTATAATATATGTCTTTTTTTTGTTTTACATATATTATATAAATGAATTAATATGATAAAAAATCAATTTTTTTATATTAAATCGGTATTTAAAATGTAAAAGGTATAAAATAAAAAATTTAAATCAATGGATTATTTTAACATTACCGTCAAGCATCTTAATTCCTTCATCGGTTATATTTTTACACCAAGATAAATTTAATGTATGTAATTTACCAAGATGTTTAATTCCATCATCTGTTATTTTATTACAATAAGTTAAATCTAATGTATGTAATTTACCAAGCATTTTAATTCCATCATCTGTTATATTATTACAATAAGATAAATTTAATGTATGTAGAGTTCCAAGATTTTTAATTCCTTCATCTGTTGTATGATGACAATCATATAAATTTAATGTATGTAATTTACCAAGACATTTAATTCCTTCATCAGTTATTTCATCACAACAAGATAAATTTAATGTATGTAGATTTACAAGCTGTTTAATTCCTTCATCAGTTATTTGATAACAACCATATAAATCTAATGTATGTAAATTACCAAGATGTTTAATTCCTTCATCGGTTATTTCATTACACCAAGATAAATCTAATGTATGTAATTTACCAAGATGTTTAATTCCTTCATCGGTTATATTTTTACACCAAGATAAATTTAATGTATGTAATTTACCAAGATGTTTAATTCCTTCATCGGTTATTTTATCACAACAAGATAAATCTAATGTATTTAATTTACCAAGATGTTTAATTCCTTCATCGGTTATTTGATGACAACCATTTAAATTTAATGTATTTAATTTACCAAGATGTTTAATTCCATCATCTGTTATTTTATTACAATAAGTTAAATTTAATGTATGTAGATTTACAAGCTGTTTAATTCCATCATCAGTAATTTCCTTACAACGAAATAAATTTAATGTATGTAAATTACCAAGATGTTTAATTCCATCATCTGTTATTTTATTACAATAAGTTAAATCTAATGTATGTAATTTACCAAGCATTTTAAGTCCTTCATCTGTTATATTATTACAACCATTTAAATATAATGTATCTAAATTTCCAAGATGTTTAATTTCTTCATCTGTTATTTCATTACAATAAGATAAATTTAAACTTAATTGTAATTTACTATTCGTTATTTTAGAATCTATTAAATTTTTAAAATTAATATCCTTTACATATTTTAAAGAATGTGTTGTATTTAATTTAAAATTTTTTAGTTTTAAATTAAATAAATATTTATTGCAGTTTAATAGATTATCTTCATTTGAATAATCCTTTATTAAATGTATTATAATATCTATATAAAATATTTGCGGTGTTGTCATTTTATAATATATGTCTTTTTTTTGTTTTACATATATTATATAAATGAATTAATATAATAAAAAATCAATTTTTTATATTAAATCGGTATTTGAAATGTAAAAAGGTATAAATAAAAAATTTAAATCAATAATAAATAATATATCATTATACTATTTATTATATTATAACTAATTCCAATAAATCATTTTTAGTATCTACATCGACAAGTATTCTATCTAACGATTCGTTAAATTTACTTTCCAATAAATCATTTTTACTATCTATTTCAATAAATAATCTATCAAACGATTCGTTAAATTTATTTTCTAATAAATCATTTTTACTATCTATTTCAATAAATAATCTATCAAATGATTTATTTAATTTATTTTCTAATAATTCATTTTTAGTATCTATATCATTAAATAAACTGTCTAATGTTTCATTAATTTTACTTTTCAATAAATTAAATTTATCTTCCAATAATTCATTTTTTGTATATAGTTTATTAAATTTACCTTCCAATAATTCATTTTTTGTATTTACTTCATTTAATTTATTTTCTAATAGTTCTTTTTTTGTATTCATTTCATTAAATATAGTTTCTAATAGATTATTTTGTGTATTTATTTTATTATATATATTTTCTAATATATTATTTTTATCTTCCAATATATTATTTTTATTTTCTAATATATTATTTTTATTTTCTAATATATTATTTTTTTCTTCCAATATATTATTTTTATTTTCCAATATATTATTTTTTATAATTATTTCATTAAAATTTTCTTCCAATATATTATTTTTATTTTCCAATGTATTAATTGTTATTATTATTTTATCAATTTTATGTTCGATATCAACATTATGTTCGTTATCATTTTTAATATTATTTTCTAAAATATCATTTTTCAGTATTAATTTGGATACATTAAAAGCAATATCATTCATATCATTACAAAAATCTTGTAAAATTCTATCATATTTTAAATAATTTAATTTATTTGTATCAATTATTTTATTAGTAATAAATGAGAACATTATATAATTTAAATATAATATGATTTTTTAAATGCTTATATATATAAATTATATTATATTTAAAAATAAATTAGTTGTTGTTGTCTGATTATTAATAGTATAATTAATATTTATTGTATATACCCCTTTTTCTATAATTTTAGTATTATATTTTAATATATTACCACTTTTATAAGTATCATTTAATTTTAATACTGTTATTATACCATTAATGGGATTAATCATCATACCATTTGGTAAATTATCAGAACTAAATTTACCACCAGAAGGATTTACAATGGGTAAAACGGTATTATAAGTTGTATTTTGCATTATATTTAAATATGATTCATTATACATAATACTTGGATTAACTATTAATTTATATATGGTATTTAAATTATAACTATCAACATTATAATTAATTTTAAATTGATATGTATTAATATCTAAATTTGAAAATGTTATTTCACCATCAGTATTAATAGTTATATTATTATTATCTGTACTATAAATTCCACCTACAGGATAAATACATGGTTTACAAGATATTATTTTATAATTATTACTATAATTTAAAGTTAGTAAATGATTATAATAAAATACTGGTTCTGATATAATATTATAATCTGTTTCTATTTTAAAATCATTTAATATATATATAATTTTAATATTATAGTTTCCACAAATGATTTTTGAAAATGTTAATAATCCATTATTAGAATTAATTTGAATATCACCAATATTATTATCATATAATAATTTAAATGTTCCACCACTAGGATTTATAAATGGTATAGTTGATAATTCAATATCATAATAAGTTATTTTAATAGTATTATTAATATAATAAAAATCCGGTTCAACAATAATTTGTTTAGTAATTATACTGGATTGTGAATTAATACTATATTCTAATTCAAGATTAAAAGTACCCATAATTATATTATTATTAATATTCATATTATTATTTATTATTGTTACATTTGATAGATTTGGTTTAAATATACCGTTACCAGGACTTACTATTAATTTATCAGTTGAATAATTTTTATTATATTTAATTTTAATACCATCTAAATCTAATTTTAATACTGGTTTAACACTAATATTAATTTTTATAGTTTCAGTAATATTATCAACTGTATAATTAATATTAAATTCATAATTAGCTGGATATGTATTATTAAAAATAATTGAACCATCAGTATTAGTTATAATATTTTTATATTTATTTCTAAATATAATACTACCTCCACTAGGAAATAAATAGGGTATTAATTTATTATATCCATAATAAATAGGTGTTGTATCATAAGATATTTTAGGTTTAACAGTAATACAAAGATTATTATTAATATAATGGTTATTATTATTATAATTAATACTAAAATTATAAGTACCTATATTAAGGTTATCTATTGTAATTTTACCAAAAGGATCTACAATAATATTATCTATTATATTATCTGTTGTATATATTCCGTGATCTATTAATGGAATTATATATTTAATAGGTTTATCATAATACATTACAATATTAGTAATATCATATAATTTTTCTGAACTTATTAATACATCTAAATTAATAGTAGATGTAATATTATATTGATAATCAATATTAAAATTATATTTACCAATTTTATAAGAAATAATATTAATTTTATTATCTATAATTTCTATAATATTATCAGTATCATAACAAGTTAATATACCATTTAATGGGGCTAATGTTAAAATATCATTATCATAATTGATATATGGTTTAATAATAATTTTAAAGTTGGTATTATAGGTAATATTTTTAAAAGTATAGCCAATTACTAAATTATAATTATTGGGTTCTAATTTATTAATATTGCTAATACGACCATTATTATCTATTATTAAATTTAAATTATCAACATTAAATAATCCATTAGCTTCTGTATTAATAGTAGGTATAATTGGTTCATTGTTTCCATAAATAATTTTTTTATTTTCATAAAAAATAAATGGTATAATTTTACAATTATAATAAGTATTAATTGTTTGATTATTTATAGTATATGAAATATTAATATTATATTCTCCAATTGGACTATTTTTATTAAATGTTATAAGACCATTCATATCAATTATAATATTATTATTAGTATCAATCAATTTAAATTTACCTCCTTTAGGATTTATAGTAGGTAGAATAGATTTATTTATAAATCCATAATAAAATATTTCTGTTTTATCATAATAATAAATAGGAATAACCAATAGATCATATAATATAGTTGTTTTAAATATATTAGTATAAGTTATTTCAAATTGATATTTACCAATATCAGGATTAATAAAATTAATAATACCGGTATCTGGTTCTATTTCTATATTTTTAGGTAAATTATCACATGTAATAATTCCACCAATTGGTTTAATATTTGGTATGGTTGAATGAGTAGCAGTTCCATAATTGATAATAGATTTAGATATTATATAATTAAAAATAGGTTTAATTTGTAAATTAATATCTTGTTGGTTTTTAATTGAATTTAATTCATAATAGATAGTAAATATTTTATTAGTTACATTATTATTACTTAAATTAATTAATCCATTAAATTCATTTATTATTATTTCATTATCATCCGTCCAAAATTTACCGCCTTTATTTATTATTATTGGATATATATTTTTACTATCCCCATAATTTATAATAATATTAGTATCATTATAATAAAAAACTGGTTTAACTTGTAATGTAATATTTTGTATATTTTTACCATATTTTACATTAAAATTATAATTACCGACATCATAATTATAAAATTTAATAATACCATTATTATCTATTTCTAAACAACTATCAAAATTTAAATTAGGGGGATTTAAAAATGGTTTAACTGAATATAGTATTTCATTAAAATTCATAATATAAGAACAATTATCATAAAAAAAATTAGGTATGATTTCAAATTTAACTTTACAATTATTACTATAATTATTAATTTTATATTCAATAACTAATTCATGATTACCAATATTATAATTATTAAATATTATTTGACCTTTATTATTAATATTATCAGTCATAAATATACCATTATTTGGATCAGTAAAAGGTATGACTGATAAATTATTAGATTTATAAATTATATATTCTTCATTAATATTATAATTAATTACTGGTATAATAGTTAATTCATAATTAATAGAATTAATATTTCCATTATAATTATATATTAATTCTAAATTATGTTTTCCTACATTTAAATTATTAATTATAAAGTCATTAACTATTATATTTTCTCCATCTTTTTTAAAACTGAAAGTTCCACCTATTGGTTTAGTTATTGGTTTTTCTATAATAATATTATTATTATATTCAAATATATAATTATATTTTAATGAATAAATTTTAGGTATAATAGTAAATATAAATTGAGTATTTGCGGTAATACTATTAATTTCATATTCTATATCTAGTATATAATTACCTACATCTATTGAAGAATCAAAAAATAATTTACCATTTAATTTATCAATAGTAATTTTATTTATATTATCTATTAATTTAAATGTACTTAATATAGAATTATTATATTGTGTAACAATAGGTATGCATGATTCATAATGAGTGCCATAGATAACTCTAACATTATTATTATCATAATAAATAGTTGGATTGATTGTAATATTAATAAAAGCATCAACAATAATATTATTAATTATATAATCAATTTTTAAATTATATTCTCCAATATCTAATTTTTTATTAAAATAAATTGAACCATTAGAATTTAAAATTAATATATTACTTAAATCGGTACAACTAAATATACCATATTCAGGATTATAAATTGGTTTATTAATAATAATATTATCATTATAATTAACTGATATTAAACTTTCATTATAAAAAAATTCTGGTTTTACTGTTACTGTAAATATAGTACTAACTACTATATCATTAACTTTATAATTAATAGTTAGTATATATTCGCCAATTTTTAAATTATTATCAAAATTAATAATTCCATCATTATCAATACTAATAAAATCTTTTTCAACAGTAAAATAAAAACTACTGGTAGAATTACTATAATTAGTAAATGGTTTAACACTAGTAGCATAATTATAATATATTATTACAATATTATCTATTAAATAATAAAATTTTGGTATAATGTTAAATTGTAAATTAATATTTGTATTAACATTATTATAATTATATATTATAGTATAATTATATTTTCCTATTTCATAATCTTTTATATTTATTGTTCCATTATTATTTATAGTTAGTTCAGAACAACTAAAACATCCTATATTTTTATAATTATATGGACTTATTATTTGGGTATCATTAAAATAAATATTATATACATCATAATAAATATTTGATTCAACAATTAAATTAATTAAATATGAACTATTAATGTTATTATAAATATAATCTATATTAATTAAATATTTAGCGTTTTCAATATTACACCCAGTTATAATACCATCTTCATTTAAATTAATAACATCATATAAACTAGTTAAATTAACTGGATCATATAGACTGGTTACTTTAAAAATACCCCCACTAGGATTAATAGTAGGAACTAAATGTAATTTATCACTTTGTTTTATTATAGGACTTAATATATATTCAATAAATGGTTTAATTAAAATATTATAATTTGAATTAACTGAAACATTATTAACTGTATATTTAATATTTAAATTATAATTTGCTGGTTCAACATTATATAACGATAATATACCGGTATCTTTATTAATTTTAATATTATTATATAAATCAATTAATTCATATATACCCCCATTATATGATACTATTGGACTGTCCCCATTTAAAAAAGATGTATAATAAAATATAGATGATTTATAATATAATTCAGGTTTAATAATAATATTAATAAATGTAGATACAATAGATTGATTAATTTGATACATTATAATAATATTATAATTACCACAACTAATACTATTAGTACTGGTTATCTGACCTTTAGTATTAATTTTAATACCAAAAGGATTATTTTTAATTTTATATGTTCCGCCTAATGGTGCTACATTAGGAATAGAACTAATAATATTTTCATTATAATTTAATTCAATAATAGTATTATTATAGGTTAATGTAGGATTACATATAATTTTATAATCTAATTCAGTAATAATATTATTAATTATATATTGAATTTTAAAATTATAATTACCTATATCATTTAAATTGGTTGATATTATACCATTATTATCAATATTAATATTTTCATTATTATTTATTAATTTAAATATACCATTATTAGGATTTATTGTTGGTGCTACTGATATAAAATCATCATTAATATTAATATTTTGAATATATGTATCATATATAATTTCAGGTTGTATAATTAAATTAATATTAGTAGTTATTGTTTTATTATCATAATTTAAATTAACTATAATATTATAATTACCAATATCAATAATATTTATATTATTAAAATAAATAATACCAGTTTGTGGTTCAATATTAATACCATTAATATTATTAATAGTAAAATTATAATTATCACTATTTATACCGCCAATAATTGGTTTTAATGACTCATAATATTTTGAATAAATAATTTTAATAATTGTTGTATTATATGAAAATGTTGGGATAATTTGTAAAGTATATGTTGTATTTATTGAATTATTATTTAATGATTTATAATTAATATTTAATAAATAAGAACCAACATTAATATATTTAGTAAATGTAATTAATCCGGTATTTGGTTCAATATTGATATTAGGGTTGGTATTATCAACAATAGTAAATATACCATTTTCCATATTTATAATAGGATAAATACTAGTGTCATTAAATCCATAAATTAATTCAATATTATTGGGTTGATATAAAAAATATGGTAATATATTAATATAATATTTTAATGATGTTTTAATAGAATTAACTATATAATTAACTTCAATATTATAATTATTATATATTAAATTATTATTACTGCAACTAATTTGACCTTTATCATTTATATTTAAATTTGAATTTAAAGTAGTTGATAAAGTAAATGTTCCATCAATTGGATATATAGTTGGTAAATTGGAATATTTAATATTAAAATCATTAATAATTAATTGATTGTTATCATAATAAAATTTAGGATGAATATTTATTTTAATAGCTTTATCAATTTTAACACCATTTAAATAATATTCTAATATTAAATCATATATACCAACATCAATAATATTATTATTTATTAAATAATAATTATCATTATCAATATAACATACAAAATTAATATTATTAGTACTAATTATACCATCAATATGTGATAAAATAATATTAATTTTAATTGGAACATCATATAAAAAAGTATATTCATTTAATAAATTTATAGTGGGTGATACAGTTATATCATATATTGTTTCAGTATAAATATCATTAATATAATACCTAATATTAAAATTATGATTACCAATAATATTATAATTTGTAAAATCTAATTGACCTGTATTAATATTTAATAAATCATTCGTATTAATATTTAATAGATCATTAGTATTAATATTTAATAGTTCATTAGTATTGGGTTCTATACTAAAGGTGCCATTACTAGGATTTATTATAGGGAGACCAGATTTAATTTCATTAGTAATTAAATAATAAAAAATAGGTTTTACAATTAACATATAGTCGTATTCAATAAATGAATTATTTAATGAATAAATTATAGATATAGTATACATGCCAACATCTAAATTATTAAATGTAATAATTCCTGTTTTATGATTAATTATTATTTTTTTATTATCTGTATTAATTATAAAAATTCCACCTATTGGATTAACACTAGGTGGTTCAGTGGTATATATTGTATGATAATCTATAATTTGTTTATCATTATAAATTAATACTGGTTTAACTATTACTGAAAATGTATTATTTATTTTAGAATTATATTTTTCATAAATAATATTAAATTTATAAATTCCAATATCAATATCATTTATGGTTAATAGCCCATTTGATTTATCAACTAAAACATCTAATTGTTTATCTAAATAAAATATTCCACCTAATTCATTTACAATAGGTGGACTTGAAATATATTGTTGTTTATAATTAATAATTATATTATTTTCAGTATATTTTAATGTTGGGTTAAATTTATATTTATATATAAAATTATTATCAATATTATTATATTTATAATTAATATTAAAAGTATATTTACCAACAGTTAATTTATCAATATTTAATAATTCACCAGTTAAATTATCAATATTAATATTATCATTATTAATTAAAGTAAATATACCACCTTTAGGATTAACAATAGGAATAAAATTATTATATAATATATATGGTTTAACAATTAAATTATAAATAAAATAGGTTTCTATATTTTGAATATTATATATAATTTTAATATTATATTCACCAACATCTAAATAATTAAATATTAATTTTCCATTATCATTTATTTTTATATTATCATAATTATCAGCTAATATAAAAGTACCATTATTTTCTAATTCTGATTCAATATATGGTATTTCTGATTCTGAATAAGTATTATAAATTATAAAAGTAATATTATTATATTTAATAATAGGAATTATATTAAAATTAATATAAACTGATGATATAATATTATTTAAATTATAATCTATTTGTAAATTATAAGTACCAATATTTAATTTATTAATAATAAATATTTCACCAGTATTATTATTAATATTTATATTGGGATTACTATTAATTAAAGTAAATAAACCACCTAAATGACTTAATAAAGGACAACCAATAGAACCTATGTAATTATAATTAATATTTTTTTTATTATAAATATATTCAATAGTTGGATTAACATATAAATAATAAATATATGTTGAAACAATTGAATTATATTTATAATTAACAATAATAGAATAATGTCCGATATCTACAATATTATTAAAAATAATTTTACCAGTTTTATTATCAATTGTAATTTTATTATTATTATTATCAATTGTAAAATTACCCATTGGGGGATTCACAATAGGTATAATTGATTCGCTTAAAACATTTAAATTAATATTAAGATTATTTGGATTATAATAAATTATTGGTTTAATTACTAATTTATATAATATGGTTGTTATAATTATATTATCTAACATTAAATTAATATTTATTTCATAATTACCAACTAATATATTATTAAAAGATAATATACCAGTATTATTATTAATACTAATATTTGAATAATCTGATTCAATACTAAAATTATAATTGTTAATATTTGATTTTATTATAGGTAAATCTGAAAAATTAGTACCAAAATCAAATTCATTAGTAGTATATATAAAATATGGTTTAATATTAATTGTAATATTTGTTGAATATATACCATAATTTATCTGTAAATTATATAAACCAGTATTTAAATTATTAGTAGTTATAATACCGGTATTTGAATCAATATTAATATTATCATATTTATTAGTTAAAGTATATATAGAATTTGTTATATCAGTATTATTTATTGGACCATCTGAAATATAATTATTTCCATAATAAATTTCAATATATGAATTAGTATAAGTTATAAAAGTATTAATATTAATTTGTAGTTGGGTTTGAGTAATAATATTATTAAAACTAAAATAAATATCAATCAAATTTAAACCAGAATTTATATTTTTATTAATTGTTATAATTCCTGTTTGAGAATTAATATTTATTGTATCATTAGTTATATAAAATAAACCATTACAATAAGGACTTATTAAAGGTTTTTCTAGTTCAATTGTTTCACCATAATTTAAATCATAATTATATTTATTAAAAATAATAAGGGGCTTACATATAATAGTAATATTTTTAATTAATTTAATATTACTAATTAAATAATTAATAGTAATATTAAATAATCCAATTTCTGAACCAGTAATTTTAAATATACCTGTAGAATTATCAATATATAATTGTAAATCATTAGTATCTATTGAGAAAGTACCACCAAAAAAATTTATATTTTCATTATTATTATTATAAAATATTGGATTATTACTTATAAATTGTTCTTGATATGAAATAGTATCAATAATATTATTATATTTCCATTCAATATTTATATATTTTGAATAATTAGTAGTGTTTATAATATCAATATTATTATTTAAGATATCAATATTATTATTATTATTTAAGATATCAGGTAGCAATAAATTTATATTATCATATGATAAAAACAGTAAACCAATATTATTAAAGGTATCAACATTTGTATTTTTAATTTTATTTTTAATATTTTCTAAATTGTAATCATCAATAATTATATAATAAACATTATTTATTAAATTATTAACAATATTATGTATGTTATCTAAATTATAGTCTAATAACAATAAACTATAATCTGTATAATTTTCTTTTGTATTCATATATTTATTTTAGTTTAGGTATTATAATTTTATATATATATATTAATAATTATTTTTAATTTCTTTTATATAATAGACATCTTTCAAAGGCATTGTATTCATTATTATTAATTTTTATAATCGTTTTATTTTTATATACAACTGAATTATTTTTAGGCATAAAACCAGACCACGATTCAATAATAATATTATTAGCAATTAAATTATCAGTATAATAATTTGGTAATAAAATATGATAATATAAAGGTTTTACTTTTAGTTTATTAAAATAAGTTGGATGATGACCTCCATATATCCAATAATTATCATTTAATTTAATGGCATGATTTTGGGATATATATGTATCTCTATCTGGTTTATTTTTATCAAAATAATCTTTAGGAATACATATAGGATATGCATTTTCATTAGGATATTCTATTTTAGATTTTAATATTTTAATTATAGGTATTATTCTATTATCATCAGTTAAAATAAGATCGTTCTCTTTTAAGTTATCAATTAATTGATTACCATAAGGTGTTTTAATTAAAGTTTTTGATAAAATACATGGTAGATAATATATAATATATGTAGCAATTGCAACATCACTATTTTCATAACCGGGGGTGACCACAAAAGCTTTAATTGTTGTATTACGATATAATTGTAATGGAACACTATATATTAAACCACTTATTGTTGGTTGACTTCCATTTAGACTATAATATATAATTGAATTTGGTAAAGCACTAATAATAGATACTTGAATATAAGAAGATGTATAATAAGTACCAGCAGGGGGATCAAATGTAGGTGGAGAATTAGGAAGAATAGTTATATTTTGAACAGTATAATCTGATAAATATATTAAATAAGCCGTAAAACTATTACCCCCAGAATAAATTAAGGGATATGCAACATCATAATTAATTGTATTATTATCATTAAGTTCATAAGCAAATAAATTAGCACTAGGATCAACATTATCTAAATTAAAAACAAAGGGATAACTTTCACCTAAATAATGAGTAATTGTATTATTTGTATTATAAGCGGTAATAGAAAATTTAGCAACTAATCCATTTATTGTACTATTTAGAACATATGCAATACCAGTAGTAGAAGTATATTGTAATTGATATGTATTAACATCAATATATGTATTAGGAATAGCGGGTGGAACAACATTTATAGTACCAATAAATAAATTTGTTGTAACTTCTAATGTAAAATTTATATAAAGTGATTCAGTATAATTATATGCATAAACTGTTATATTATAAATATTAATTGGTACGGTATTATCCCAAATAATTATACCATAAGGATTTATAGTAATACCTGTAATACCACTAATTGAAATATTAGATATTAAAAATAATGGATTTATAAAAGTACTAGCTAATAAAGGGGATGTAGAACTACCAACCGTTCCCACATTTATTTTAATATTATTAGGTAAATATTTAGATAAATATATATTACCTGTAGCCAAATTATCATATTGTAAAATATAATTATTAGATTTTGGACCTCCTAATGATAAATTATAAATAAAAACAGGTATATTAATACCTAAACTAGGGGATTGAAAATTGGCATCATACGTATTAATATATACTTTATCATTATTAATTACTCCTGTTAATTTATTAGATATAAATTTAACATTTGTTGTTCCATCATATACTTTATCTTCAGCTATAAAATTAACTGATAAAACCACTGTATTTACTAATAATTGAGTTGTAAAAGTTGTTATAATATTATTATATTTATAATTAACATCAATATTATATAAATTAACATCAATATTTGAACCATATGTTATTATTCCAAATGCAGGATCAATAGTAATATTGTTATATGTATTAACTAAATTAAAAACTCCTCCTGTTGGATTAGAAACTGGATTAACTGATATACCGGCATTTCCATAATCTAATATTGTTGGGGAACTATAATTTAAATAAGGTAATACTGTTAAATCAAATACTGTAGAACCACTAACATCATTTATTAAATAAATAATAAATGCTAAATAATGATTTACATTAATTGTTGCATCATAATAAACAATACCAGTATTAGAATCTAAAATTGAACCATTAGGTAAATTACTACTATAAAATATACCGCCTGATATTGAAACAATAGGTTGACTAGATGAACCAATATATAAATAAGTTATAATTTCTGGATTTATAAAATTAATTAATGGATTTATATTAATATTTACATTTACAATAGTAGAAATATTATTAAATATATAAGTAATTATAAAAGTAAATTTACCAATTATAGAAGCATTAGTAATATTTAAATCCCCTGTTAAACTATCTAATTGAATAAAATCTGGTAAATTAACTGTTGAAAATATTCCACCTATAGGATTTACAATTGTTGGCGAACATGTTAATGATTGATATTGATTTATATTAAAATCTGGATAAATTATATACGCTTCAATTATTAAATTATAAGTATGAGTATATATTAATCCATTTAGTAGATAATTAACATAAAATATATATGTATCAACTTTTATATTTGAATTAAAATTAATAATACCTGATGATATATCAATATTAATACTATTAATATTAATATTAGTGTGTTGTTCGTACTCTAATGTAAATATACCACCATATACATTAATTATAGGATTTTCTGTTTGGGATTGAATACCGTAATTAAAAATACCATCATTATAAAAAATATAAGGGGTTACTAATAAATTAAAATAAAAATTATTTGATAAATCATTAAATGAATAATTAACTCTTATATTATAACTTCCAATAATAATATCAGAAGTAAAGAAAATAATACCACTATTATCAATATAACTACTATTTGGTAATATTGAATTAAATATACCCCCACTAGGTCTAATATCTGGTAGTGTAGTATTATTACTAGTATTTCCTATAATTGCATAAGTTGAAAAATCATAAGTAATATAGGGGATAATATTATAATAATATATAGTTGATTGAATTATATTATTAACAATATAATATATATTTAATAAATATTTACCAATATTTTGAAAAGGATCAAAACTAATTATTCCATTAGTATCAATACTAATCATTCCATTAACTGAAATATCTAAATAAATGAAACCATTTGTTGGATTAGTATATGGTGTTAATGAATAATTATTTATACTGAATATATTAATTGAACTATTATTATAATAAATAATTGGATTAACTAGTAAATTTATTAAATAACTATTACTAATATTATTTACTATATAATTTATTATTATATTATATTTATCAACATTAATGTTATTAATATATAAACGTCCAGATAAATCTATATTACCTATATTAGTAGTAAATGAACCATTTAATGGATTAGTATAAGGATAATTACTAATAAATGGTTTATCATAATTAATAGTAATTGCTGAAATATCATAATAAATATTAGGTATTACTAATAAATTATATGTTATAAATTGTTGTATATCTAAAAATAAATATGATATATAAATTGGATAATAATTAACATTAGTATTTTGATTAAATGTTAAAATTCCTGTTGATGCATCAATAAATATACCATTAGTATTATAACCTTGATCTATTTTAAATAAACCGTCATGTATAGTTGTTATTGGGGGTTTGGAATAAGTTTTAAAACCATATAATACAGTTTGTCCTGAAACATCATATTGTAAATAAGATAGGATTTGTACTAAATAATTAATTGTTGTTGGTATATTTAAATAAATATATGATAAATTTATATTATAATCTCCTATATCTAAATTATTATCTATATTTATAATTCCAGTATTTATATTTATAATAATACCACTAATAGAATTAAATTGTCCTTTTATAGTTTCAGTATTAACAACAATATAATTTATAATAAAATACCCATTATTAGGATAAATATTGGGTATTGAAGATGTGCCACTATTATTATAAAATATTCTATTTACTGTTTCATTATAATTAAATAATGGTTGAACTGTTATACTATAATATAAAAATGTTTTATTAGTATTATAGGTATATTGAACATAAAAAGAATAATTATTAATTTGAATATATTTATTAAATTTTAATTGACCGTAATTATTAATATCAACATTATATGTTAAATTATTATTAATTGGATATACAATATTAAAAGTTCCCCCTGAAGGATCAACATATGGATTAACTGAATATGCATAACCATCATTCGCATATGTAAATATTATTGAACTTATTGAATAATAAAAACTAGGAAGAATAGAAATAATATAACTAGTAGGTGTGGTAAATTGTTTAAGATAATAATTGATACCAATATTATAATTACCAACCATTAATTTATTAATGGTTATAAGTCCCGTTGAATTATTTAATAATATTTCTTTTATAGGATAATTATTTGAATGATCGCTGAAATAAAACATACCCTTGGATGGATTAACATATGGATTTATTGATGTAAAAGGTTTATGATTGTAATTTAAAACAACCCCAGATATTGTATATTCAAATAATGGTGTAATATTTAGATAATATGGAAAAGTATTTTTAATACCATTATAAATATAATAAATTAAAATATTATAAGAACCAGAATTTATAAAACTAGCAAAGAATATTTGACCGGATGAAATATCAATACTAATTTTAGATTGCATAATTCCTAAAGAAGTAATATCTTGAAAACCAAATGTTCCACCCTCATATGGAACATAAGGAACTATAGAACTACCACTTTTACTATAATATAATGATAATGTATTAATATCATATGATACATAAGGTAAAACTGTTAATTGATAAGTAGTATTTATTGATGAATTATTTAATATATAAGTTAATACAAAAGTATAATTAGCAATCATAATATTAGTAAAAGTAATAATACCAGTATTAAGATCCATAATAACTTTAGTACTATCTAAATTATTATAATCAATAACATAGAAAATACCACCTGTTTGAATAACTGTAGGTCGGATACTATAACCAATAGTATTAACATTTATAGTACTACTTGCAATAGAATAATAATATATAGGTCTAATTGTTAAATTATATAATGCTGTATTTGAAATTTGACTAACAATATATGTAATATAAATAGAATATAGACCAACATTAATACCACTATTAAAATTAATAATTCCAGTATTATTATCAATAGTAATTTTATTAAATTGAACGTTAGAACCAATAATACTAGATAAATAAAAATATCCCCCTGATTGATCAACAATAGGTCTAGAACTAATAGCAGTTGTATTATAATCTAATATTAAATTAGAAAAAAGATAATTAATATATGGTCTAACAATTATACTATAATTAGTTTGGGTTGATAATTGATTTAATGTATATTTTAAAACAAATTGATAAGAACCAACTAATATTTTACTACCAAAATTTAATATACCACTATAACCATTTAAAATAACCCCATTATTAATATATTGATCGTTAGTTGATAAATAAGAAATACCATATGGTATAGGTAAAGTACCACTAACACTGATATAACTAAATAAACCTAATGCTTGTTTAGCAACAGGTGCTTGAGATTGAATACTATTATTTATAATTACTTCAATAACGGATATATTATAATAATATACAGGATTAACTATTAAATTATAATTTTTACTAATATCCAATCCATTATAATAATAAAATATTGGTATACGATAATTACCAACATCAGTTATATTAAATAATATTTGACCAGATGATTGATCTACATAAAAATTACTAGGGGTTGAAAAAACACCTAAACGAGGATTAACAATGGGTATTTCTGAATTTATAATAATACCATAATTTGTATTTATTAAACCAATGGGATAATAAAAAATAGGATAAATATTAATTGTATATGGTACCGTTATAGTAGCATTATTAACCGTATAATTTACCGCTAAATTATATATACCTACCCTTAAATTAGAACTACTATAGATAACACCAGATATACTATTAATTGTTATTGAAGGTAATAAAGGACTTAAATTAGCATCATTAAAGGTAGCATTAAAAATACCATTGGTAGGAACAGTAGAAGGTGTTACTGATTTAGTAGGATAGGTATAATAACCATTGGATACACTAATTGAATATTGAGTAATTGGTTTAACAACTAATGTATAATTAATTATGGTATCTACCCCAAAAATACTATATGTTATAGGAATATAATAAACCCCAGTTAATATATTATTAAAACTTATAACCCCAGTAGTAGGATCAATCCCAAAACCATTAAGGGTAGAAGTACTTGAAAATATACCATTAGGTATTTTTGCAGTTGGAGGAGTTGTAAATTGAACACTATTATATTGAATAACCGCATATGGAGGCGTATAATATACATCGGCTATAACTTGTAAATTATAATAAATTATAGTATTGACATTATTAAAAGTATATTTAACTGTTATCGTCCAAAATCCGGCATTAACATTACCAAATCTAATAACACCTGTATTTAAATTAATTGATAATCCTGTATATATTAAATTAATTAATGGTACTGTAGCTATAAATGTACCTGGACTAGGATCAGTATTAGGTAATACTGAATAAGAAATATCATGATATATAACACTGGCATAATTAGGATTGTAAAATAATAATGGATTCATAATAAAGGTAAAATTTACATTATTACTACTATTATTATATTTATAATAAACAGTCAAATAATAAAAATCAACCGCTAATTGAGCTGAAAATGATATTACCCCATTATTTGGATTAATAGATATTAATTGATTACTGATATCATTCATTATATTTACATAAGCTGAAATATCAGTACTATTAGGTAGAATAATAAAATAACCTCCAGGGGGATCATAAATAGCGGTATCTGATTGAGAGAATGTATTATAATTACTAGTTAAATAAGGATAATTATAATCACAAACTGGTAACATACTAACATTAAATGTAGTAGTACTATAAACTGAATTTAATTGATAAATAATAGTTAATATATATATATCTAAATTAGTTGCATATGATACATTTATAATACCAGTTATAGGATCAATAGTAATACCATTTATTATTTCTTGAATATAGAAAGTACCACCTGATTGATTTACTATTGGAATAACTGAATAAGTATTAGAATTATAAATACAAATTAACGAATTTATATTATAATAAAAAATAGGTAGAATATAAAATATAAAATTAACAAAATTAATAGATGCATTTAATGTATATGTAATTATAAAATTATATAAACCAACATCTGGATTTTTATTAAAATTAAATGTTCCATTTGATATATCGTATATAATTATATTATTAGTAATTAAAAATCCAGAAATATCAGTAAATGTAAATATACCACCAGATTGATCGTAATAAGGGCTATCAGAATAATAAGGTTGAGTATATAGTAATGTATTTAATGTTTGTGGATAGACCAAATTTGGAATAACATTTAAATTATAATTAGTTAATGCTGATAAATTATTTAATGTATATAAAATATTAAATTTATATGAACCTACAATAATATAATTTGTAAAATAAATATAACCTGATAAATCTGTATAAATTATATTATTTGATACTAAATTAGAATTAGAAATATCATATAAATAAAAAGTTCCACCTGATTGTTGTACTTGGGGTTGAGTTGATATAATAATATCATTATTATTATATAATATTGTTTGTTTATTAGGTAAATAATTAATGGTTGGGTATACATTTAGATAATATATAAAATATGTACTGACAGTATTTAATATATATTGTATATTTAATGTATAAATACCAACATTAATATTATTAGTAAATGATATTACTCCAGTTAATATATTAATTAACGCCCCGTTTTGTTGAACTGCATTATTTGATAAATCATAAATATAAAAATAACCTCTAGTTTGAGTAAATAATGGAGTTACTGATTGACCTCTATTACCATATATTAAATTTTTAATATTAATAGAATATGTTAAATTAGGTATTATATATAATTCATAACTAGTGGTGTTAGATATTCCATTTAAGGTATATGTTATTATAAATTGATAATAACCAACATTAATTGCCTTTGAAAAAGTTATAATACCGGTAGAACCATTAATATATACTAAATTAGTATTAGTATTAATAGTAAAATTACCATTAGGTTGATTATAATAAGGGGTACTAGAATAACCGGCTATATTATAATTTAAATTTGTAATTGCTAATCCATAATCTACATTGGGTTTAATAGTTAAATTATAATATACAGTATTTGATAAATTATTTAATGAATATGTAACAATAAAACTATATAATCCTACATTAATTTGAGTATTAAATGTTATTATTCCTGTTACAGAATTAATAAAAACATATCCATTTTGAACTAAATTACCTACATTATCCATAATATAAAATGTTCCATATGATTGTTGATAAATAGGTGCTAATGATACGGTTGGTGTAATTCTATCATATAATAATATATTATTTTTATCACTATAATCAATAGTTGGTAAAATATTCAATTGATAATTTGATGTATTACTTGTTCCTCCTAACGAATATGTAATAATTAAATAATATATACCAACATTAATATTTGAATAAAAATATATTATTCCAGTTACAGGATCAATATTAATGTTATTAATTATAGGACTAATTGTAAAAATACCATTTAATTCAGAGTATATTGGGGCAATTGAATTACCAGAAAAATCATAATTTAAAGTAGTTAATGGTATAGAATAAATAATATTTGGTATTACTGTATATTTAAATGTTGTTTGATTTGATATATTTTTTAATATATAGTTTATTAATAAATTATAAGTACCCACATGAATAGTATTATCAAAACTAATAATACCTAATTGATTTATTATAGCGTTATTTTGTTTTACTATTAATGAATTTGATATATCATATAATGAAAATACACCACCTATTTGAATATAATAAGGAGATATTGATGTGCTAGCTATTCCATAATTTATTATAATTGAACTAATAGTATAATATATATTAGGTTGAACGGTTATATAATAATTAGTAGTATTAAATGAATTATTTAAAGTATAAGTTATTGTTAAAGTATAAACAGCTATATTAATTAATGGGTATAAAGTAATTATACCATAATTATCAATAGTAGCAAAATTTGATAAAGTATTAATACTAAATATACCACCATATTGATTCACATATGGGGCTTCTGTTAAATAATTATTTATTCTATCATATAATAAAATTGCTGAACCAATAGAATAATATATATTTGGTTTTATAATAAGATTATAAAAAGTATAATTAGATACATTATTTAATTGATAATAAATTATAAAATTATATATACCAACATTAATTAATGGATTAAAATATATAACCCCTGATATATCTACATACACATAATTAGATACTAAATTAGTTGTATTATTTGAACTATCATAAATAGTAATAACACCATTAGGTTGATTAGTAAAAGGGATAACTGAATTATTTGGTATATTTCTTTCATATAATAACGTTAATGTTGAAATAGAATATTTTATAATTGGTTGAACTGTTAATGTATAATTAGTGGAATTATAAATATTATTAATAAAATAATATATATTAAATAAATAAATACCAACATTAATATTATAATTAAAAAATATAACACCAAATTTATTTATAGTAATTAAATTTGGATTTGTAATAGTGCCAGATATTGTAAATATTCCATTAATAGGATTATATATTGGTTGAACTGAATAACCAGATATACCATACAATAATAATGATTGATTAATAGGATATGATATTACCGGTATTACTGTAATATTATATTTAGTTGAATTTAATATATTATTAACATTATAATTAATAGAAAAATTAAATTTACCAACTAATATATTAGGTAGAAAAGTTATAATACCTGTTAAATAATTAATATTAACATAATTTAATTGAACTAATATATTATCTAATTCAACAATAGTAAAATAACCATTAGGGGGATTTACATAAGGTGTTTGAGATGTTTGGGTAGTATTATATAATATTACAATACTATTAATACTATAATTTATAGTTGGTTTAATTTGTAAATTATAAATTATATTTTTAATAACATTATTATAATTATAACTAGCCATAAACATATAATTATTAACATCTGCAATATTAAAAATTAATATTCCATTATCAGTATTAATTGTTACAATATTTTGACTAACTAAAGTGCCAGATATATCTATTACAGTAAATATACCTCCAGAAGGTAAATAAATTGGTATTGATGATGCATCATATATAGTATGATTATATTCTATAATTTTAAATGTTTCTGGATATAAAACATAAGGGGTAATATTTAGATAATAAATAGTACTATTATTTATATTATTAAAAGTATAAACAACATTAAAATAATAATAATTAACAGGGATAGTATTATTAAAGTTAATTATTCCAGAAGTAGATATATAAACTTGATTTGTTGAAACTAGATTTGAACTAATATCATAAATAGTAAAAATACCACCTGGAAGATTAACACTGGGTATAACAGATTTACCATCATATAAATAATTTATAATAGTTTTATTATTAGTATAATTAATATAAGGTATGATATTTAAAAAATATAAAGTAGTATTAGAAATATTATTAAGAGTATATTTAACTGTAATAATATAATTATTAATAGGACATTTATTTTTAAAATTAATAATTCCAGTATTAGAATTAATAAATATATAATTACCAGAATAATCAATATTAAATAAACCATTAGGTTGAACATAATAAGGTGACATTGAAGTGCCTGAATTATCATAAATTAAAGTTGTTATATTAATAGGATAATATATATTAGGTTGAACTGTTAAATTATATTTTATTTGATTTGATGAATTATTTAATGTATATATAATAGTAAAAATATAAGTATTAACATTAATATTTATTTGAAATTGTATTTGACCGGTTAATGAATTTATAGTAACTAATTGTTGTTGAACTAATGTTCCATTATAATCAATAATATTAAATACTCCTCCTGATTGATCTACAAATGGTAATACTGAATAAATAATATCAGATCTATCATAGATAGTATATAAAGTTGATATAGAATAATATATAATAGGTTTAACTGTTAATTGTAAAGTATTAGAATATGATGACCCATATAAATTATTTTGATAAGGAATAAATTGTGCGTAAAGTAAATAATTTTTAACATTAAAATTAGTAAACTTATATATAAAACTAGTATTATTGGCTGATAAATCTTGATAACCAATTAGATTTATATTATCATATAATTGAATTGAACCACCTGGATTTATATTATATGATAAAATTAATCCCTGATCTCCAGTTATAGTAATATCATTTGTTGAATTCATAAATACACTTGTTAATTTAAATGTAGTGCCACTAGTATAAATAGTCCAATTTAATCCACGATTAAAAGTTCTTAATATTATTCCATTATCACCAACCACAATAGCTTCATCTCTATTCAAAATATAAACATAATTTAAATTATAATTAGTATATTTATTATTTGATATATCAACTATATTAGTCCATAATGTTCCATTATTAGATCTTAACATTGTGCCATTATTACCTACTATATACCCATTATTTTGATCGAACATTGCAATAGAATTTAAATTAGAAGAACTAATAATTTTAGTTATCCATACTGTTCCTGAACCAGATCCATTTGTCGTTGTTAATAATAATCCATTATTACCAACAATAAAAATAATATTATTTGTTATTAATGCTATAGAATTTAAATTATTACTAGTTGTTGAATTAATAATAAACCATGTTAAACCACCATCAATTGTTTTAAATATTATACCATTATTACCAACTACAAAAGCTGTATTATTATTTTGTATTGAAATAGCATTAAATGTATAATTACCAATAATATTTATTGTTGTAGTATTAAAACCAGTATTAGTTGTAATAATTAAACCACTTAAACCACAAATAAAACCATTATTAATATCATTCATTGCTATATTTGTAAAATAATAATTAGAAGTATATATAGGAATTAAATTATTATTATATAAATTATATATTGAACCATTATATGAAATAATAATATTTTGATAAATACCATTTAATAAATAAGTTATGGTAGTTGGTATTACCGTCCATACCGGTATTATTGTACCTATTAAATAATTACTAGTATCACCATATAATATATTATTTGATGTTGATTTTATATTTAAACTAGATTGAAATGTTATTGTTCCTGTGGTATATGATGTTGGTGTATTATAATTTCCTCCTGAGAAACCACCAAAAGATATATCAGTAATAATTATTGTTTTATTTATACCCACATTTGGATTTATAAAATTAGAATAATATGATGAAATAATTACAGTATCAGGATAAATTATACCAGATATTGATATATTTATAACTGTTGCTAAAGTTGAACCATCATAATTTTTATTAACACCAATAAAATATGTATAAATTTGTTTAGTAATTATATTTCCTATTGTAGTAGCTGGTAGAACATAATAATTATAAGAATATAATCCATTTAGTACTATATTTGTTATATTTATTAATTTATTATATTGGGCGTTAATATCAATATAATTTGCAATATATGAACTGATACCTAAATAATTAATATCATCAATAAAATAACCAGATAAATAAACATTTGATAAAGAAGCATTAGTAGTACGATCATATATTTTAGTTATACCAGTAGATATTAAATAAATTTGTAATGGTAATATACTGGAATAACTTAAAACAGTTGAAGGATTTACAATATAATTATTTGAATTATAACCCCGTAAAATAATATTACTTATATATATTGTTTTATTATTTTCAACAAATTTATTAGAATAATAACTATAATAAGAACTAATAGTAACATTACTAATATCAATTAATACTAATCCATATATTTGTGGATTGGTAACCAGAGCTTTAGTAGTATTATCATATATTTTATTAATACCAGTAAAATTAATAATTAAACTTTGAGGGGATATATTAGCTGTTATTGGGGGTTGATTAGTTAAATAATAATTATTAACTGTAGGTCCAACTATTACAATATTAGAAATATCAATAATTTGATAACCTATATTATAATTTCTAAATTTAGAAGTATATGAAAAGACAGTAATAAATTCATTATAAACAACATTATCTATTGAAAAACCTAATATACCAGTATCAAAAGTACCATCATATATTTTATCACCCCCATAAAAATTTATTAAAAGTAATCGTCTATTTATTAAAGCATTTAAACTTGGTATTGGTTGCAATATATAATTATTTACACTAGATCCATATAAAATAATATTAGATATATCCAAAAATGTTTGACCTACTAAATAATTTTTATATAAACCAGTATAGGATGAAATAGTTAGGATATCAGATCCTGCTAATCCATTAATAATATAAGATATTGTTGATTGAATAATATTTTGTGTTCCATCATAAGTTTTATTTAAATTACTAAATACTATATTTATTGATTTTTGTGAAATAATTGCATTAAATGGGGTAATATTATTTATTAGATAGTTATTTGTTCCTGTTCCTCCTAAAATAACATTTGAAACATCAATAATTTGAATACCAGTATTTATATTTCTAAAAAATGCAGTATAACTATTAACAAAAATATTTTGATTATTAATTATTCCACTAATTGTATATGATAAAGTATATACATTAGTAGTTGCATCATAAATTTTATTACCGCCAAAAAATGTAATAGTTAATGGTTCTTGTAGAATATTAGTATATATTGCTTGTACTGGTTGTAGTTTATAATTAAATGCATCATTACCACTAATAGATGCATTAGATATATCAATTCTTCTATTACCAGCATTATAATTTACATAAAATGCATTATATGTATTCAAATAGACATTATCACCGGAATATAAAATAGTTAATAAATAATTTATATTATATGGAATATTGGTAGCATCATATATTTTATCACTTGCCGTAAATAAAGCATATAATGGCGCCTGATAAATATATGCATTTATTGGTACTAATGGATTTAAATAATAATTAGGAACTGTTATACCACTTAATATTATATTAGAAATATCTATTATTTGGGTACCTGATGTATTATTACGGAATACACTTGTAAAACTACTAATTATAATATCATCTGAACTAATAATATTAAATAAATATCCACTGATAGAACCAGTATTATTTTCTTTATCATAAAATTTATTACCCCCTTTAAAAATAGCTTGAATAATTCTTTGACTGATAATACCACTAAGACTAATAACACCACTAATAGATTGAATTATAAATTGATAATTTAATGCTACTAGACCACTAACAGTCACATTTTGAATAGTAATAATATTTATACCAGCATTAGAAATAACATATCGCGGATTAGTAATAATAACCGGTAAATAATCACTATCAATTGCATTTGTTATATATGAATTAATTGGACTTGGTATTAGTGTAGCATCATAAATTTTATCACCACCATTAAAATTTATATATGCCGGTCTTTGATAAATATACGAATAAATTGGTATTATTGGTTGTAATTTATAATTTATTAAAGTATCCCCACTTAAAATAACATTACTAATATCTATTCTTTGACGCCCCGCCAGATAAGATTTAAATATACTTGAAAAAGAAATAATATCAATTATTTCATTATTAACTATTCCACTTAATGTACCAATTAAAGTTAAACTAGGAATTAAAGTTTTATCATAAATTTTATCACCACCAGTAAATAATGCATATATATATTTTAAATAAATATATGATGCTAATGAAGGACTAGTATTAATAGTATAATTATTAATAAGACCAAATAAAATAATATTTGATATATCAATAAATTGATTACCAGCATTCTGATTTTTAAAAAATGCATAATATGAACTGATTGTTATAAAATCACCATCAACAATACCCGATAAAGAATATTTTAATGAATTTACAATGGTTGTTCCATCATAGGTTTTTATACCATTACTAAAATTAACAATTAATAATTTAGGATATATATATGCATCTGTTGGTACCACTGGTAATATATAATAATTAGATATATCAATTCCAGCAATACTAACATTTGAAATATCAATAAATTGAGGTCCAGCATTAAAATCTCTAAATTTAGCATTATAATAATTTAATCTAACCGTATCAGATATGATAATATTAGAGATTGTACCTATTAAAGTAGATGGTACAATAGTTGTACTATCATATATTTTATTACCATTTTTAAAAGTAATGGTTAATGGTCTTTGATAAATAGTAGCTACTATTGGTCTGACAGGTAAAATATAATAATTTGTTGGTAAATAACCAGAAATACTTATTGCAGATATATCAATCAAATTATTACCGGCTTTATAATTTTGAAATAATGTTGTAAAATTAGTAATAAATATATTTTCATTAGCAACCATGCCACTAATAGAACCATTAACGGTTCCAGTAGTTTGTGTTTTATCATATGTTTTAGAACCATCAGTAAAAGTTGCTACTAGCGATTTTTTAGTAATAAGACCAGAAATAGATACAATTGGTAAAATAAAATAATTAGTAACAGTAGGACCACTTAAAATAATATTAGATATATCAATAAACCACAATCC
>Ga0214923_10001975_pt1 | contig 28163 bp, 29 predicted proteins | sample LL1510_MetaG_FD_177993 | JGI IMG/M metagenome (GOLD analysis project Ga0214923, IMG submission 177993) | Freshwater microbial communities from Lake Lanier, Atlanta, Georgia, United States - LL-1510 | ecosystem: Environmental > Aquatic > Freshwater > Lake | place: USA: Georgia | collected...
TACAGGATATACTGGTCCGAGTTTACTTAAAGAATATACTGTATCTCCTGTATTAACTTCTGCGTCTTATACAAATTTATATACACAAGTTGGTGATTACGATATTTATCAAATCAATACTTCATCTAATCCTATTAATATTACTTTACCTTTAATAACTTCTTTAACTAATAATAAAAGATCTCATGTTTTTACTGATGTCTCCGGAAATTTAACAGCAAATAATTTAATACTTATTACTCAAAATCCTGACACAATTGCCGGAAATAATAGTTTATTATTGAATATTGATTATATTTCTGCACAAATTATTTCTAATGCTAGTGTCGGTGGAGGTAAATGGTTAATAATATAAATATTTTTTTTATTAAGTTTAAATAAATGACTTTCATACCAAGTGTTTTATCAAAAACAGATAATAATAATTCATCTAATATTGTTCTTAATAATGGACAAGTTTTTACTGGAACATATACTGAAACTACTGGTTATAATTCCTTAATTATTACTATTCTTTCAGATAAAGATGGAGATATTCAACTTTATTTTTCTGACGATGGTACTAATATTTCTTTTACATACAATTATACTTATTATGCTAATCAACAATATATAAATAATTTAGAAACAATTAAAAAATATTATAAAATTAAATTTACTAATTCATCTGGTTCTAACCAAACATCTTTTTCATTATATACTCGATTATCTACTTCTAATGTTTCTGATTTAATCTCTAATAATTTCATTAATAATGATGTTGAAAGTAATCCAACTCTTGATGCTTTTGGTAAATTAAGAATATCATCACCTTTTACATTACTAGATATAAAATTCCCATCAGAATCAGCAGATGAAGGTACTGTAGAATATTTAAGCGATTATTTAACTATTTGTAATAAAAGTTTTGGTAGTGCAAATGCTGTTTATCAAAATTCTAAATGTGTTATGAACGTATTTGCTAATAATGATTCATACATTAATCAATCCAGAAAATATTGTATTTATCAACCAGGTAAATCTTTACTTTTTTTAGCATCTGGTGTTATTAATGCTGGAAGTAATGCTTCTAATACTTCTGCTAAAATTGGTTTTTTTGATATTGATAATGGTTTATATTTTGAATACACTAATAATACTTTATATGTTGTTTTAAGAAATTCTGGTTCTAATGTTCCTTATGCTCAGTCTGTTTGGAATATTGATAAAATGGACGGTTATGGAATTAGTAAACTTAATTTAAATTTAACTAAAACACAACTTTTTGTTATTGATTTTGAATGGTTAGGTGTTGGTAAAATAAGATTCGGATTTTATGCAAATGGTATAATTAATTATTGTCATCAAATTTCTAATATTAATTCATTAACTGCTCCATATATGATATCTCCTAATTTACCTATTCGTTTTGAAATCAGTAGCACTGGTGGTTCTGGTTCATTAGTTCAAATTTGTTCCACCGTTATATCTGAAGGTGGATATAATCCTATCGGTATACCTTTTTCGGCTAGTAATGGTATTACGGGTATTTCTATTAGTAATGTAGAAACACCATTATTAGCCATAAAAGGAATAACTACTTATTATCATCAAAATATTATACCTACCGAAATTTCAATTTTAGATACACAAAATAATACTTTAATATTATACAGAATTAGATTATTCAGATCACCTTCTACTGATCCTGGTACTTTTACATGGGTTAATGTCAATAATAACAGTTTAATTAGATACGCAAGAGGACCTACTGGTGTATCTTTTACAAATTCAATAATTATTAGTGAAGGTTATGTTTATGGTGGTAAAGGAAATATTCTGTCGAATAATTTATCCGATGTTTTTAGTAATATATTTCAAATAACTTCTGATATCAATGATAACTCTGATATTATTATGATTACAACACAAGCTTTTGGTAGTTCTACTCCAAGTGTAGTTGCGTCGATTTGTTGGCAAGAAATTCATCATTAATTTTTTTTCTTTATAATAAAATGAACGAAGAATTAGATTTTGAATTTCAACAATCTATTAGAATATTTAATAATTTATGTAAAAATGATGATTCTTATATTTTTCATAATATTTTATACGGTCTTTATAAACAAGCTTTATTCGGTAATAATACTTCTCAAAAACCTTATTGGTTCTTTTTTCATTCTGTTCAAAAATGGAATTCTTGGACGAAACATTTTGGTAAATCAAAAGATGACGCTAAAATTGAATATATTGATTTTATTAATAATATTATTAAAGAATCAGAAGAAGCAGAAAAAAAGAAAATAAATTAATTTAAAAAGTATAAAATGAACTATATGCAATTTTTGTAATTCTGACTTAAAAAATCAATATACTTTAAAAACACATTAAGAAAAAAATAAAAAATGCATTACAAAAAAAAATGAATAAAGATAATATAAATAAAGATGTTGAGTTATAATTTTTTCATTAAAATTATAACCTAAAAATTTATTTAGAAGCATTTCATTATATAACATAACACATAATATGCTGGTATATTATTATGTGCAGCACTCCCTCCTGTGTTATTAATTGTTATTCCTGTTGAATTATTGTTTGTATAAGCAGTTCCATCTCCTGCATAACTGGTATTAGAGCCAAAATCATTATGTATTGAACCTGCATCATATGTTGTTGCTGAATGATTATGACCTGGATCATTTACTGTATGATTATGAGTCGGCATTTCATTTACTGTTAATGTATGTAAAACTTCACCACCTATTAAACCAACTGTACCTGATAGTGTAGTACTTGTTCGCGCACCTGTACCTGTATTTGCATTACCTCCATCTACAGAAGAACCATTAACACCTGATGCGCCATCATTATATGGTAAAACAAATCTTCCTCTTAAATCTGGTGTTGTTATACCATTTAAACTTCCTCCATCACAAAGTCGCCAACCTTGTGGTATATTCGATTGATCTCCTCCCCACATAATGATAGATCGTTTCGGTAATACATCATTTGAACTCGATTTAACAAACCATAGTCCATTATAACTTATTAGTGTTATACCTTCTGAAAACCATATATTTCTAAAAGAATAATATCCTGGATTGTTATATCCTAAAATAATCAAACATATATTTTGTCTATAACTTGTATTACTACCATCACCATTATTTATTATCACTATTGATTTTTCTGTTCCATCTGGTATATTATTATTATTTTCTATATATATTTCTTTTCCAAATCTATATGCTCCATTATTTACTGTTCCATAACGATTATATCTTACCAAGAAAATATCAAATGTACCTGTATTTACTGTATTAGTTATTGTTGTTGCTATATCTGAATTTGGATCCATACCTAAAGTCCATCCTTGATAAACATTTATTGTTGTCGTATTAAATTCTCCTCCTAAATATACATGACCATCACTTGTTGCTAATATACTATTATTTATTTCTGCATTTGAACCACCAACTTTTGAACACCAATCTAAATATCCATCCTTATCATATTTTATTAAAAATGTATTATAGTTACTTACTGATAATACCCCTGTTATATATGGATAATCGCCATTACTAGCGCTATTATAAATGGATATATTTCCTCCTTCATCACCTGAATATGAACCACTAAGATATACATTATTTACATTCACTCCTTGTATAAATCTATTATCTACACACAAAGAAGGAAGAGATGAATATCCTGATATAAAACTATACCATTGAATTATACCATTTTTATTATATTTCGCAAAAAATGTATTATATGTTGAAGATGTTGGTATTGGTATTTCGAATCTTATATCATCCTTACTTCTTGTATCGTAAATATAAACATATTGTCCTCCTATTTGTAACGCAATATAATAATTTCCTTCTGAATCTACAGTTGTTACCGGTTGATATATTTCACCATTTACAGACGAATTATTTGAACCTAATCTATTTATCCATAAACATTTACCATTTGTATCGTATCTTATCATGAAAAGATTTATACTTGAATTTGGTACTGATGTGATATTATCATAATATCTAATATCCGTATCTACTCTATTATAAACTGATATTGTATCATTATATGTTCCAGAAATTATAATATTTCCATCATTATCACATGATATTGATGATTTATTACCAGTTTCAACTTCACCATATAATGGAATAGTCCATATATATTTTCCGGTTTTATCGAACTTTACAACAAACATACCTTTATTACCATCTACATTTATGGTATCTTTAATATATTCACTCGTATCTAATATATTTACTCCTATATTATCTATTATATAACCGGTTAAATAAACATTTCCATTTTTATCAACCACTGTTATAGAATCAGATGTTCCATTACTAGATGAAGCTTCAACACTAACATTCCATAAAAATAAGCCATCTTTATCATATTTAATTACAACCGTACTATTACTATTTAAATTAATCGTTTTTATAATTGAACTATTCTCTCTAATATCAAAAACAAAAATATTTCCTGAACCTTCCTCATCATCTTTTACTATTGTTACATAACTATTCCCTTCGGCATCTGTGTATATTTGAGGACTATTTTTAAATGTGTCATCAAAACCTATATGCGTTACCCATACATTATTACCAATATTGTCATATTTAAATATTCCTATATCTGAAAATGATGAATAACGATTTATACTATAACTTCCACCTTTAAAATTATCACAATATAATGTTCCACTACTAAAACTACATAAACCATAAATATTATTGTCTTTATCACTACTTAAACATAATTGAGATTCGTTCCCATCTCCACCTATTTTTGTAGTCCATGATGCTGAAATTAAATTACCATAATCTATTACACTTAATTTTGTATTTACATCTATTACATCAATTTCATTACTTATAATTATTTGTTCTGCTTGAATTTTAGCTATCCATTTTCCATTATTATTGATTAAATCTAAATAATCTGTTAGAGTAACACTTTTTCTAATTTTATATCCAAATCCAGATGATAATGGCTCTAATATTTGACAATTTACTGGTCCATTATTTTTATTTTCTGTTATTACTATTGATTTTTCATATGCATTTGGTATATTAGATACATCTTCTATATAAATATTTCTATGTGTATTATTATTCAATAATCCATATTTATTATATTTTATTAAATAACAATCAAAATTACCTTCATTTCTTAATATTGCTATTTCACCATCTTCATAACCATTTGATGATACATCCCATATATATAAATCATTATCATAATATGAACCACATACATATACATGTCCTTTTCTATCTACTTGAACATTTGTAGGCAACAAACTAGAATCAAAACCTTCGCCGCCTTCTTCATACCCAGCTGATGTTGTAGCCCATTGAAAATTACCATTTCCATCAAATTTTGACAATATTGAATGGACTATACCACCTTCCATCCAATATTCTTTACTTGGTAAAGTATACGCAACTATTCCGTTTGAACTTGCACTATAAAAATTAAATCCACTTCTATAATAATCCACGTAACCACTCAAATGTAAATAAATATTTGGATTATATTGACCTGCTATGTATTGATTATCACATGTTATTACTGGACTAAATACTATATCAGCACCTTCTTCATTTTCGTTCGCTTTTATAAATGTGTTCCATTGATATATACCATTGTGATTGAATTTTACTATAGAAACAAAAGAATCATGTCCAAAATCATTTTCATATGAATATGCTGGTTGCAATGTTTCATCTCTCGTGTCAAAAATAGAATAATTATATAAATAAACATTAGAAAAAGATAAATATAAATTTCCATCCGCGTCAACACATGTTCCGGATTCTATTGCTCCACTAAACATAATTTCTTCAGTTTCTGTAAATACACCATTATACCATTGATATATTCCTGAACTATTATATTTTATTGTAAAAATACCTATACCTGATTCTCCTCCAAAAACAACATTTTCTATTACCGTACTATCTGGATTATAAATTATAACTAAAAAATAAAAACTAGAAGTTAAATATAAATTTCCACTTGAATCCGTTTGTAAACTAATTCTTATAAATTTAAATATATCTGGTGGTGCTACTTCGTTATTCGGAATTAAACCTCCTTCTATGTGATTTACCCATACAAATTTACCTCTATTATCAAATTTACATATAAAATATGCACCTGGTCCTTCTTCTGATCTAGTAAATATTTTTGTAGGAGTTTCATCGTTACTTGTATCTATTACTTCTATTGAATCACCATTAAAATATCCACATACTATTAAATTTCCTTCTAAATCTCCTGTTACGACTGCTGATGAAGTAAACGATGGAGTATCCGGTAAATTAATTGCTATCATGCGAATATTCCATTGAAATTCTCCCTTATTATTATATTTTACTAAAATAGTATTTGCATCTCCTGTATCAACACCTTGTAATGTTTTTACTGGTGAACTTATATTATTTACATCATATATATTTATATTTCCATCATCATAACTTTGCATTGTTATAAAAACATCTCCATTACCATTTACAAAAACACTTGGTTCTGATTTTGCATAATATCCTCCTATTCTTGTATACCATTGATTTACACCTGCTGAATCATATTTTGTTATAAATAATGAGCGTTCTCCATCTAAATATAAACTTCCGACTGGTACTGTATTATTTGTAAAATCATATATACCTAATTCTTCGCTTTCATAAACACCTGTCATATATACATTATCATATTTATCTAAATACATTTGAGGATTTAAATCATCATTACCTCCTCCTATTCTTGTATAAAATGTATTTTGAAGATTATCATAATTTACAAAACTTGTTTTCGTATTTACATCTATTACATCTAAATCATTGACATATTCAAATTGATCTGCTATTATTTTTGGTATCCAGATTCCATTTTTTGTTATCAATTCTATTGCTTCTGTTATTAAAACATTTCTTCTTACTGAATATCCATAATTTTCTTTCTTTAAAATTTGTAAATTGACAATTCCATTATTATCGTTATTTGTTAAAATTACTTCTTTACAAAAACTATCTGGTATATCTGAATTATCCTCAATATATAACAATTTTGGATTTGATGTATTTAATAATCCAAATCTATTATATTTTATAATAAATATATCAGGATTATTATTTTCTACGTCATCATATGTTTTTGATAGTGTTGCTACCGGTTTATCATTATTTTGGGAATCATAAATATTTAATAATTGTTCGTAACAACCCATTAAATATACATGACCATCTTTATCCGCTGAAATACTGATTTTCCATGTGTCTGCATAACTTGTAAAAGATGATGTTGCTACTTTTGTTGCCCATGAAAATTCTCCATCTTGATTAAAACACGAGATAAATGCATTTTCACTATCGTTTACACTATCGTATTTTAGAGTATATGCTATATGTGTTATATCTGTTGAATTATAAAAATTTATATCAGAGTAAAAACCTCCAGATAAATATATATTTGTATTTTCATTTCCTTGAATATAACGATTATCTATAGCCAAACATGGCTCATATTTATTATCAAATCCATCGGCAACTGTATACCATTGAATTACTCCTTTTTTATTATATTTTACTATTACTATATTTCGATTTGTATCTCCTACTTTCATTGAAAATTCATATCCGGGTATAGTTTTATTTACTGTATCAAATAAATATACTGGATTGTCATCTGTTTTAAAACTAAAATAAATATTTCCATTTGCATCTGTTATTGTATTTGCATCACTTACATCATCTTCAGATACTGCACTTTTTGTATACCAAATAATACTTCCATTTTTATCGTATTTTATTAAGAATAAATTATCACCACCATCGCTTCCCGTATATGGACTTATTGTTGCATCTGGACGAGATATATTTGTATTTAAAGGATTATATACTTTCAAATTTGAATTAAAATTTCCTGACAATATTACATTCCCTTCTAAATCATTATCTACGAAACATCTTGGACTATAATCTGGGTCATATTCCATTTCTATATGATTTACCCATTTTAATTTTCCATCATTATCAAATTTGATTGTTACATAATTATAATCGTTTGTATATTCTACGTTATTTATATTATTTGTTTTAAAAGTGTATATTGGTTGTGTATACTTATATTCGCCTTCATGTGAATGTTCTATTATCACACAAAAGAAATCTGATGGAACTGGTACATATTCCTCTGGTGTTCTATCATATATTTTTAATTCCTTTGAATATAAAGCATGTGACAATAATACGTTTCCATCTGCATCACATGATATTCTTGGATATACAGATGTTTCTCCATCATACGCACCATCTACATGTATCACCCATTGAAATACTCCATCTGAATTATATTTTACTATTATCGTGCTATCATTTGGGATATCTGTTAATGTTTCAACTGCATTATTATTATCAGTCGTATCATATATTAATACATCATTATCGCCTCCATTTGCATTCCCAAAAGATACAAATATATTTCCTTCGTGGTCACAAACTAAAGAAGGATAAAATTTTTCATAATAACCTCCTACATGTGTTGACCATTGATATTCCCCTAAATGATTGTATTTTACTATTACTACATCTTCTGAATTTGCTTCTCCTTCGTCTGATGTTATTAAATCACCTACTGGAACTATATTATTTGTAGAATCAAAAATATTTACTACATCACTATCTGATTCTACTACTATATACAAATTATTATCTTTGTCTATGCATTTATTATTCTTATAATTATATTCTGCATCTGAGCCTCCTAATTTTGTATAATATGTTCGGGATAATTTTGTATAGTCAATAAAACTTGTATTTTTTTCAATGTTTATCACATCTATATCATCTGTATATGCTGATTGTAATATATTTGTTTGAGAATCTATATAGATTGTTTTATCTTCTTTGTTTGTTGATTTAATATGATTATCACTTATTTCTATGTCTCCTACTACGAGACTTTCGTTTACATATAAATTTTTCATACCTATATATTTAGACTTACGAAATTTGCTTATTGATTCGTTAATTGGAATATCTGAGTAATCGATTTTGAAAGACGACATTTTTATTTAATAAAATATAAAAAAATGTTTTTTATATTTTATCATCCAAAATAAATAAAGTTATCAATAAATTCAGATTTTTATTTCCATATATCATATATTTTATCGTTATTATTAGTATAAACAATTGATAAATCACCTCCGAATTTTACGCCTTCTTTAAGTTTTCTTATATTCCATTCCAAAATATCCGTATCTGTTTCTTTTGATAATAAAAGTATTTGATTCTTGGCTTCTTCAAAAGTTAGTGTAAAAACATTAACATCTTCTAATTGACTATGATAAACTACGAAAATTTCCATTCTATTTTAATGTTTCTTTCTTACTTTATTTTTTAAATCAATTTTTTAAATCAATTTTTTTCTTACTGTTTTTATATTTAGATAAATATAAAAATAATTATACTGGAAGATATTTATTTTTTTTTTCTAATAATTGTTTTTCAAAAAATTTGTAAAACACTGAATCTTTATCCATTTCTTTTAATTTTTTCTCTTGGTCTTCAAAGTATTCAGATGTATAATATATATAATCTTCGTTTTCTTCTTCATCTTCTTCTATTTCAAATATGACATCGCTACTCATATCTTCTACTTTTGTTTCATCGTTATTTGTATTTTGTGGTGGATTACATGTTAAAACAGAAAGAGTAGCGGTGAATTCATTATTATCATTTTTCATATTTAAAATATCAAATTTTTTTATTAAATATTTATGACATGCATCTAATTTTATATTTTTGTCGGCTAATGCATTATTATATATGTTATTTGATTTTATTATAATATCATCTGCGATAAAATTTGTTAGCATTTTTGTTTTGATATCTTTTTTCAATTCACCGTTTACATCTTTATAACAAAAAAATTTACGACTTGTATCACTGCAAAAATAATTTAATTGTTTGTTTTCGTCTAATAATAGGTTATTATAAGTAAAATCTGCTACACCTTTTTGACCGTTCATAAAATGATCTTTTGTAAAATTTTTTTCTATTTTCTCTTTTATTTCTTCTTTTGTTAGATTGAATGGAGTTAAGAATAAATATTTATTTTGATTTATCGTATTCGATGTCTTCGGTGTTGATACCGATTTTATCGCTATATCTTTTATACTATTTTGCAACTCTTTTATCTGTTCTTCTAATTTTAATATATGTTCTTCTTTATCTTTTAACGCTTTATCTTTTTCTTTTAATAAATTGTCTTTTTCTTTTAATAATATATCTTTTTGAATATTATCTTTATTTATTTTATTTATTTTACATATTTCATAATGTTTATTTTGATATTGTTTTGTTGTAAAATTTTTATCACAGAATTCACATGTAAATATGTTAGATGTATTAATATCATTTTTTTGTTCTTGAATTTTTATACATTTTTTATTTACACGTTGATGGTGATTAAAAGATGATTTTGTTTTTAATTCAGCTTTGCAAAATTCACATTTAAAAGTTGTAAAAGTCATTTTATTATATTTATTATTTATTTTTTTTTTTAAATCGATTTAAAATTTATTTTGAAATAAATTATAAATAATTCTAAATAATTATCAACACCTTATACTGAAATTGTGTTTAAAAAATCACAGATTTCAAATTTTGAAATCATCGGAAAAATGAATACAAATTCACTTTAATATATAAAAAAAATATCGCAAAATATTTTCTTTTTTGAAAGATTTTTTATAAAAAAAATGTGTGTGTGTATGTCAAAAATTATGGAAACCCTATTTTCCAAAAAATTGATTTAAAATTTATTTTGAAATAAATTATAAATAATTCTAAATAATTATCAACACCTTATACTGAAATTGTGTTTAAAAAATCACAGATTTCAAATTTTGAAATCATCGGAAAAATGAATACAAATTCACTTTAATATATAAAAAAAATATCGCAAAATATTTTCTTTTTTGAAAGATTTTTTATAAAAAAAATGTGTGTGTGTATGTCAAAAATTATGGAAACCCTATTTTCCAAAAAATTGATTTAAAATTTATTTTGAAATAAATTATAAATAATTCTAAATAATTATCAACACCTTATACTGAAATTGTGTTTAAAAAATCACAGATTTCAAATTTTGAAATCATCGAAAAAATGAATACAAATTCACTTTAATATATAAAAAAAATATCGCAAAATATTTTCTTTTTTGAAAGATTTTTTATAAAAAAAATGTGTATGTGTAGATGAAAAATTATGGAAACCCTATTTTTCGAAAAATCATTTTCTTCATTTTCTTTTTCTCAAAATTCTTTTTGATAATTCTAAAAATAAAAAATGATTTTAAAATTTTATATTATTCTAAAAAAACAAAATGAGTCATAAATGTAATTTTTGCAATACGGAATTTACAAATAAATATAATTTAAAAATCCATATAAATGGAAATAAAAAATGCATACAAATACAAAAAGTTGTCTTTAATAAAGAAAAAATAGATGAAGTTTCTAAAAAATTAAATAAAGAAATAAATGAATTGAAAAAAAAATATGATAAACTACAAAAAGATTATGATAAATTAATAGACGAAAATCAAAGAATAATAGAATTAGAAACGATAATAAAAGAGAAAGAAAAATATATATTAAAATTAGAAGAACAAAACAAAATATATATAGAACATATGAAAGATTTATCTTCAAAACCAATAAAAGAAAATGAAATGGAAACAAAAAATGAAGAAGAATATCGAATAAGTATAGATATACAACCGTATTTAACCTCTGACGTAATATACTTTTTTGAATTTCATCCGAAGGATGAAGAAACAGAAGAAAATGTACATTATTTTGAATATGGAACAACATCCAATATAAAACAAAGACATACATCTTATGGAAAAAATTATAGACTAGATAAAGTCTTCGTATATAAAAATAGATATTTAGCGTCAGTAGGTGAGAAATATTTGAAACAAATAATAACAGACTTAAAACTTCGTTATCTTTATAAAAATAAATTAGAATGTATGAAATCTTCATATACTAATTTAGATAAAGTATATGAAATTATGGAAAAACATTGCACATATAGTAAAGAAGAAAAATTAAATAGCGGTAACGAAATGGAAAAATATAATTTGATTTCTTCATTATTCAAAGACAACTTAATTACTTTCGAACAATTTGAAAATTGTATCGTAAAATTGAATTTATCATTTTAATTTTATGAGTAAAAATTAAAATGAATAACCGTTTCTATGATTTACCTATTGAAATTATCAATAGAATATATACATTCGATAACACATATAAAGAAATTTACGATAAAGTTGTTAATGTTATAAAAAACTTTCCTGTCTTTTATGAAGATGATCAGGATTACTATGTTTTTCTAAAAGAGTATAATTTTAATTTTATTGGTAATATAAAAGAATATTTTAGCGTTTCTAAAAAATACTCTTTCAAAAAAGCAGTATTTATAATTATTAAAAAAATGTCAAAACCTAATACTTTGTTATCAAACCATTCGTAAAATTGAATTTATCATTTTAATTTGTACTATAAAATTAAGATGGGGAACATTTTGTCTCTAAAATATTATGATATCAAAGATTATTCAACTTGTAAAATGATAAATTCAATCGCGTTATCAAAGAAAGATATGAATATAGATGATAATATAAAAAATATTATCTATTCTTTTATTAATGAAAAATATGTAAATATAGAAGGTAAAATATTCAAATCTGAAGAAGGAAATATTTTTTATTTTCCTACGACTTCATCAAATTTATAAAATTTTATAGCTTTAATATCACCAGATAATCTTTCTGGTAGTTTTTCTTCTTTTGGAGTTAGAAGAGAATCATTATCAAAACCGTAAATAATATGATAACCATTTTTGTTTAATTTCTTCCACAGGTCATCGTTTATTATATTTTCAATATAAAGCGGGATACTATGTTTTTTACAAAATTCTTCTAAATATAATATTATTGTTCTAAAAAGACCTTTTCCCCTGTTTTCTTCATTTGTTATATAAATTTCATTTGCTGATAAAACCCATACTAAATTATTTTTAATTTGTATTCTTTTTAAATAACAAACCATTTTGAAGGATGTTTCATCATCATTAAAATCGAAACGATTTGTGTCAAAAAACTTCATCGGTGTGTCAAAAAACTTCATCGGTGATTCATAATATTCCTATATATTTTGTATTTTAGGTTCGCCTTCAATCAACTTAATTTCTGATTCAAAATATGGTTTGAAAGATTTATCAAATTTTTCTAGTAGTTTATTATCATCTACCTCCAATTTCTTATATGATTTCGTCTTGTATGATTTCTTATGTGATTTCGTCTTTGATTTCTTCTTATATGATTTCTTATGTGATTTCGTCTTTGATTTCTTCTTATATGATTTATATAGTAGTTTCATTATTTATTATACAAAAAGAAAATTTATTTAAATAATAAATTTTATGAATAAAATGAAAAAAGGAATAATACCAGTACCACAAGGAGGTTTAGGAAATCAAATATTTCAAAATATAGCGGGTTATGTTATATCTGAATATTTAAATTGTCCATTATATATTTACAATAATACGAACTGTAATAATAGTCATAGTACTCAAGAATATAAACACACAATTTTTAAGAATTTAGGCTTTCATATAAACGAACCGTTTTCAAATGTTTATCATAGTACGGAATTGTTAAGAGAATATAGTTTTCATCATCTAAACGTATTTCAAGGTTTTGAATCATGGAAAATTTCAGACGTAAAAGAAGGAACAATTTTGCAATCATATTATCAATATTATCCAACATTAGAACCATATGAAGAAAAGATAAGAAAAGTTTTATTATCTGGATTAGAAGAACAAAAAGAAAAAATATTAAGAGAATATAAAGAAGATGATTTGAATAAAAGTGTATTTTTACATGTAAGAAGAGGAGATTATTTAGCATTTTCAGATAGACATTATGTTCAACCTTTATCTTATTATAAGTATTGTATCGGTGAATTATTAAAACAGAATCCGGATATAAAACAAATATATATATTATCTGATGATATAAATTGGGTAAGACAACAAGAATTATTTAGACACGGAATATTTAAATTATACGAGCAAGAAGAAGAGGTGGAATCATTAACATTTATGAGTTTATGTAAAGCGGGTTCAATATGCGCAAACTCAACATTTAGTTGGTGGGGAGCATTTTTAGGTAGCCATGAAAAAAGGAATCCAGTTTTTGTACCGCGAAAATGGATGTTAACAACAAGTGAAATAAAATTGTTTCCAAAAGAATGGAATATCGTAGAAGAAAATCAATATTAATATATTTCTTAAATGTAATAAATATTTAAGAAGTGATGAGAATAAAGAAAAATGTTAATATCATTAGATTATTTAGTCGCGAAATATAAAATAGTATTTAAAGGAATTTTACATGTGGGTATGCATGAAGCGGAAGAATTAAAGACATACGAAAAATATATAAAACGAGATAAAATATTATGGGTGGAAGCAATGAAAGATAAAGTAGAATATTGTCTTTCTAAATATCGTAATTTGTTGGTAGAAAATGCGACAGTGAGTGATAAAGAAGAGATAGTAAAATTCAATGTAGCGAGTAATGGACAATCGTCGTCGTTTTTAGAATTAGGAATTCATAAGATAAAACATCCGGAAGTTCATTATATAAAATCGTATGAAGTGAAAACGTCATTGTTAGAAAATATATTATCTAAATACGAAAACATAGAGTTTAATTTCTTAAATTTTGATATACAAGGAGCGGAACTTAAAGCATTGAAAGGAATGGGAAAATATTTAAATAAAGTAGATTATGTTTATGTAGAAGTAAATAGCGATTATGTTTATGAAAAATGTAATTTAGTAGAAGAGATAGATGAGTATTTATTAAAATTTAATTTAAAGAGAGTAGAGACAATGTGGTTTGGTGATTGTTTCTGGGGTGATGCATTTTATATACGTAAGAGATTGAATTCATAATTAATTTTAAAATTCGAAGAAAAATTAAAAAATCATTCAGTCTAAATAGATTATTTTTTCTTAATCTTGTTAGAATGATAATAAACAGGAATACCAATACCAATTGATATAATAGAAATATCGCGAAATAATTTATACAAACGTTTCATTTTAATATAAAAAAATATATTTTTTATATTATTTATTCAACAATTCGAAAGTTTCAAATAATACCGATGAAAAAGGTAAGGATATAAATTTTTTATAAATATCTTTATATGTAACCATAAATATCTTTATATGTAATAAGTTGTTCCATAAATTTGTTTATAAATTCTTTATCATCAAAATATTTTTCAACAATATCCATAACAAGATCAAAATTGTCTTCATCGGGATTATAATTTTGTAATAACTCTTTATCGAAGTCAAAGAGTTTTAATGCAATTTCTTCAATTTCATCTAAATTTTTACCCTCAAATATAGAACTGAATATATCATATTCAGTTGTTAGTATATAAATGAGTTTAAATAATGAATATTTTTCGATGTATTTAGAAAAACTATAATCAGTATCTTCATATTCAAGAAAATGTGAATGAAAGTAGTTGTATAAATCATTTATATAATCATTTTCATTTTTTTCAACAAATGATATGTCATCAATATTATATAATCTTGTGATTTGAGATATATTTTCTTCTGTATAAAATTCGAATTTATATGGTAAATTATATTTACTAGTTGCAATATTCCATTCTTTTATTCTTTTGGTAAATATATCTTTTATATTTTCAATATTTATTTTAGAAAATTCGCATGATTCTGCATAAATATGACAATTTGTTGTTGTTTCTTTTATATGAATTGATAGTCTATCAATTTTATTGTTTGCATAATCATGACCGATGCAAATAAAATTTAAAATTTTTCCTATATTTTCATCTTCGATAAATAATTCCAACTGATTTTTCATTTTCATTATCATTATTCTATAATCTAGTGACGTATGACATTGTACTAGTTTATCTTCTGAATTTGTATTTAAAAAATCTACGAAGTTATTTACTTTTTTTCGTGCTTCTTTTCTTTTTTTTTCATTACTTAAATTATTATATTCAATAAGAGTACCAGTTCTAACATTAGCAAAAACAAGAAATATATTTAAAATGTATTGGAATAAATTATTGTCTTTTTCACATGATTTTAGTATTGTTTTAAGTTCATTTTTAAATTTTTCATCACCATCTGTAATTTTTCTTCTTTTTACTTTCGATGATTTCATAGATTTATTTCTTATATAAAAAAATATTTTTTATTATAAAATGTTTTCATTATGTATTCCAACAATTGATAGATTCGAAAGTTTCTTAAATAAGAATATACCTAAATATTTAGAAAATGAATTAATAGATGAGATAATAATATCGGATGAAAATGGTAATGATATAAATTTATTAAAACATCATTATCCTAATAATTCTAAATTAAAATTATTTAAGAATGATAAAGTACTTGGTCCATTTTTAAATAAAATCAAGGCATGTAGTTATGCAAAAAATGATTGGATTGCTTTAATAGATTCGGACAATTATTGTGATTTTCGATATTTTGATGTAGCGAAAAAGTATTTAAAGAAAAATAATGATTTAAAGACAAATATAATTTTGAGTCCGTGTTTTGCGAAACCAAATTTCAATTACGAATGTTTAAAAAATGTTATACTAAGGAAACAAAATATAAAAGAATATAATAATAAATTTCAAATATTCAATACGTTTATAAATACTGGAAATTATATTTTGAATAAAAAGTCAATTCAAAATTTAAATATCACGAATGAACCAAATGATTTGATTTATAATTCGTCTGCGTGCGATGTTAAATATATGAATACATTATTTCTAGAACAATTTGAAGATTTGGAAATTCATGTTGTAGAAAATATGGAATATGAACACACAGTACATGATAATAGTATATATTTACAAACATATATGAAAACATGGAATACTATAAATACAGTAGATAAAAGATTTATTCAGATTTGTTAATAATTTTATTATATTACATATAATAAAATAATGTTTATATTATGGTTTATATTGGCTTGTATTGTTATATGCTTACCGATAACTCTTATAGGAAAATATATAGAATCTTCCGAACCTTATTATATTTTGTTGGCTTTAGCGTGTTATTGTTTGTTAACTTTAATTTATATTAATTTACTTAGATATGAAGATATGGCGATAGTTTATCCTTTATTGAATATAATATCTGTATTGATGGTCTTTTTAATAGGAGTATTGTATTTCAGAAACAAAATAGATGTTTTTAAGATAATTGGTATTATTTTGTCGATTATTTCAATACTTTTCTTAAGTATAAAATTTTAAAGAGATTGTTGATGTTCGATAATATATTGGTACATTCCATCCATTGTAAAATAATTTTTTATTTTATCATATTCGTTTAACATTTCTTGATATTTATTTTCATCTATTTGTGATATCAAATTTTTAATTTTCCAAGTGTCATTGATATTAAGACTAATAGAAAATTTAGTATAATCAATAACATCTTTATAGGGTAACCATTCAATATCATCCCAGATATAAATAGGGATAGTTCCAAGTTTTAAAATTTCAAAGAAACGAAAAGAACTACGTCCATAACCACGAGGCGCAAGAGCAAATTTAGAATTACAAGTAAAATTAATAAATTTATTTTGTCGATCTAAATTAATACTAGGAGTCCAATAATTTTCATAATCTAAAATAAAATCCGAATCGTCTTTAAATTGATTAATTAAATTTGTTCTGACGGAATGAGTAATAGAACCGATAAAACTACATAATATTGTTTTATCGTTGAATGATTTATATATTTTCTTGTTCAGTAATCTATTTTCTCTATCTTCATAAATTAATGGTATCGGTATATTACCAGAACAAGCACCATAAACTATGGTATTATGAGGTAATTCTAAAAGACATCCGTCATCGTATTGAACGATTGTAAAATAACCATTTTCAGAAGGATTTTGTTTAATCCAATCATTTAACTTTTGTTGCATTAAATCTTTTTTAGAATTAAACCAGTGTTCAGTTTGAAAATTAGTCCATAAAGCAGGTATAAATGTTCTTTTTGTTTTAAAATTAGAAGACATAATACGGTTAAAAAAGAATTCTTCTAAATAAAGACCATTTTTAAAAGGAGGATAAGTATCTTTGTTCATGCATGTAAAAAGTTCACTATCAATCATTTTATTGGAAATTATATTTTTATAAATCTACAATTTTTTCACAAAAGAAAATATAACAAATAGATGGAATAAGAAAATGATATATTAAAAAATTTTATAAATTTATAATTTTCTCACAAATACCTGAGTTTCTTTTTCACATATGTATTCAATTTTTTTATGATATGCAGATAAAAAAGCATCAATTCCTTTATCAGACCCATGCCACATATAATCATCGAAAATCAAGATACCATTATGTTTTAATTTTCGAAAACTTAAAACAGCATCTTCTAAAACATATTCTGGTTCATGATTTCCGTCAATATAAATGATATCAAAGAAATTATCATCAAATTTAAAAATTTCTTTATTAGAAAATCCACGTGTATGATGAATTTTATTTTTATAAGGTTCAATGTTTTTAATAAAAGAAGAATATATTATATCTTGTTTATTTTTATATTCTGGATAATCATCATAATCTTGATATGGATCGATACAAAATAATTTACTTTCTTCATGTAAACCATAAGAATTTGCGACAGAAATAATATTGGCTCCGTAATAAGAACCTATTTCTAAATAATTTATAGGTTTATTAGAGTAATTATCAACGGATAAGATATTAAACCACTGACTGGCTAATCTAAATTTTTCACCTTCAAAGTTATCCATGTTTACATATAGAAAAGATTTTATTTCTAAAAAAATGATTTAAAAAAAATAGTTTTTTATAATTTGTAAATGGATAATGATTTAAGCACAGTTTTAATATTTTCGGAACCAGAATTTGAATATGATAGAAAACAAAAGTCATACTTATATTATTTTTTTGAAAAATTATGCATATTGAGTTTTATATTTGGTTTATTTTCATTAGTAGTATGTTTGATGTATAATAAAGACGCGAATGATTATGACTATGATTATAAATCACGTGATATATATAGAAACATAGCAAAAGTATCATCTATGTTTATGATAGTATCATTTAGTATAAGTTTATTAAGTTTATCATATTTAGTAAATTCATAAAGATAAAAAATATTTATTTTATTGGCTGTAAATAAATGACCGATCCAAACGAATTTATTGCAAATCTTAATGATACACGTTATTTATTATTTTATCCTGATATTATTAATAAACTTTGTGATATGATTTTGTTTTTTAATGAACAACAAATAAATGAATCTAAAAAAATTTTTAAAAGTCTAATTGATTACATGGGAGTAAACCCTGTAAATGAATTAATAAACATTTTAAAGAATTCAAGTAATGCTGTTTTATCAAAACAATTTCCAAAGAGTATATTTAATTGTTCCTTTGAAACGAAAGTAAAAAATAATCAAATACCACCAATTAGTGAAGAGAATAAAAAAAATGTAATTTCTCAATCAGGTATTCCTTTTTCATCTCAACAATTTTTAATGTTATTTAATTTAATTTCAAAAGAACAATTAAATATACTTATTGGGACTTTGAGAGAATATCAAATTAAAGAACTAACAAAAGAAAAATACATTGATATAAGATTAGTTGGAATATTTTAATTTAAATAAAAATAAATTAAAATATAAATGTATGAATGTAAAGATGGAGTATGTTATATTAAATCTTATTCTAAAGAGTGCAAAAATTTTATAGCATGTGAAAATAAAGCATCAGATAATGACGATGGATTATGTTTTGAGTGTTATCATATGTTTGGTAAATGGAGGAATAAACCAAGAAATTCTATTGTAATCAAAAGTGAAAATGATTATTGTCCTTTATGTGAAGAAAATGATGAGACTACAGTATATAGAATGGATTGCGATCATCATGTATGTGTAAATTGTTTTAGAAAAATATATTTTGGAATAGAAGTATCAAAACCGAAATATAAAATTGATTTTACATCTGAAATGTTAGAAGAGTATAATGAAAGATTAGAAAAATGGAATAAGTTTCAAAGGGTTTATAATATGGAAAAATTTAATTCGAGATGTTTTGAATGTAATTAAAAAATGAAATATATTTTATTTATTCAAACTAAATAAATAAAATGAGAATTAATGAATATAAATATACTTTATTATCTTTAGTAAATATGATTTTAGATTCTAAAACTTTTGACGATGAAATTATACCTACAATGTTAAGAGGGTTTATCATTTACGACATTAAAGATAAGTTAATAAGTATATCTAATGATATTGAATTTTATCAATCAAACAATAATATTGAAGAGATTGAAAAATCTTTAGTAAAAATTAAAACAATTATTTCAGAATCATTGTAAGGGATTTTACGTTTAAAAATAAAAATCATTTTCATTTCTTTAAATCATTTTCTAATTTTTCATCTTTTGGTATCCATTTACCTATGAGAGGATTAAAATCAAAATATAATTCTTCGTATGCGTGTTGTATTCCGTGAATACCATATGCAATTCCTATAATAAATAATAAATTAATCATTTCGTATCGACTAAATTTATTCATATTTAATAAAAATAATATTGTAGCAATAAATATAATTGTTCCTGAAATTATTCCGATTATAAAACTTGGTCTTGTCATTTTTTATTTATATATCTTTTTTTTTATTTTCTTTTTACCATTATCATTACGACGACTTTTTTTTCTTGTTTTCGATGGTTTAGATGATGGTTTAGGTGATGTTGATGAAGATAATTTAGTTCTTGATCTTTTTCTTTTTTTTATAACCAACAAATCTGTGTCTAATATTTCATCTGTTTGTTTGCAAACAAATTTTTTCATATCTTCATAATGGTAAAATTCTTCTTTATTTTTATTGGATTCAGTATCAATATTTTCTAATATTTCTTTATAATTATCAAAATAATCATCTAAATATAAAGATAATGTTGTCATATCCTCATCGTTTGTAGGAGAATATATACTTGATTTTGAGTTTGATTTTGACAATGATAAAGAAATATGATATTCCTTACTTAAACCTAACCATTTTAATATTGAATCAAATAAAGTATTGTCTGTTTTTTTTAAAAATTCATCGACATAACTATTAATTTGTCTGTTCGAAATAATATTAAAAGGTCTTTTTATATTAACTTCTTTGTTTAACAAGTCTGTGATTTTTGCACCTTCTACAAGATATGAAGGAATTTTATCTGAATCATACTTTTGAAATGTCGTACTAAATTTTTCAAGAGAATTTAAATAACAGTTTCTATTACATTCTTCTAATGAAGATACAAATTCCTGTTTTATTTTTGTTTTTTCTTTTTCAGATAAGTTTTCTATAATATCTTCAATTTCTAAATCAGGTAATATATTTATATTCATCATATTCTTAAAAACTGGTACTTCAAATAATTTATTAAACCAAATAGCAGTACACACAGATATATAAACAATATTTTTATTTTTTGAAAAATATCTGCTATTCAAAATATTTTCTAAAGTAATAAACTCATCGTCAGAGTGAAAAAGTGTTTTTTGCATTAATGAATACACATTTGGAATATATTTATCAGTACCAATAGACGATTCTTTCAAGGAAGATACTTTAAATATTCCTGTTGATAAGTATGGATCTCTAAAATTTAAAGTCAAATTAGGTACACACGAACCTTCCATGTAAATTATTTTATTTTTTAAGAGATGATTTAACGGTAAATCATCATTATCAACTAGCAACGATTTTCTAAGATAATTATCACCATATTTTATCAAATTTTCAGTAAATTTTTTTTCAACTTTGTCAGATATCATAACTGAATCGAAATTTTGTGTACTCATAACAAATATCATATTAGTTGGAACTTTCGTAAATAATTTTGCTGATGGATCAATGCAACCATGTCCTGTTATATAATATGTATCATATTTATCTAATTTAGACGACATTTATTTTATATAAATAAAAAAATAAATAATTATATAAAAAATAAATATTAATTTATAAATTATATATATACTAATATATGGACGATAAATTAATATTTAAACTAGAAGGAGGATTCGATATATTTGAACATACAGACCATTTTCATAAACAACTTTATAATTTTTATTATAATAAAGGTTTTATACCTATTTTATTAACAGAAATAACAGATATAATTTCCTTACTTTTTACTATTCTATTCGCGTATTTTTTCTTTATATTATTAGATTGGTCAAGATTGTTAGAATGTAAAAGTGCGAATAATTGTAGCGATATATATTCTTATATTATTTATAAACAATTAAATTTTTTTGAAATAGGTGTGATTTTTATGTCTGTAATTTATTTTATTTATAAGTCATATGATTTTATTTCTAAAATTAAAAATTTATATTTGATTAATAATTATTACGAAAATGAATTAGATATTAAAAGTAATGATTTATATTCATTATCATGGTCTACCGTATTAAAAAAAATAACAGAAAAACAAACAATTTTTGACACACACGATATAACAAATAAAATAATGAAAAAAGAAAATTATATGATAGCATTAATAGATAAAAAAATAATTGATATATCACCTTGTTATTTTACAAAACAATTAATTATAAATTTAGAATATATATTATTTAATAATTTGAATAATAATTCAAATAACAAATTAAAAATAAAATTTATTTTATTTGGATTACTTAATCTATTTATTTCTATATTCATTTTTATTTATCAAATTATACATTTTTTAATTAGTAATATAGATGATTTTTACACAAATAAAAATGTTTTAGGACCTCGCAGATATAATTTATATGCCACAATAAAATTCAGAGAATACAACGAATTATTGCATTATTTTGAAGAAAGAATAAATAAATCAATTAAACATTCGAATGAATATACCAAACAATTCGAGTCTCCTATAATGGAAGTTATAGGTAAATTTATAGGTATGATTTCAGGTTCATTTTTATTTTTCTTTTTAATAATTTCTGTTCTTGATGAAAGTGTTTTGTTATATGTTAAATTTTTAGATAGAACTCTTTTATTTTATATGGGTTTAGTTACTGCTATATCAAGTTTATCGAGAAGTTTAATCAAAAGTCCAGAAGAGTGTGTATATGATCCAAACGGAGTTATGAAAAAAATAGTTGAATATACACATTATATGCCTAAAAGATGGGAAGGTAAATGCAATACTTATATTGTTAGAGACGAATTTTTATCATTATTTCCTTATAAAATAATCCTATTTTATTATGATTTAATTAGTGTTTTTACTACACCATATATTTTGATTTTTGTTTTATCTAAAAAAAGTTATGATATTATGTCATTTATTAAACTTAATACAATTTATGATGATAATATAGGTAGTAATATATGTTTGTATGCACAAAAGAAACAAAATTTTGATGACGACAAAATGAAACAGTCTTTAACATTTTTTCATTCAAATATGAGTTCTACACATCGGACATAATTTATAATTCATTTCATCTTCATATATATCATCAGTTTCTAATTCATATTTTATATTTTGAAAACATACTCGACATAAATTATGACGGCATTTTGTTGTTACAACATTTGTTTCAAAACAAACACAGCATTTATCCATTTCTTTATTTTTAGAAAATTGGTGTAATGCTAAACAACGTTTTTCTAATTTTTCTGAATCGTCTTTTTTTATTATCCGATCAATTATTCTGGAATAAGTATATTCTGTTCTGAATTCAAATAAAAAATCAGTTAGTTCTATCAAATTGTTTTTATTAAATTTTTTTAGGTACAAACTATTAGTCATATTTTTACAATATTTTTCACATTTACATATCATTATTATATTTTCATCATCGATTGTTTCATGATATCCTAATAATATTATTATTGTTAGTCCATGAAATAAAAAATCTTTGAATAGATATACTGAATTTCGTTGATTATCTTCTTCGAAATTGCTGATAATATCATTACTTATTATATCATATAATTCTTCATTTGAAATCATTATTTATATTAATCCTAATATAAATAATATTTTTTTTATACTAATATACGTGGAATATCTTCGTCCTGTTTATCTTCGTACTGTTTATCTTCGTAATAACAAGTCTTGCACAATGAAAACTCATCTCGTGTGTTATTATCACATCTGTCACATTTTTTAAAACTATTCTTATAACAAGTTAAACATTTATCATATTTTCTTCCGTCATCAAAATACGCATGAAAATCAATATTACATTTTAAACATTTATCAATATATTTTTCGTTGTATAGTCTTTGACATTGAAAACATCTTTTTCTAAATGTTCCATTTTTTCTAATCGCGTTAAATTTTTTTTCACAGTCTACGCATTCGCTTTCTCTACTTGCAATCATTTTTAAGTGACAATTTTTACATTGCTTACCATAACACATTGTCTCACAATATTGACATGGATGTAATTCTTTTTTAATTTCTTCCGACATTTTTTTGTTTATAATCTTAATATAAAAATAAGAAATCTTTAAATTAAAATGTCAACTATTGCTGTATTATTAATGGTTAAAAATGAAAAAATAAGTATTAAAAATACTATAGATTCATTTAAAAGATATATTGATACTGTTATTGTTCTCGATACTGGAAGTACTGATAATACTATCGATATAATTAAAAAAACATGCGAAAATAATAAACAAAAATTGTATTTAAAGAAAACTGTCTTTAAATCATTTCCAGAAAGTAGAAACGAATCGATTGAATTTGCCGAATCTGTATCCGATGCAACTTTCTTTTTATTAATGGATGCAGGAGATGAATTAAAAACTCATTTATCTTCTAAAATTAATTTTATTAATGCTATTAAAAATATTCCGTCTATTTATAATTTTGGTCTTGTTAGACATAATTGGTTAGTTAATGGTTCTCTAGAAGATCATTTTGATGCACGATTTATTAGAAATAAAAATAAATGCAGGTATGATATTCGTTATCCTGTTCATGAAAAATTTGATAAAGTTTCTAATGATTTAACTAATCTTTCTGATATTTTTTATTTGTACCAAGATAGAGATAAATATGGTGTTTCGACGCAAAATAGATATTTAAAAGATATTGAAATGTTGTCAAATGCTATTCAAAATAAAAGAAATTTATATTATTTAGGACAAACTTATTTGAATATGTCTGATTTTGAAAATGGTTTTAAATATAATTTATTAAGTTATGAAAAAGAAATTGATGATGACGAATTTGGTGACCACATTATTAAAAATATTTTAGTTAGAATTGGTTATTGTGCTATGAGATCTAATAAAAGTAAAAAAATCGTATTTGAATATTTAAGTAAAGCAATTGAAAATTTTACTGAACCTCCTATTGAAGCTTTTATTTTCTTATTATCTTACAGTATAGAACAAAAAATAACGAACGATGTTATGATTTATGTTCCTAAATTATTTGAACTTAAAAAACCTACTGGTCCAGATTTAACTATGGTTAATCATGGTTTTTATGATTATAAAAGATGGAATCTTATTAGTATAGTTTGTCTTATTTCTAATCAGCATATCGAATTAGGTAAAAAAGCATGTCAAAATGCTTTAAAAGTTGCAAATAATCCAGACGATAGAAATAATATGCAGATTTATAATTATATTTCTAAAAATTAATCTCTTAGTCTTGAACGTTTATGTTTTGGTGATGACGAACTGCTTCTTTCTAAATTCATTTTAGATAATTTCTCTGTTATATCATTTATTGGTGATGAACTTTTTCTTTTTCTCTTCTTTAATTGTTTAGAAGAACTTTTAGATTCTTCTTTTATTTTAGATAATTGTTGAGTTTGTCTTTGAGGTTGTCTTTGAGGTTGTCGTGATAATTTCTGTGTTAATCTTCTTACATATCTATTTGTTTTAATTGTTTTAAGTCCTTTTTTCATTAATTTTTTATGCTTACTTTTTCTATAAAATTTTTTTATTTTTGATGCAGCTTTTTCTTTTCTTTTATTTATCAATTCTTCATGCAATTTAGATTTTTTTATTTTTTTTAATGCCCTGTTTATAGATTTTTTCATTTTACTTTTTTTATTTAATTTTTTTTTTTTTCTAGATGCTTCTAATTGTTTTTCTCTTTCTTCTTTTTCTCTTTCTTTTATTAATTTATTTAATTCTTGATATATTTTACGAGATTTAAACATTTCTTGTATTTTCTTCGCACTTATATTTTTTCTCATAAACTTACTCTTTTCTTTTCTTTCCTTACTTTTACGTTTAGAACGAATATTTTCTTTTAATCTTTCTATTTTTTCTCTATTTTTCTTTTTTCTTTCTTCGTTAGATCTTTGTAATTCTATAACTTCTGAAGGTGATAATATTTTTGGAACATTTCTTAATTTTTGAACGGCTTTTATTTCTTCACTTAAACGTCTTTTTTCTAATATTTCTCTTTCTCTTTCTTCTGCTTTTCTTCTTTTTAAATTTAATCTTTCTCTTTCTTCTGCTTTTCTTTTTCTTTCTTCACTTAAACGTCTTTGTTCTAATAATATTTCTTCTCTTTCTCTTTCTCTTTCTCTTTCTCTTTCTCTTTCTCTTTCTCTTTCTTCTGCTTTTCTTTTTCTTTCTTCACTTAAACGTCTTTGTTCTAATAATATTCTTTCTCTTTCTCTTTCTCTTTCTTCTGCTTTTCTTTTTCTTTCTTCGCTTAAACGTTCATTTCTCTTTTCTTCCTCTTTTTTTCTCGCCGTTTCTTCTTGACGTCTTTGCATTTCTTCTCTCCTTCCCAAATTTTTTCTTTCAAATTCATTTTTACATGTATTTTCTTTTTCCATATATTCTTTACAATTCATCAATTCCTTAAATTTTTCTGTTTTTTCCTCGTCATTTCCAGTCTTATCAGGATGAAACTTTAAAAGACATTTTTTAAGCGATGTATTAAGATCAATTATATCATATTCTTCAAATAAATTTATGCATTCATCACATTTATTTAATGGAAATTGCGTTGATGGTGGTTTTGGTTTTGGTTTTGAAAAAGGAGGTGATTGTTTTGTATGTGAATAAAAACCAGCTCGTGTATATGGTTCTTTTGTATGTGGTTTTTTCGTATGTGAATCAAAACCAGCTCGTGTTCTTGAATAAGAAGAAGAAGGAGATGGTTGTTTTTCTTTACCGAAACCAAAAAAAGAATTGAAATAGTTTGTCATTTATTATATAATCAAGAAAAAATATTATATAATAAATGACAAACGATTTAAAATATTTTAAAAAATCTGTTGGTTTTCCTAAAAATAAAAGTAAAATTATACCAATAGATGATAAATTGAAATATTTTGATTCTTCACTTGGCTTTGGTAAATTTAAACAAACTGCTATTGATTTACTTAAATTAACTACCGATATTCTAGACGAATTTAGTATTGACTATTTTTTAATATCTGGAACATTACTTGGTTATGTAAGACATAATGATTTTATACCATATGATGATGATATTGATTTGATAGTTAGTTCAGATATTAAAATACACTTAAATGAAATATTTAAAAAATATAATCATAAAATAAGTTTAATTTCAAAAGATAATTTAATTAAAATATGTTTCAAGAATAAAGTCTTTAATTTAAATCATTTTAAAACATGGTCAAATTATTTATTAAATTCAAACGATTCTTATTTCTGGCCTTTTATTGATTTATTTATATACGAAAAAATTAATAATAACAGTATCAAATTCTTTAATAAAATTTGGGATATTAAACAATTTTATCCTATTCAAAAAAAAGATTTTACAGCCGTTTATTTTAAAATGGGACATTCAATTTTTAACTTAATATAGCACTTGAATAATTTTAATATTTATTTAAATTTTAAACTTTTATTCAGTTTAAAATTTGTTTTCAATAAAAAAATTGAATTTATTTTTTTTTGATTTTATTATTAATTAGAAAAATGAAAAAACCACCAGATGA
>Ga0214923_10001976_pt1 | contig 28160 bp, 45 predicted proteins | sample LL1510_MetaG_FD_177993 | JGI IMG/M metagenome (GOLD analysis project Ga0214923, IMG submission 177993) | Freshwater microbial communities from Lake Lanier, Atlanta, Georgia, United States - LL-1510 | ecosystem: Environmental > Aquatic > Freshwater > Lake | place: USA: Georgia | collected...
CTGTTAGATCGTTAACTCCGTTAGCACGTAATTCCCAAGGAAACACACCTTGTCCATATCGTGTACGATCACTATTTAAACACTTGCCACGTTCTTTTGCTAATTCAACACTAGACTCAGTTAGATAAAATGCCTGATGTTCCATGAACGATTTGACTTCGGCCAGTGCATCTTTCTCACCGTATTTAAGACCTCGCTTTGCGAAAAAATATGCAAGATTAGTAACACCTATGCCCAGTGGTCTAATCTCGTCGTTGCTAAGTTTACTTTGAATACTCAAAAAGTCTTGATAATCTAGAATATTATTAAGACTTCGATGTAGTATCCTTGTTGCTCTACGCATATCTTCTGGATTACGGAAAGCACCCCAATTCATCGACCCCAAGGTACACAAGGCAATTCTGCCAGTATCGTCATCTAGTCGTTTAAAGGAACGAGTAGCAAGTAAAATCTCTTGGCATAGATTACTTTGATATATAGGATCAATTAGAGTATCAAATGGTCCTTGGCGCTGTACATTATCAATATATGTTAAGTAGATACGCCCCGTATCAGTACGTTCTTTGAGAATACCGCCTTTAAATACTTCCTCTGCACTCATTGTTTTCTTGCGGATATCAGTACGTGACTCATATTCTACATACAGCTTTTCAAACAACTCAATGTCTCTATAGAACGCTTCGTACAAGTCAGGAACTTCGTTAGGGTCAAAGAAAGTAATATTACCTTGCTCTTTGAATCTGCGCCAAAAGAATGCTGATAATACTACGTTGTAGTCCATGTGACGGACGCGAGTTTCTTCTGTTCCTTGATTGTTCTTTAATACGATTAGATCATCAAACTGATAATGCCAAATGGGATATGTGATGGTAGCACTAGCATTGCGAATTCCGCCTTGCGAATTGTGAGTTAGTACCATCGGTCCATCGTTACTAGCAGAAGCAAAAAACGTATGAGTGTCTTCTACTGTAATGTCAATGTAGCCCGTATCGTTTTGCTGGGCAAAGTCGGCGACCAGCAGTCGAGTAAATCCGCCTTCCGTAAGTACTCGATCTTCGCTAGTAAGTTCCCTCGGTTTCTTTTGTAAGAACGAACCGGATTCTGACCATACCATTATAGGGTGATTCATTGAACAGTTTAATGTTACTCCGTTTTCAAATTCCAAACGAACTTGATCTTCATGGTTAACAACGGTGTCCCATTTATTAGTTACTGCTTTGAACACAATATCACCTTGCTCAGTCTTAGTTTTAATTTTCATACCCACTGATAGGTCTTTTATTTGAATCTTTTTAGTTTTTACCATTTTCGTGTTCTTCTTTCAAAACTTTACAATTATTGCCGTGCCACCTGCTATAGGATCCTGCTTCTATTTCTCTATTACAATGCGGACATATTTTCTTTTTAGTTTTATTTCTAGAATTTAAATCTACTTCACTTATGTTTTTATTTTCTTTACATTTCAAGCCATGGTATTTTTTGTACGGTCCAGCGGACACCTCTTTATCACAAAATTCGCATTTCTTTTTTAATAACGGTCTACCTGTTAATGATTTACTTATTTTTTCTCTATATTCCGGTGTTCTTGTCTTACCAAAAGAATGATGCTTATCTCCTACAAACCGTCCCACCATATGTTCCGAATGCAACCTTGCAAAATTTTCTCTTACTATTTGATATTGAGTTGCTGTGGGGGCATATCTCTGTTGATGTTGATTTGACATTAACATTTTATTAACTGCACATACCATTTTATACTTAATGTTACCCGTTGTGCATTTAGCTAATAACAAATGACAAATAAAATGTTCTTTTGCAGTTAAGGAAACAATATTATTAATATTATCGTCTCCGCCAGCTGATCTAGGAATCACATGATGTTTCTCAATGTAGCCGGTTGGATTTCTAAATTTCGCCCTATTTACAATGTTGAAATACCATTTTGAATATTTGTTCTCGACAAATATGTTAGTCAGTGTCATCATGGTCCCCTTCATCTAGAATCTCTACCCAAGTCTCCGGGGTAACACAACAAGATCGAAGGTCTCCGAAGAATTTTTTCAAAAATGGCAAGAGACCTGTATGCATGATTTCACCCCCTCGAATAGGACTGCCTAAGGGTCGTAGTCTTCCAATCTCTAACCCAATGCCAGCACGTTTGCTGGCATACTTTGCCATCATTTCACCTGAAGCAAAGATTGAATCCAAGTTGTCATCACTACGAATGAGTACGCAACTGCTAAATTGCTTAGTAGGAGTACCCAGCCCGGCAAGGACAGGAGTAGCCAACGTAAAAAGACCATCACTTGCTGCATTGTAATATTCTTTGATGTATCGCATTCTCGCTGAGTTCGGTTCTTCTCGGTGAAATATAGTAGCGGCCGCGACCATGTATCTAATTTGCGGAGTTTCATAAATTTCCTTTGTTGCTCGATTTCTTACTAGGTATTTTTCGATTAGTTGTTCAAGTGCTGCATAGCTATATTGCTCGTCTTTACCGTGATCGATGATCTGTTCCATTTTATTCCAGTCATCTTCACTGTACCATTCAAGTAGTTCAGGGGTATATAATCCTACACCGACATTTTTCTTTACAATTTCATATATATGTGGAACAGCATATGTGCCATATACATCTTTTCTAAGCATACTTAATCGTTGTTTACCAGCAACATACTGATAATTAGTATGTCCTACTTCTGGATTAGATTCAACATCGATCAAATCTACAATAGCTCTAAGTGTGATACCATCGATGTCTCTGGTGGTAATACCATCATAGAAGTGGGGATGAGCTTTAATTTCAATCATTGACTGACTGACATCAGCGATTCCTTGACAAACTTTTGCCACTTGGGATTGCCATTTTTCAATGGTCAGTGGTTCTTTTTTGTTATTTCTTTTTATTACTTGAATTTCCATTATTGATTCTCTTTTATTGTAGCTTGTCCAAACCCAAATCAGCAATTGATATTTTTCTTATCAGTTTTAGGTTCTGAGGCATTTGTTCTTTATTTACTATTTCATCATGAATGTAATTAAGTACATATTTACCGCCTTGTACTACAACCGCATTGATTTGTTCTTTGGTAGTTACATCGCTGAAAATTTGAATCTCCAGGTCGGTTTTATGATTACTGAGATATAAAGTATACACTATCCCCAGTGCTTTAGCAAGATCGCAATAGTAGTTTTCGTAAATTAGTTCCCAAGGGCCAGGCCATTCTTCAATATGATCGGTGGTTAAATAATGAGCCACATAGGGAGCATAACACCAAAGATGTTGGGTTGTATGTAATGCCTCAGTGAATGATTGTTTATTGATAGATTGTCTGAAATCTTGCCAATGGCGAAGCCTTTCGTCGGGTTTTAAATTCCACATCTTAGATATTAAATGATATATTTAGAAAGTAACTGTTGTAAAACTAAATTTTAAATTGGCATCATAGCCGGTATTAGTTGTATTTGCACTTAGCTGTGCATAGGTATTGGAAATCTGAGTCACCGTAAAGGTGAATCCAATGTTGCCAGTTTCAGTGTATTCTTCATCATAAGCCAGTTTACTGTTTAATTGGCTTATTCTCAAAGTGCCAGTTCTAACATTAGCCGATCGAGTTATTACATAATTCATAATAACTCCGGGATATGAACTGTTCAAGGGCGCAATGGGATAAAGTGAAACATTTGCTGTAGTATTATTTGATATAGTTTGGCTAACCACTGCACTATTGGCAAATGGTAAGTCTTTTTCAGTTAGCACTCGAGTATTGCCAACTTCGGGTGAACCTTCAGACAAGTCACCATTACCAATGTATAATTTCTGAGTATCAAGACTCCAACCTAATTCAGCTGATCCCAGCTGTGGTAAATCTGACTGAAGACCCCTACGATGTTTAATTTGTGAAATTTGTACTACGGCCATGTTTATTCCTTGTTGTTCTTATTTATGCATGAAATCTGTAATAAGTCTCGACTCTTGTCCACCAACAATCCGCCCAATAATCAAATTTATCAGATGATAAAATAAACTCTTGATAAACAGGAACATCAGTGCCAGTAGCAGAGTCTTGAGGTTTCACACACATCAAAACTACCCCTTTACGTATATTGCTACCATATACTTTGTTATGAGCTAGGGCATAGGCGGCCAGTTGCAAAAAATAATCCTGTATCCACTCTTCCTTTTTAGGTTTGTTAGTCTGTTTGTAGTCCCAAATACTTTCATCATTTAGATGCAATCCGCAGGCATCGGTTGTGCCAGCATACAGACCAGGGTAATACAATGGTACTTCTACCCCCCAAACTTCATTGACATTGACCAATCCTTGTTTAATAATGGAATAGGCCATGGCGTGGCTTTGTTTGCTGTAGGGATTAGAACCAGGATCTTTTAATTCCCCGGTTAATACAAAATCTTCAAGAAATTTATGCATTCGAGTACCTCTGGCCGCGGATTCGGTACTGATTTCTTGAGCCTTTTGAACCCCTACACGATTTCGCCAATTAGTCAAGGCAATTTTTTTATCTGCAGGTGCAGTTTTATCTAAAATGGTTGTGACCGAAGCTAATTTCTCACCGTCAGGGGTTAAGTAAACTCGTTTTCCTTCTTGTGTTTGCCTGGAAAGTGGTGTGTAAGTATATTTGTTGGCTATAAGCATAGTTACAAGTATACAGTATTTTATCAACTCTGTCTACGTTTCATCGCTGATTTAGCCATTTTAGATACGGTTTGTTCTGGATTAGCCACTGAGTTTTCTTGGTTGTCGGGATTCTTTACAGTCTTTTTAGTACTGGTACTGACTGTAACAAATTCTGGAGTTATGTTTGACAGTATATTTTTAATTGCAGAATCCGTTTCATTAGCTGCAATTAGGTCTTCATAGCTAAAGCTAGTTAGACCTGTATTTTTTATATATCTAATTACTAGATCAGTTCGAACCTTGGGTTTCAAATCACCCTCACGAATTTTAACTTGTAGGAGCCGCAGTGCTGTAAGCACATTTGTGCTTACATGATCTTTCTTTTCTGCCTCAATAATAAATTCGGAAGATCGCATTATCTACGTGCTCGTCCCAAGGGCTCTGTTCCACCGGCAGCAGCATCAGTGGCTGAAAAATCATCCTCTTGATCGAAATCGTCGAAGTCCGGTACTTTTGGCATGTTACTATCAGGTGTAGATACTTGCTCCCCAGCTAGTGCTCTTGCACCAGAATCAAGAGCGTCACGTGCAGTATTTAATCCGTCCATTAACCCTTGCAGTGCACTGGTTACTGAATTTTTAAATGCGTCTGCCTGTGCAGTACCAACTTGATCTCTAATGGTGTCTAATAGTGGGGGTAATTGCTCATTGAGCATTTTACTGGCATCAGTAATCATATCCTGAACAGAATCAACCATGTCTTTGGCCGCTAGCACTGCTTCAGCAGTTTCCAACTCGCCTTCCATGAGCGTTTCTTGTTGGCTTAACCAGGCATTAAGACCCTCTTGCACCATAAGCATTTCCATGTATTTTGGATTGCGTTCAGAAGTGTGTACTCCGTAGCTTTTGCGTATTTTATTTAAATTTTCAGTGATGGCTAAATTTAATCTCTGAGCTTTACTGTAACTTAGATTTTTATAATCAATAGTAAAACCAAAGCGACTTTCCATAACTTTGTTTAATTTTTTTGTAGTTTTAGGTGCTAACTCTTTTAAATTCATAATATGTGGTCCCAAAATTGTATAATGTATTTAGCTGCGATGTTATTTTTCTAATATACTGGTCCAGAGTTTGGCATATTTGGCAGAATGTAATTTAATATCTAGCTCTGATTTAGCCAGCAAATATCTAGCTTTGGCGTCAGTATGTCGTGTGCGCCAAAGTTGAATTTTAAAATGGTCAGCATTGACTTTTGATTTGCTTAACTTCTTAGAATAAAAATGTAATTCATCATTGAGTTTGGCGGTCTTTTGATCTAACTCCAAGATTGCGTCTGCGGATTTAAAATAATTGCATTTAGTGAAAACTGAATAATAGATAGCTGCATGTTTGCTGTAAAATGCGTGAACTAACTTATCATCTACAGTTACGGGCCAGCAATGTTCGCCATGTTTGGAAATCTGATAACCCCCAACTAACCATGAATTGTCTGATGTTTGAAGACAAATAGGAAATTTCGACTTTTGTATTATAGACTCTATTTCCTTATTTGCCCAAGAGTCTAAATGCTTAAATGCTAGATCTATTAAAACTTTACCCAGCGCGTTTTTTGTAATTGATTTTTCCGTTTTCATTTTGACGAATTAAAATATTCTTATTGACTAATTGATTTGCCAATAATTGCTGTCTGTCAGTCATCTTGTTTTTAGGTAGGACAGGAGTTTCCTCATCGAATTGAAGAAGTAAATCCTGCTCCTCATTGGAAATTGGAACACTGATCTTGCTGGTTAGTTCAATAATTTTCACGATATATTTTTGTTATACTGTATTTATGTCAATTTCTGATGTGAAATATATGTTTTTAAGTGTGCTATAACTATGAAATATTGGTAATAAAAATCTCGCAGTTTCATCCAATCCAAGAATCACAGGGACTTGTTCAAAATCCTCATCAAGTTGATCCAAAGTGTAAACATCATTTCTCTCACTCATAAAACGAAATGCCCATAAATTATGACTACCTAAATAAAAGTCACCAAATATTGATGTTTTTTTACTTAGAGTAAAATCAGTTATCAATGCGGGCTCTTCCAGTATTATTGCCTGAGTTCTTAATCCCAATACCTGTAATACAGTTTCCCAGTTACGGTTTTGATCACGCTCTTTGCTTTCGCCACGAGTTACCCCAGTAGGAGTTATATCTATTAAGGTTATACCTATCCAACATTGAGACATCATGTATTTATAGTCAAGAAAAAGGCAACAGAATGTTGCCTTTTAATAGTAAAAGTTTTACTATTACTGATTATTAAGCACCAGCTGTGGTAACAAACTTCAGTCCAGGCTGTGCAACCTTGACGCCAGTTAAGTTAACAGTGCTAACTGTACCCAAAGCTACAATGTTAGCTTGCAAGTCAGTAGCGTTCCAAGAGCTTTCTTCAACGATAACGCTGATTAGACCATTGGTAATACCACCAATACCAGCAGAGTCAACTTGATAAGCCAGCAATGTACTGTTGATACCAACAACACGAAGAATAGCTTCAACTGCTTGGCCAGTACCCACTGCCGATGTGAATGCAACATTAGAGTTAATACTGAATGCCTGAACAGGCTTACCAATACCAGTGCTTATTACTGCACCCACTGATTCAGAGGCTTGCGAAACACCAACGTTACCTGTATTGACTACGTTTTGTGCATTACCATTTGTACGTGTAAAAATTGCCATTTTGTTTTTCCTTTGTTATACTGCGATTTAACGCATGTAAATATTTATGCCAGACCCTAAATTTCGGGCTTCTGACTAAGTATTCTTCCAATTCTTAACCGCATTTGCATTAGCATGACTAAATTCTAGCCTATCAACCAGCTTGACTGCCCCACCATCGTGCCCTACAGCCACAAAACCTTCGGGCCTAGTTACTTGATATCCTGTATCTGTTTTAATAAAGGTATTGGCATAGCTTTCAATTTGGGTTAGCTTTTTGATTATTATTAATTTTAACTCTATTACCTTTTTATATATTGCCAAAACACCCAACAATGTGTTGCTGTGATCAGCTATAAATTCTTCTTTTTCCTTGATCTTACTCAAACGAGCTTGTGCAGCTTTGCTGTCTGGGCCACCCTTTAATTGGGCTATGGCCTTTTCCTGCTCACCTTTATAATAAGACACAAATTGTTTAAGGAATTTGGTTGGGTCGGCCAGTGGTTGCCCTGCATTGACCAATGAATTTATAAATGGCTTTACAAATTTTGAAAATTCTGTGTTTGCTGAATCTTTATCAGCTGTGGCGCTGGTTTTCAATACCTTGTTGAAATTGTGAGGGGTAATTTTCCTCAATGTTATAGCAGCTTGACCTAGGCCACGTTGCAGATTTGAATTTTCTTCAGGCGTTAAACTAGCTATACCTGTGTAATCATGGTAAAAAGCATCATCAAACCAAACATTTTTAGATTGATTTAAACCTGCAACACTGAATCCAAATCTGGCATTCATGTGCAAAATATCTGGGCCTTCATAATAGGTATGAAATATAATACCCAACTTGGCACTGGCCATTTTTTTAGCCAATGCCGAATCAGCTTTGACTGCATAAGTAATGGTATTGGGGGTAAAAGTAAGGTAATTTTCGCCATCAATAGTATTGTTTACTAAGTCACTGGCAGTAAACATTAAATCGCCTTTTATTACTCCGCTAATGCCCAAACCAGGCAAATATTTTAAACACAATTCTAATTTATCTGCCAAGCCAGGCCTTTCACTATACCATTTTTTAATGTCTCTTTTGGTTTTACAAATCTTAGGTTCACCCTGTGCAAAAACGCTTTTGGTTCCAACAAAAAATTTACCGTCACTGGGATCTATTCCACAGGTTATACTGGGCGCCCCGTCCCATTTTATAGTTATATTGCTGGACTTGCCGCTGCCCTGCACCAGCATCGATCTAATGCTTTCAATATAATTTAGTGCTTTTTGTGCTCCGAGATATCCCTCATTGAAAATTAAATCTTCAATGTGTTCTAAGTGTGCGGCTTTTTCTGTAGCTGATTCACATAAAAGCCATTTTGGAGTCTTTTTAATTTCAAATAACTTCATATGATTGGTCCTAAATTCACTGCGCGGCCTGCGGCAATTTCCCCATTTAACCAATTAATACTTGAAACCCCGGTAATAATATCACCCTCTAATGGAGTCGAATCGCCACCGACGCTTTCAAGATGCCATTCTTGTGACTCCGGATCTTTATAGTAACTGCCGCCAGCTGGACTAATAACTTTGTAAACCACATTTGTAGGGTTTATTTTTTTGGCTCTTCCCGCATTTACTTCTCCATTTAACCAATCTATGCTTGCTTGATTGTTAACAACGGTATGGTCATCTGCCCTCTTCCATTCATTGCTGGATGGATCATAGAGATACTTACGTTTATTTTTTGGGTTTACCACCAATAATATTTGGTTTGAGGGAGTAAAGTCGGACAATGACTTATTTGCCATACTTTTAGCCGTTTGTCTAGCTTCTGCTGCCGATAAAAAATAATCCCACAATGTAGCTAATGTAAAATTCAAAGGCAAGTTAATTCTTTTTATATTCCCCAAAATATAAGAGGCAGTTTTTTGATCCTCGCCCGATGTCATGTATTTGTTTAGATAATCTATTGCTATTTTTTTAATTTGATCGGCATTGGCTGTGTTGTTTATATCTAAATTATTGGCCTTCAATCTCTTGGTTAAATCGTCATAACCAGTCTTTGCAATTGCTTTTAAAACTGCTGAGTTTTTATTACGGTCAGAAGCAGCAGTGAATTTATTTATTACCCCGTTCAAAAAGCCTGCTTCACCTATGATTTCAATTGATTTCATTTTTGCCTTCTTGTTTAAGACGTTTTACTCCTCTACTAAACTTATTGGGATCCTGGGCTCTTATGCTATTTAAAAGGCGCCTTTCCAATTCTTCAGACTGAACTGCATCATAATTTTCTCTAATAAAGTTAATCAGATTGATTGCCCCTTGGATAACATGATTGGCCCTACTTTCTATTAGATTTTCACGATCTTTATGCAATCGTAAAGTATCTAATTCTTCCAATAGGCTGCGAGTTTTTTTCTGCAAGGTAGTACTCCGTATAACTTGTATTTAGCCATTTGTTTTTAGACTTGAGATCAAGTGTTTTAACTTAGCACTTTGTATTTCTCCGCTGGATTTGCCAGCCAATGGGTCTATTCCATCTCGTGGTTTGGCTCGTTCCCAGGGTTTGTTTGCATTGGAGTCGCTAGTCCCCTTGGATTTAATTTGCTGCATAATGCTACTGACTTGTGGTTTTAGTGTACCTGGTGTTCCCTGTGCTTCCTCGCCGGGATCAGTGATACGCAAACTATCTACGTCAAAATCCAAATCAATTTTTTGACCCAGGCCTGAACTTGTACGAGTTTTCATACACTGTATTTGATATCTACCACGCTCACGCATCGCTCTGCTGGTAAAAATGCCAATAACATTGTCAGCAGTTTGAATCTTACTGATCCCTCCCGATATGTGGCTGTGATCAAATTCAACTTCCTCAACTGCTGACCTATTTAATTGTGCTGCTGTAACAACCACCGACTGTGTTTCCATAGCTAAATTTCTTAGTTCCTCACTAACATACTTGTCTTTGACAAACAAGTCAGAAGGGGAAACCTTTACACTCAATGGCATCATTAAATCCAAATAATCCACCAATAAAATATCAGGAGTTTTACCCGTTTTTACTTTATATTCCTTGATATACGATCTAAGGTCATTGCAATTTTTACCTGATGGCAAATACTTAATTTGAACTCCGCCTGCATTTTTACCAGTTACCCTAACTTTTAGCTCAACATCATCCAAGTTTTTAAAAATCTCCCGGCTGGAAATGCCAGTGATCATTGAGTCTATACGCATACCCACCAATTCTTCACTGAGCTCAAAAGTAAAATAAATCACATTTAAACCGGCTAAAGAAAAATTGACTCCAAGATTGGCTAAGAATAAACTCTTTCCACCGCCTGACCCTGCACAAAAAATATCAAGCTCTCCACGCTTAAATCCGCCATATAACTTTTTGTCCAGTGTGGGCCAGCCTGTTGTGATTTGACCATTATTGTCTTTGAGTTTCATTAGTCGAGCTCGTGGATCAGCAAAGTAATCTGTACCCATGTCCTTGGTCAAACTAATTTGAACTGCATCTTTGATAATTTTTTCCACAGGATCATACTCACCCTTTTCCAACATGTCTGCACATTTTAAAATCGCACGTTCAAGTTCCTGCCTGCGTGTAAAACTCTCAAACTCCCCCAGGAACCATTCATAATGGCTATCTAATAAATCTGGTATTGGCTTTAAATCTACTCCTGTTACGGCTTTGACTTGCTCAATTGAAGCCATGGCTTTGTAGTCATCAACATGATCTTTGATAAATTTTGCTGCGGACCTTAGACTTCTGTCAAAGTTTTCAGGATTGTAAATATTTTGTATTCTTATGTAACTGCCATGATCCTGCAATATCATTTCCAAAAAAAGTTTTTGCAAGTCTGCTGAATATTCCTTACTCATATTTTTTAGATAATAGTTTTATTTTTAATTTGTTTGACTCTCTAGAGTCTAGAATCGCTTTTAATGTAAATAGTTTGCCATACTTTATAACCGCAGCATTTATATCTTTGCATGTTTCTGCCCAAACTGGAAAACTTACACTCCAACCGAATTCCATGGCCTGTTCTATGGTACGTTGGCCAGACCAAACACTTCGACCACGATTATTAACCTGTGCGTCAAAATCTGGAACTACTATTACTTCTTTCCCCAATGACTCAATTAATTCTGCTTGGTTATCTGAAATTTCATTGCCCTGAATACTGACTGCATCTAAGCTCATTGCATCCATGGGGCCTTCGCTGACTATAACGAACTTATTATTTACCGCTTGGCGATCTAGATTAAAGACAAAATCACTGGGGGTATTACTTAGATATTTGGGTTTAATTGAGTTGTCTATAGCTCTGGCAGTGTATCCCACAATTTGGTTTTTGTAAACAAATGGTATAATAATTCTTCGATTTAGCCTTTCTTCAGTGTCTGGCGACCAATAAAAGTCATAGTTTTTTAAATTGATAGCCCTACTGCCAATATAGTTCAAGGCTTCCATAAAATCTGAGTGTACAGTGTTTTCAACATTGTCAGAATAATAATTTGCCCACTCAGTCAATGTTAAAGCCGTTTCTGGCAGTTTTCTTGGTTCAAAGGAAATTTCTTCTTGATCTTTTATATCCTCTGGAGTAATCAATTCTTTGATGCGTACAGATTCAATTATTAATCTCTGTATTTCATTTTCATCAGCCCCTAGCCAAAACAAAAATTTTCTAAATTTGAAACTTAGAATTCTGCCTGGAGTATAACTGGTTTTGAATTTGCAATTAAAACAGGAATACGAAATTTTGGAGTCGGCATTTACAATAATCCCACCCCTACCACGTGTATCGGCAGTTTCCCCGTTGTGGGTACAGCAGACTGCATTGAAACTGATCCAACCACCCTGAGTGTACTTTTTCTTGGCCGGTAATATACTTAATGTGTAATCTTTAACTGAGCTAAACATCTTAGCTTATTATACACATTACATTTTTGAAATACAATGTTAATGGTTACTATCAACAAAAAGTCAGAAATACTCAAAACCGATTTATATTATACTCCAATGAGCCCCAGTCCATAAAACAGTCATTGATCCATAATTAGAAGCTATATCCACTGAAGCGCTGCCATCAATAGTATCAGTATTACTGGTAGCCACTGTGATACGTTTAGACCCTGCACCAGCTGACCCACCTTCGTCTTTGATTATAAACTGACGGCCAATGGGTACGGTAGACCCTGCTGGTAATGTTACGACACATGAGCCTGTAGCAGATCTTATAGTACCAAAATATTGGTCTTCTATAGACAATGTAGCAGTGGCCGAATTGTTGCCAGTGATCACTGATTGTAACCCATTTATCTTGGAAATAGTTACATTGCCTGTAGATCCAGATAAAACGATGTTGTTGCCACTGGTTAAATTGGTAACCGCCAATACTGATCCGCTCAATGTCAAGTTGCCAGAACTTGTTACATTACCACTTAAAGTTATCCCACTAACTGTTCCTGTACCCTGTACATTGGTAACTGTTCCAACTCCGGTTAAGTGTGACCCATTGCCCAGTATATAGTTACCTGTGATATTACCCAAAGAGCTTATTGCTCCTGTATTAGTCAAATTGGTAGAATTTAAGTTTGATACTGTAATGTTAGTTAAGAAAAATCCTGCGGTATTTGCTGTACCTATGGAATTATTGCTTTGGGTGCCACCAACGTGGAAGATTAATTTTGTATTAGCACTGGCTGTACCCAGTGTTAAATCTCCGCCAACATTATATAAGTATCCAGTATTTGGTCCACCAATTGAGTACGCAGGATCAGCATAGGTACTGGAATTTATACCCATGTCTATATAATAATTATCATCAGTTCCAAGATTATTCACAGCAACCAAATCACTGCTGGCTTTAGTACCAGTGCTGTGATTTTTAATCACATGTTGCATATATGAATTAACATTACCATCTATTTGAATAGCAGAATTACCGAAATCGTATCCCAGATAGTTAGATCCAAAATGTGCAGTTCGTGCTACATACAAAATGTCCAATGCACTGGTATTTGCAGTTAAATTTGAAGTCTTTAATCCGGCAACTCCAGTATCCCATCTGTCATTGACCAAATTATAAAGAATACTTCGTGCAAAAGCATTCGCACCCAATATTACACCACCGGCATCAATTTGACTTGAATCAGTTGCAGTATTGGCCAGCGTCATTGTTTTACTTGTTATTGTGGACTGTCCTGCAGAAGTAGTTATGCCATTAACAGTTAAGTTTCCTGTTATAGTCAAATTGGCAAAGGTCACAGTGGAATTTGTTGCAATATTTTGAGGCAAACTAAGTGTTAAATTTTTACTGCCTGCATCATAAACAGTTACTTGATTGGGTGTCCCTGTAACTCCTTGAACCCCTGTTGCATCAATACCAACATTACCCACTGATTGGGTCTGAGTCAAACCTACCCCAACGGTAATGGAAGTAACTGCCACAGTATCAATCAGGTTTGAAACAGGGTGACCACCTGGGGTTTCGCCATCATGAACTAGTAAATCATAATTATCAGTATTAATAGTGATCTCACCCTGAGGACCAATGTAAGTGCTATTTTCTACAGTGTTTCCTCTTTTCCATTGAACTGTTTTACTCATTATATGTTCCCAAAATCTTCGATTAGACTGTTATATCCATCACCAACTTGTCCCAAATCTAACCCTGGAGTATTAACGGGATATGCGCTGGGTATAAGTCTTATTTGTCCTATGGCATTATAATTATCGCCCACATAAGCTGCAATGTTGGCGGTGCCATTGTTTATTTTTATATTATAATTGTATTGCTCTCGTTCCAATTGGACTAGATCAAGATTGGTCAAGGTCACTGACCCCAGGCCAGCACTGGCATTGGTAACAGTAACATTAGCGCTCAGCACTACGGTGGCGTTGGCATTTACATAAGCATCTACTAGATTAAAACTCAATGACAAGTTTGCTATGTTTATGGGTTTTTGGTCAGCATTTTGCACTTTTACTTTAAGTACATTGTCTACACCTTTGTATATATCTAGGGTTCGTGTGTACACTACTCTGTTCCTTTGTTCAACCGTAGGATCTATGTCATATTGCACTAAGATCGCGTTATCATAACTATATGCGTTTATTTGTTGCATTAGGTATTTATCCCAGTTTAAGATTTGGCTTAAAACCAAAGATAAATAACTTTGTGGATTTACATTATCAAAATTTATTAAAAGATCACCCTTTTCTCTCGTATTTGACCTACGGGGGCAATGAATACGTGGGTATCATTCAAAACATTGATGACATAATAACCAGTGTCTATGATTTCGCGGTTTTAAAAACAGAGAGTCAAAAAATATTATTTTTAAATCTCGGTGAAGCTTGGTGGTGGGAATCCAATAGGCAAATACCCATAAATATCTTTTTAAAACAGGATTGGGCCCAATTTAGACCCACTTTGAAAACTTTTAACAGTAAAGATGTAGAAATAATTTATGGACCAGCCCTGAGTCTTAAAGAATCAGCACAAAGAAGATCCAAAAGACGCAGTATTACCCTGGTGAGACGAGTAAGCTAATTTTCTGACAGCAAATTCATATGTACAACTACCAAATTTTGATAGGCGGCTGCATGAGCTTTTTTAAATCCATAACTGCCATCTTCTGATTTATCCCAAATTGTCTTGGCGACTTCATTCCAAGGTAAACCAATTAAATGACGTTTAGCTGGTCTAATTGCAGCCATAAACATCATCAATCTCCCGGCAGAATTCACTGCTTCGGGGAATTTTATAAGAGTATTGTAGTGTGACCCAATATGTATTAACTTACTGCAAAAGTCGGGGTCATATAACTTATCCCAAGCTGGTTCACGATTCATTAATTCTAATAGATGTTGCTCATTTTTAATTTGTTGATAGATTGAAACATTAAGAAAATCCAGCTTTAAATACCCACGTCTTTCTGCTTCTTGATAGTCTAAAGCAGCTCGGCCAGATTCTGGATCTACAGGAATAGCTGTTACATAAACACCGGTGGCATGCTTATGCAAAACACCATCTTTAAGAATAGAGGCCGGGGTATGGTCAAGCACCCCCAAAGCCTGAGATCTATCGCCGAAATCTATGTCAATATCACTGGTAAACTTCATAATCCCACCTCTGACAAAATACCTTTTATCCAAAGTACATCGGATTTATAAATGTTGAATTTTTTATTCCAAACTTCAGGATTAATCCAGGGCATAATTATGCCCAGCTGCTCTTCTGATAATCCCTCAAGCCAGTTTATACCAGTGTTGCAATTAAAAATTACCCAGGGACTAATTCTACCATGGGTAATATGATGGCATATACGATTACTGGATCCCAACTTAAAGTAATTGGTAAAATTTTCTTCCAATATCTTGTCGTTGTCAGCATATTCCTGCATGACTCTAAGAGATCGTTCCAGTGCGTCTTGAGTATTTTCCTTGCTGATAAAATCCAAAAGCCAAGTTGAATACAATGAATCTTTGCACCAGTCGTCCAGTCTTTTATTATTTTTAAATAACCATTCTGTAAACTTTTCTGCATTCACAGCTTTGATATCTACTAGATATCTGCCATATTTTACAAATGCAGTATAGTAAGTACTTTTAATAAAATCGTCATAGGATTTAGCTTTACCAGGACCCTGGGTCATTTGATAAAAACGATTGAAGGTTTGAAATCCAAGTTGTACCCCCACCTCTTGAGATTGCTGAACCCGACGTTTGGGCTCGCATAGATGTGTTGATAGTGTACTGAGTTTGGTAAATTCCCTCTGACAGAACTGACAAACATGTTCTTTGGCCTTGGGAGAGACCCCACTGTCCTGAACTAATTTTAAAATAGCTGCCACATCTTTCATCCTAGATCACGCCGTATATCAACATCAGACATTCCCATTTCACGAGCCATCAATTTCAAATCTTTGATGTCATTTATTTCACTGAGTAATTCTAATTCATCCTGCTTTAAATCTGGACGCATCTTAGACAAAAATTTAACCGCCTTGGTGTTACTGCCTTCTTTTTTCTTGGGAGATAACCAATAATGCCGCTGTTTACCCATGCCTGGACTAACAGTGGTACAAGCTAACCATTGCAATTTAGGATGCTTTCCTAGGTCAAAGAAATTCGTGTTTACTCGCTCATTGGTGGCGCGCAAATACCATTCCTGTAGTTCTGGGCTACCCTCAACATTGGCCGCATATTTTAACATTAGATAAGTGGAAAATTTCTTTCTCTCCTCATCGGTTAACTCATCGTAAAAATTGACGTTCTTATTGTCAAGTTCTGCCATTTCATTGTTAATACCCAATTTGTCAAAGCTCGTCTGTGTCATCAATCATCCTTATTTTTTTTACAAAGGTAATACAGCATTATAACACGGTCAAGTTCTGTCTGCAATGTTATATTAGTTCGAGCCAGTCTACGTATATCGTTCCATAATTTATCTTCGCGTATATGGTCAATCAATGGGCGCCCATCATAGGTTCTGTGGTCATACCCCACCACTTCTCGATTTAGCGATCCAGTCTCACGACGATAAATGGTATTATCCACTCGCTCATAAATATATGTGGCGTTGGGGTTAAGACTTCCCATATTCATAGCCATATTGAGAATGAGCCCAGCGAAGGAAACGCTCTAAACCAGTTCGATCATCAGGATAGCTTTCTAAGTAAATCCTAACTAATCGAGTCAATGTTTCAAAAACTTCATGTTCTGTGTACATACCTTACCATGCCTTGCTGTAGTTTATTATTTCGCTGTATCTACTTATGTCTTTGACAAAGTAAACACACAGAGGTTTTTCTACCCCGGTTTCCAAGGGCACAGCCAAAAGCTGGCCAGGTTTAAGTTTGGGAAAATACCATTTTACATCATGGTAAATGTCCACAACTTCTACAGATAAAAAACTGGGCTTAAAACTGGTCAATGGATTGAATGCAAAAGCACTAAATCCACGATCATTTAAACTGGTTAATGGAACTACTTCCAAGTCACCAACGTCTTGTTCACCTATAAGTAACTGCCAATCAATGGGCATTTTAATAATACTGTCACCTATCTTCAATACCAAAGCCGGACTATTAAAACTTTCTAAAAAAATTAAAGGAATAAAAAAATAGTCTGGTTCTTTGACATCTGAATTGTCAAAAACACAAAATCTAATATCGTCAATTTCCTCGGGTATCTCGGAAATTTCATAGCTGGTGTTGTCTAAAGTTAGTAATCTCAATCTGAATCCTTTTTAATTATTATACAATCTTTATCAGGTAAAAGTCAATTTTTATTTCCAAGAAATTTTTTCTATTGAAAACTTATAATTTGCTTCGTTATAAAAAGTCTTACGCTTTGTCAAATGCCGTTTGGAAAATTTGCATGAACTTGTTATATCATATATATCAACTGCAACTTTGTCCTCGGCTTTTCTAAGACCACGACCTATGCTTTGTATTACCCTAGTAAAACTTTTGCCTGGTTCAAATAAAACCAAGTTAAAAATTCTAGGTATGTTAATGCCCACCGCGGCTACCCCATAGGTAGCTATTAGAATCTTATTGTTAGCAGTTGCCACTTCATCGTATTCAGCTTTGCGATTTTTGGATTTGGTCACACCTGAAACAAAAGCAACTTCTGGTTTGTCACCCAACAAACTGTGCAAGTTGCTTAATTCTATTTGCAACATCTTACCTGTTTCAATTCGATCGACCAGTATTAGCGTATTACCTGTATCTTTGATGCGATCAATGATCTTTGCAATATACGCTATTCGTTCTGGATTTGAGGTCAGGTATTTCAATTCACTTTGATAATTAGAATATTCTGCGTGATCCATTAACTGTAAAATGTTAACATGACAGTTTGCCAAATGACCAGCCTCTTGCAATTCGCTGGCCGCCAGTTTACCTATAGTCTCACCTATACTGCATTTAATGCTTACAGCTTGATATTCCTCTTTGGGTATAGTGCCAGTAAGTCCCCAGCGTATGGGTATATTGGAAAAAACCGTAGTCAGTAAAGTTTTTAAGGCTGTGGCAGTTGCCGCATGCGCCTCATCGACTATAACACAAACCACTCCATCAATAAAGTCATTGATAGTAAAATTAGTATCACCCGTCTGTGTTAGTTTTAACAGATTATTCAAACTTTGCCAAGTACATATGGTATGAGTACGGTCAAGCTCTTTACGATCACCAAAAAACACCCCCACATTTAGTCCCACATTAATATAGTCGGATTCAGTCTGTGTTACCAATGTTTTATTTGGCACAATGACAATGCTTCTACCATATTTTTCCACACTTGCGCTCAGTGCGGCAGTCATGATCGTTTTCCCGGATCCAGTGGCAATTTCCGATAAACATTGGGTGTTGTTTAAAAACCTATTGATAATTTCAACTTGATAATCCCTTATCAATATGGGAGTACCAGCAGCTGGATGTCCAGGTGGCCAGTTAATATGTGCAAATGAATTCTCATGTATTTTGTCAAACTCAAATTTATTTAAAGACACCCTTTGGTCTAGGACATCTAACTCATAGCCCTGATCGTAGAGATAGGGAATAATGTCAGGTAACAAATTGATATAAGTTGAGCCACTTTGCTGAAAAAATGCTATCTTACCATCCCATCGTCCCAATCTTACAGCAGGTTGATATCTTGCACCAGGTATTTCATATTTGAACTTATTGACCAAAAACTTTTTGGCCTGTAAGTCTAATCCCGTCAGTTTGCAATTTACCTCATCAATTATTTCTATAGTGCATTGTTTCATCGTGTTATATGTATTATTTTTTCAGCTCTAGTAAACCAAGATTGCTTTTTGTTTCCCATGATAATGGGAGTGGTGGTTACCAGTAACTTTGGCCTCAGTGCAGGAGGCCCAAAAGATTGTTTTAAGTATTTAACTTCATCGGTGTCTAATTGTTTATTAGCCATGGGATCGTAAACATGTATGGGCAATCTATTTACTTGACGAGCATAAATCAAAACTTCTTCAAGATAACTACCGTCATGCTTCAAAGAGGTTTTTCTTTTAAGAATAAAGTCCATGAGTTTGTCGGGATACTGGTGCGTAATCTTGTTTGTGATTTCCTCAGACAATGTATAACCCAAAGTTTCTGCATTGTCTGCTAAAATTAATAAGTTAGACAAATCAAACCCGCCCAGGTTTTCCTCAATGTAGTCAATGAGGTTTGAATCTGCGTTTGTTATTGAATATTTAGAACCAATCTGCTGTAATTCAATTTTATGCCCAATAACTTCAGACTCCAGCACACTTGTGTATAAGTCAAGTAAATCAGAACTTATATCAAAATTATGATGTTTCCCCAGTGTAACCGCCCAGTTAACCATATTTTCTGTCAATGTCACAACCCAAATCTTCTTTATATGATCAAAACGTACTGACCCTGTTCCCTCTTTGTTCTGAACACGAAACATGTTAACCAAATTTTCATCGTAGGGAAACTTAACAACAATATGCTTATCCTCCAACAACATCGATTTGGATCTATCATAAAGCCTTATGCCAAATTTAAATTGGTCTAAGACATCAGGAACTTGAATTCCTAGCTTAGTTAATTGTCGTCTATAATTGCTTATTAATTTTACAGCCAGTGCTGCTTGCTTGTCGGTATAGGGGGTTTTTTTGTAAAGAGTTTGTTGAGCAAGACTATTGACTACATCAGCATCATATCTAGCAAGATTAATATCTTTATGATGACTCGAAAATGATAAAAATGAATGTGCCCTTCCATCAATGTCACGAAGTCCGGCTATAAATTCAATGTATTCTTCAACGAAGATAAAATTATATATCATAGCAGTATTATAGCGACACCGTGGCTAAAAGTCAAAAAAATACCACCTAATAGGTGGTATTGATGTCAGAACTGTTTAAGTGGTGTAACGTCTTTGTGTTCTACGATTAATATATGATGTAGTCTACCCTGGAACTTTATTGGTAGATCTAAAGTAATGGTTATTCTTGGGCCAGAATTTTCAGATACGATGCTGTCGTTGCCCACACTACCAATAAAAGGGATTTGGTTCCAGCGACCAAATACTCTGTCTCCAATTTTATACTTGCCCAGATAACGCCTAGTGGAAAAATAGTCATTCAGTGATGTCATTGTTTGCCTCAGGGTTTATTAGAATGCGTAGCCGTTGTATTTCTTCTGCTGCTTCCTCCAGTAGGTCTGAGAGGCGATCTCTGGTGCCCTCTATAACACTTTTTCTTGTGGGTATTTGTCTACGTATCTCTGCTCGTTTTTTTAATCGGTATATTAGATCTTCTTCTTTCATGATTTCATTATACTGCATTTTCCAAATCTTGAGTAAACTCTGTATAGACCAAAGTTAAATCTGATTCCTCGACGAATTTATAACTATTGTCCAGTTTTAGATGAACTTCTTTTTTCCACAATACTGTTTTAGATATCATTGGTGCTGCCGCCAAACTTAGTTTTAATTTTGAACTTAATTAGATCACAAGCTGCTGCACCTTCGGCATAAATTTCACGCTCGTCCGGTAGCGAAATCTTACGCATGTTTTCATATGATCCTTGCAAGTCAGTGACCATGGCTGTTACGTCAGTCAACAACATTTGTGCAAACCTTTCTTCATCAAATGTTTGATTCAGTAATTCGCCATTTACTCCATAGGTGTCGATATAACATCGTTTTGCAAATTCTCGAATTTGTGCGTTCATAATTTTACGCCGCTTAACACATCAAAAACAGTGCGAACTCTATTAGAGACACTGCCACCCACTACATGATAATTTGTCAAATTATCCCTATAATATTGCTCCTGTTTAACCCCAAACTCTATTCCTGCGCGAGTACCATCGTCAACATAGGGGAAGTCCCTTGCACACAAAAAAACATAATCGTATGTTCTTGTTGCCAGCACGTCAAGCTCGGGGTCAACTTTTTGGAATAATTGCTCACTATAAAATTTTGTTACCAAAGGTGATGTATCGCAAAACACAAAGCCATTGGCTTGTAGTTTCATTGCTGTTTCCTCTAAGGCAACTTGTTTTCTTGCAATCTCCAACATATCGTCAAATTGCAGTTTGCCCTGTCGTCGATGCCACATTTCACGCCCGTATTCTGGTACCCAGGATGAATTCAGTGAGTCATGATTGGCGCAGGCTTCTGACAATGTGGTTTTACCGGAACTTTCTGATCCAATAAATAATACTGTTTTAGCCAGTGGCTGCTTTACAATACTGCTAGTCCAGTTTTCAAAGTCTTTTTCACCATTTCTCAATGAGGTGCCTGATACTGGAAATTGTTTACGCATTTGATCTACTACCACTGGAAAAGCTGATAAGTATCTTGCAAATCCTGGTATATATTCATCTGATCCAAAAACTGCGTCTGGCATCAATCCCAATTTGGCCAGCAGTGACCTACAATATTCTCTGTGTACTATTGCTTCATCGTCATCATCAGGAAATCCAGATTCTGGCACAATCACAATGGCATCGGGATACAATGTAGAAAGCCAGAGCCGTCGATGACTGGCAGGGTAATAAGATTTGCTGGTATAGCTAAGTATCACCACTTGTTTTGATTGTGCATGAGCGGTGTTGATCACCAACTCATGCCCCAAATGTAGTGGGCAAAATTTACCCACTACCAATCCAATATCATACACTGGCTTTTTGTTCAGCATAAAGTTTATTCCAGTGCATATGCGAAATAATAGCATTGACCCAGAATACACCATACAAAGCCGAGGTCAAGTAAAGTTCTCGCGAGTAAAACATTGGCACACTCAGTGAATTAACAAACAACCAGATCATCCAAGTTTCACGATATCTACGCATCAGCAACAATTGTGCCACTACACTAAATGTTAATACCAAAGAATCAATCCAAGGAGCATAAGCGTCGGTATAGTGGTGCAAAATAGCGCCGTAGGCCAGTGCAGTTGCTAATGCAATTGATAGATATTTTAGCAAAGTATACATCTGTATACTCTTAATATGCTCTTTGTTGGCAAATGCTCGATTCGAATCCGCCCAGTTATACCATCCAATTATCCCAGTTACAACAAAAAACACTTGCAGAGAAACGTCAGCATAGAGTTTGGAATCGAAAAACAAAAAACCAAACAGGATACATGCAACAATACCCGTCCACCAAGTATGTACATTATTTCTACCTGCCAGTATGATACAGACCGCAGTCATTACATTTGCCGAAATTTCAAGAAACGTCATATTAATCTCCAATATTAACTGATTGACCAAACATATTTTCGGCATTTTGGTAAGTGATCACACTGTACCAAAATGCACAGAAGTTACTATTAGTCAGTTTTCATGCAAGTAGTCTTCGTCATCAGTTTCCAGTTGTTGGGGAAGCTTTTACGAAGATCGGCAATTTTCAATGCCATACGTAGCGACATTTCACGAAGCTTGTTCTGATTTTGATCCATGAACTCAATGATCTCATCTTGAACAACTTGATCAAAATCGTAGTCACTAAACAATTCACCGTCTTGTGCAATCTGACGAATTCGCAAAAGTTTGTCACGCATAGTATCCAAGGTCAGATCCAAATAGTGACAACGGCTTTGCAGAGCATCCAAGTGATCGCGCAGTTTCTGTGACTTCATCTTGTCGAATTTCAAATTCGTAATGAAGATAATACTGCCTTTGAAGTCAAAACTATCTGGCACACCTTCACGACGCAGCATGTTACTGTCGCTGAGCCAGCTGATCTTACGCTTTTTACCGGAATCCAGTGCACCCTTGAGCAGGTTCAGCGCAACATCATCCAAGAGAATGCTGTCACAGTCGTCGAAGACCAAGACACAATTGGGGTCAGAGTATTTGTACAGGGTGCAATAAAGACCCAGGGCAGTAGCAGAACCTTTGACCACTTCAGCCCGCAGTTTCTTGCCTGCAATCTGATCAAACAAACAAGCCTGCTCAACAACTTGTTCAACACCAAAGCTTTTGCCCACACCAGGAGGGCCACTGACAATCATTGCGCGAATATCGCCATTAGTTGCAGCCTTGGACATTTCAGTGAGAATTTCGAAACGCTCACGGATTCGAGCAATGGCTTGCTCGTCAGTTTCAGTTTCTTTAACTGCGGCAACCACCGCTTCTTGACGATTTTGCATGGGTTTATGACTTTCGATATCGGAAACAAACTCGTAGTCATTCTGCGATGAGACTGCAATACGGATTGTTTCGGGAAAATCTGGAAAATTGCCGCCATTGCGAACAGTAACGAAACTATTTTTCTTGGTAGCTTTGAACTCTTCAACAAGCTCAAAACACATTCCAGCAGCACTACGGTTACGATAAACACCCTGGACAATGCGAACGATAGCTTGGGACATAATTTAACTCCTGTTTGTTACTGTATGTATGTATTATAGCGCGTATTGGATTAAACGTCAAATCTATTTTTCAAGCAGATTTGCTAAAATAGCGGTAGGGGACACCCAACAGGTAAGACAAGTATTCACAATCACCGTTGCTGCCCTCTGCATCATGAAGCCAGTTGATAGCAGTTTCGCGGGTCTTTGCGCCCAATTTGATAATGTCGGCAATGTGCTGTTCAACTCGGGCAATTGCCTGAGCTTGATACAATTCTTTCTGGGCAGCATTGTCATCAATGATGCGGCTCAAAGCTTTGAATTCTGACAGGAAATCCTCTTCAGTCCAGCTGGAAGTGTCAATACCACGTGGACGGATGCCATAAGCATCTTTGTACATATCCCAGTACTGGCTAGCCATTTGCTCCAAAACACTCAGCTCTTCCCAGGACTTGAATTCAGACATATTTGCTCCGTTAGTTAACTGTCTAAGTATCAATTATATACTAGACGGGATTTATTGTCAACCAAAAGTTCTATTTCTTGGATTTTTCCGCTGCAATCACAGCTGGTAACAATAGTATTGCAGCAGGATCTGAGCTTAGTTCAGCCCATACTCCCAGCTCATCACTGGGCATGTAGAGATATTGGGCACTTTGTTCCCAGGCCACAAGTGCTGCCAATGCTCCCCAAATCAACTGTCTAACCAACTCCTGGGATTTAAGTTTCAATAATGCCCTGCCAAGTTCAATAAAAAGTATTTCGCCTGTTTTTTTTCTGGCATCATTCCAAGACATCAAATAACGATCTCGATCTAGACCACCATTATAAAATTTACTACAAACCCATAACATGTTAGGGTCAGAGGCACAATTCAAGATGTGATCAATTTCTTTGGCATTGGGCAAATGACTCCAAGCAGTTTTTTCAGTCATACAGTTCTAAATATAAAGAAAAGACTGAGAATTATTTACAACTAATGCTGTGTCCTTGCGCGTCCAAAATCTGTGTCACTGTATTGCGGGCTTGTACAAATTTAAACCCACCTACACACTTTTCCTCTGTCCATCCACCAGACACTGACCATTTAATATTGCCGTTACTAAACGCAATGGGTGCAACAATTGCTCCCAAAATTGCCAAGATCGCTACTACGATCATGACTTCGATGAGTGTGAAACCTTTTTTCATGAATTAAAAACAGTGATTTTAGTCTGATTATTTACGCTTACGTACCACCCGTTGAGCCATGGCTTTTACAGTCTTGGGCTTTGGTGGTTTTTTACCTTTTAGAATTTGGCTAACTCGTCGTGGGCTAGGCATAATGAACTCCTTGTATATTTATTTTCATCCGTGAATTACCTTGTTGCAGGCTGCTTCGTAAACTTCGTCAATGTCTTTGTGGACTTTTTCACAGTCAACTTCAAAAATCCAAGCTACAATATGAGCACCTTCAGATTGTGGCATCAGGTCACCACCATAATAACTATTAGCTTTGGAGAGAGCCAATTTCCAAACTGCATCTTCGTACTTGATCATTTTCAACTCTTTTAATTAACTGTTTAAGTATCAAATTACTTAAAACGATTTATTGTAAATCTTTTTTCGACAATGTCACATAAACTAGTACAGAAAACATTAGACTGAAGTGTTTTTCGCTATGACTTCAATTTAACGACTATTGTAGAATACAGTATATTGATAAGGAGTTAATATATCCTCTTCTATTATTTGGCTTAACTTTAGTGTTACGCTATTTTTGAACCCAAGAATAGCATACTGCTGTTCTAGTAGTTCATAGATAAAACTCTTATCCACAAGCAGTTTTTGAACACTGGTTTCTTTATTAACATATGTGCCGGCGCCCATGCCTGCGTAGCCATTGTAGGTCCAGATGGGCCGGTTATTGTATATCTCTACATACGCTTCGGGAGTAGGTAAGGGTTGATCTAGTAGTTTTTTGAGTGCTCTGGCGTGTCGCCAAGATAGTCCGAGAATATTATCACGGCTCTCCAAGATCTCTCTCAATAGGCTTCTGTCAACTAATACTTTCATTATTTTACTCCAAAAATTTGTTTCATGCTTATCTGACACTCTGCAAGATGTTCGGTCCAGCTGGGATCATTGGGATTTTGTAAAATCTTTCTGCGTTGCTGTTCGCAGATGTTCATGCACTCTTCAACAATCAGTTTGGCAAACTGTTCTAGTGCAGATTCACTGAAGGTATATGTAATTCCTAGTTTTTCATCTTTGGATCTACGATTGGCCCACACGTTGGCCAACTTCTCGATATGTTCGTTCATTCTTCAACTCCGAAATGTTCTTCAATCAAACTTGCCGCATAATGATATGGTTCACCTTCACCGGAAAAATAAGTTCCATGTTGAGTCAAAACCCTAGCACATTCCCTAACAATCAACTCGGCGAACTTTTCTTTGTTAAAGTCGTTAAATGCCAAACGGACTGTGGGCAAATCTTTATACCCGGCCTCGATAGCAAGTTCTTGAATTCGTTTGTTCATAATTTAAATACATTTCGTTTGTATTCTTTTTGTATAGCACTGATTACCTCACACACTGCAATGTCAAGTTTAGTTGCTTCTCGCACTGTTACCTCACTAACTGAGCCGTGCCTCCAGTGTGGGTCGTCCATCTTTAAAAAAGTTTTACCGTTTTCTTCTCGGAGATATTCACCACCATCAAGAAATCGGTACAAACGTCGAATAGTGATATCATTAACGGTATCGTTACTAAGATCGAGTTCTTCGTAAACAGTTCTTTTATATTCAACTTTCATTCTTCAACTCCAAGATGTTCTTTTTCAAATTCAACAATCCAGGCTATATCGAATAGTTTGTATTTTTGGTAATGCTCGATTGCATATTCGACCGTGTTACTTTCAGCATCGTTCATAAACCAGCGTTTAATCTGCTTGGCATAATATGCATCATACAGTGGACCAAACTCGTCGGGCTCAATCTCCAATACTTCGATAGCATATTTAGATGACCATCGTTTTTCCAGGTCCTTCTCTTGTTCAGAAAGCACATAGTTGCGGAAGTTATCTTCGTGGTGCCACGCGAACACAATGCGCGGCTCACCATTGACTGTTACGAAACTGATATCACCGTCGTCATAAACAGCGTGGTGAATCACGTGCAACAGACTGGCAAAAGATTCGGCTGATTTAGTACAACCTGCCCAATTCTCTGGGAGATATGAATATGGGTTGGCATCAGTCTCCATCATCCACTTGACCAACCCGTTTATTTGGGGTTCGTGTTTTCCTGGTTCCAGAAAGCGTTTGATCGACTCAATTGCTTGGTCGTAGTTCTTTTTGAATGCTGCAAATTTGTCGTTCATAGTTCAATTCCTGTTTTGTTACTGTAGCTGTATTATAGCAGCAAACTGATTATTTGCCAACTCCAAAATGTTTTTTCATATCTTCGTAAGTAAAATCAATGGCTCGGTCCCATTCAACACCATCCCCGTTGCCTCCTCCATATTGTTTTTCGACAACTTCCATACATTCCCGCACGATCAACTCGGCGAATTTTTCTTCAAACATATCGTCAAACTCCGCTGGACTTAAAGATGTCGGAATATCCAAAACCCACTTTTGTGCTCGGTTGCGTAGTTCTTTAATTCTGTCGTTCACTTAATACACTCTACATTTAATTAACAAGAAATAAAACATTTGATTTGTATCTACTATCTAGGTATATATTATATACCCAAAACGATTTATCGGTCGCCAAGGATGTCTACTGATTTCACCAATGAATCTCGCATATCATTAACCGTAATTGCCCGACCAGTGGTATAAACAATGTCAAAACTATCATTGACAATGTAACGCTTGCTGCGGTCACAATTTACATATTCACCCTTAGCATCGGTATATACTTGACGCATCTGTGTATAAGTGTGATCCACGGCACCATCGAGGATAACTCTGGTAGTGATTTTACGCTTGTTCATTCTTCAACTCCGAAATGTTTTTCAATACGATCCATATCATCATTGTGATAACATAGTAACATACACTCTGTCACAATCAACTCGGCGAACTTTTCGATATCACCTTGCTGCGACTCGTAATATGGCTGTAGACCAGATTGTTTCAGCAGTTCTTCCATTCGTTTATTCATTGCCTACTCCTGTTTGTTTACGCTATGAGTTGGTCGATGTGCGAGGCCGCGGGTAAATGACTCCACGACGATGATTCATTCATACTTTTACTAGATAGCTGTAACCGGCGCCTCGCCGAATATGGCCACGAACTTGTTTCAAAAATCCTGTTCGAATTAGTTTCTTCAAGTCTGGGTCGTTTTTGACCTGGGGACGATATTTACGGTTAACATGATATTGTCCATCGGGATTGGCATTAAACCAATCTTTGATAAACTTGCGGCGTTCTTTGCCATAAGCCATCGTTTCGGGCACGTAAAGGAATGGCATCA
>Ga0214923_10001977_pt1 | contig 28145 bp, 28 predicted proteins | sample LL1510_MetaG_FD_177993 | JGI IMG/M metagenome (GOLD analysis project Ga0214923, IMG submission 177993) | Freshwater microbial communities from Lake Lanier, Atlanta, Georgia, United States - LL-1510 | ecosystem: Environmental > Aquatic > Freshwater > Lake | place: USA: Georgia | collected...
CTCGTGCAACAAGGCCTGGTGCTCGTGCAGCAGTCCATTGCTCAGCGTGAGCGGGACCTTCGCCTCAAAAAAGATCGCCTTGGCGATCGATGTTTTTTTGTTGTAGCCGAAGTTGGTCGGCAATGCTGATCAGCCTGCGGCCGGGAATCAGCACGATATCCGTCCCTGGCGCCATATAACCGGCTTGAAGCACCGCGCAGTACCAGCCGCTGCGACCGCTCTGTATCATGTGTTTGGACGCTTTTGAGTAGCCCATCCGCCAGTTGAATTTCAAACAAGGTACACGCGGCTCGGTGACTTGCAAGCGAACATCACCGATGATCAGATGATCACCCGGGTAAACATTGTCTTCAGCGAGGCCTTCGACGCTCAAGTTCTCGCCGACATAGCCATAGCCGATGGCGTCGCCAAGACCAAGGCTTGTGCGTTGCTGTTGCCAAAATGGCCAGTGCTCCGTCGGGTACATATAGATCGCTTTATCGGCACCACCGTGAATGCCCGCTTCGGCTTGTTCATCGCCTTCAATGCCCAAACGATGAACCCCAACAGCAAGCGGCTTATCGATACTGCTGATAACAGGCTTGATCATGGCACTTTCAAGGTGTCGATAAGGGCGCACCGGCCCCGCACAAATTGCCAATAAGCGAGGCAACTTGGTTGCCTTAAGGGTGCATTGATCACCCAGGCTTTGATCCCTTGCGTCCTTTTCTTGCGGGCTTTGATCCGCGCTGCGCTGTGGTTTTGTCATCACCTTTGCCTTCGCCTCATCAACCGGAGCTTATCGGAATCTGTGCAGATTCGGCATTAAACTGCGAGGGCTCAGCCGGCAAGGGCTAGGGGTACAGGCCTTTTTTGCCTGCGTTAGGCATGGTAACGGAGCGCGATAATGTCGATTCCTAACGTTGTGGTGGTTGGTGGTGGCGCAGGCGGCCTCGAATTGGTGACAAGGCTTGGGGACCGCTTAGGCCGCAAAGGGCGCGCCCTGGTCACCTTGGTGGAGCGAGGGCGGACGCATTTTTGGAAACCGCACCTGCATGAATTAGCGGCTGGCACCATGGATCTTGATGTGCATGAGCTTGACTATCTTGCCCAGTCACATTGGCATGGGTTTCGATACCGCATGGGCGAGATGGTGGGCATCGATCGGGCGGCCAAGAAAATCATGGTCGCACCGGTTTATGATGAGCAGGGCGATATTATCGTCCCAGAACGATCTATCCCCTATGACGTACTTGTGCTGGCCGTCGGGAGCCGAACCAACGATTTCGGGACCCCTGGCGTGGCCGAACATGCCGTGGCGCTTGAAAGCACGGAAGAGGCCGATCGTTTTCATCGGCGACTGGTGAACGCCTTTTTACGGGCTCATGCCCAACCGGTGGCCTTGAGCCTTGATCAATTGCAAGTGGCGATCGTTGGCGCCGGCGCGACCGGCGTTGAGCTTGCCGCTGAGTTACACAATGCAACCCGCGCTCTTGTTTCTTTCAGTCTCGATAACATTGATCCCGACAAGCATATCCGTATCCATCTTATCGAAGCCTCCGAGCGCATTCTGCCTGCCCTACCTGAGCGCCTGTCGGTCAAGGCCCTTGCCTTGCTGAAGCGCTTGGATGTCGAAGTGCATTTGGGCGCGCGGGTTGCCGAAGTATTGCCCCGCGCTGTGCGCCTAAGCGACGGTAAGGAAATTCCTGCAGAGATGGTGGTTTGGGCCGCTGGTGTGAAAGCCCCTTCATTTTTGTCGCAGCTCGGTCTTCAAACCAATGCGATTCACCAAATTGTGGTCAACGAACGGTTACAGTCCCTGACTGATCCCTCGATTTTCGCGCTTGGTGACTGCGCTGCCTCCCCTTGGCTTGGCAAAGCGCCAGGCAGCCTCGTGCCACCTCGGGCTCAGGCGGCGCACCAGCAGGCTAGTTTTCTGGTCCATCAAATCGAGCGGGTTTTGGCCCGTCAACCCCTGAAGGCCTGGCACTATCGTGACTTCGGTTCACTGGTGTCGCTCGGAGAGTATTCAACCGTGGGTAATCTGATGGGCAATTTTGTTGGCGGTAATATGTGGCTCGAAGGTTTTTTTGCTCGGTGGATGTATTTGTCGCTCTATAAAATGCACGAAGTGGCGCTTCATGGGATGACAAAAACCGCACTTGCGACCTTGGGCCGGATGATTTCCTCCAGAACCGAGCCACGGGTGAAGTTGCACTGAGGCGTTTAATAAGGCTTTATGACATCAATCAACCGAGAACGCCGCCAGGCGATGCGGGGCGCGATTGCCACTGGCGCCGGGATCGCAAGCGGGCGGGCGTTCGCGCAGACGACCCAGGCCCAATTCAGTCCGCTTGCTGAGGGTCAGAGCGGGCTTCGCGCCCTCGCATTGTATGAAGGATTAGAACATCCCTGGTCGTTTTGTTTTTTGCCTGATCGCACCATCTTGCTGACCGAAAGGCCCGGCCGGATGCGTATCTTGCGCGTACAGGGCCAGAACGCACAGGTTACTGCGGCGATTCAAGGGCTTCCCGCTGTCCATGCCGAGGGCCAGGGCGGATTACTCGACGTGATCACATCGGCAGACTTCGCGCGCGATCAAACGATTTTTTTCAGTCTCGCTCAAGCTACCGATCGAGGTGCAAGAACAGCGATCTTTCGGGCGCAACTACAAGGCCTGGGGCTGGGCCGTGTTCAGATGATTTTTGCCCAAAAGCAGGATCCTGCGGGTCGACATCATTTCGGCTGCCGCCTGGTTATTGGTCCCGATGGTTATCTCTACGCCTCCCTTGGTGAGCGCTTCTCGCAGGCCAAACAAGCACAAACCCTGGACAATCATTTTGGGAAAGTGATTCGTATTGGCCTTGACGGCAGCATCCCCAAAGATAATCCCTTCGTCGGCAGGGGAGATGCCCTGGGTGAAATTTATAGCTATGGTCACCGAAATCCCCAGGGACTTGCCTTGCATCCGCAGCATCAAAGCTTATGGATGCATGAGCATGGCCCCCAAGGTGGTGATGAACTCAACATTATTTCCGCCGGGCGTAATTACGGTTGGCCTGTGATCACCTACGGCCGTGAATACGTGACTAATTTCCGAATCGGTGAGGGAACCTCCAGAGCCGATGTGGTGGCACCGATTCATTATTGGATACCATCGATTGCGCCTTCGGGTTTATGCTTTGTCAGCCGGAGTTCGATCGATCACTTGCGCGGTGGTGTACTGATTGGTTCACTTAAAGAGCGCTGTCTTGCTTTTTTGCGTTTGCAAGCGGATCGGGTTATTGCGGAGCAGCGCTTATTGAGCAGCCTGAATGCGCGGGTTCGTGATGTTCGGGAAAGTCCGGGTGGTGAAATTTATATCATGACCGATGAAAGTCGGGGCGCGATCTTGCGGTTGACTTTATAAGTTCTAAAAACCATGGCATGAGTTCATTGAAGCTTAAATTCAGTCAAGTCGATGTTTTTTCGGAGCGGCGTTGCTTCGGCAATCCGCTTGCCGTCATTCATGATGCGGATGACTTGTCGCCGGCTCAAATGCAGCAAATCGCTTCCTGGACAAATCTTTCAGAAACGGTTTTTCTCTTGCGTCCCACAAAGGCATCGGCTGATTATCGGATAAGAATTTTTACGCCACGCGTCGAATTGCCTTTTGCTGGTCATCCAACATTGGGAGCCTGTGCTGCCTGGCTTGCTGCTGCAGCTGAACCCACCAAGCGTATGGACATGGTGCAGGAGTGCGCCAAGGGCCTTGTTAGATTGCGCCGAAACATGGCAGAGGCCTCGCAAGGTCACGAAGACCTGCGCTTTGATCTAGCGTTTGAGGCGCCAGCCTTGAAAATCTCAGGCATCGACGATCAGACAAAGATTGCGTTTTGTGAGGCGCTGGGTATTGGGTCCGACGATTTGCTTGATTGTGCCAAACTGGATAACGGTCCGGTTTGGTATGCGTTTTGGATTAAATCGCATGCTGGCCTCATGGGGCTTAAGCCTGATCATGCAAAGCTTTCGACCTTGGGCAAAGCGGGGGTGGCGGCGCCGCTTGCCTCAGCACAAAAAACGCGGGCTGACCTCCGGCCAGCTGCAATCCGGCCTGGCCAAGCTGCTGATTCATCAGACCATGCTTCGGCGCTAGGGCCGCCCGCGATCCCCGGGATTGCTGTGAGAGCCTTCGCTGCTGCGCTTGGCGTCAATGAGGACCCGGTCACAGGAAGCCTTAACGCCGCACTTGCCCAATGGTTGATGGGAAAGGCCTCATTGCCCAAGCATTACCAAGCCCTTCAAGGCCAGGCCCTTGGCCGTGAAGGGCTCATCGACCTCAGGCTTGGTTCATCCGAGCAGCTTTGGGTGGGCGGCTGTAGCAAGCTCGTTATACAAGGCCACATGCTTGTCGATGCCGATTGATCAGCGTACCAAGCTGCCAAGCATCAACAAGACCAAGCTCGTTGCCTTGGCCTTTGCCCTGATCAATGGCATGTTAGCCGTACTTGCATCCGCACTCGCATCACATGCGCTTGCTCAGAAGGCACCCTCTGCCCAACTCGCCTTTGATATCGCTGCGCGACTCCATTTGATTCATAGTGTGTTGATGCTGGTGTTTTCCCTTTGGTGGCTTCGAATGCCGCGGTTTTCGCTGGGGCTTGCCTGTGTTTTGCTGGGCCTGGGTATCATGCTATTTTCAATGACGATTTACGCCCGTGTGCTGATCGGCGACTCTTTTGTTTCGCGTTTGACGCCTTTGGGCGGCCTTTTACTGATGGCAGGGTGGCTCAGTCCTTTGCCGGTTGTTATCGATTTGTGGCGTCAAACCAGCAAAAGCGTTTTGCGCTCCTAGCAATCGGCTTAGGTACAAGCCTGCCAGCAGCTGATTCCGCTGTCAATGTGGCCCTGCCTGCGATTGCCGAAGCTCTGTTGAGCGAGCCATCGGCGATTCGTTGGACAGTTATTGTTTATGTACTGACCTACGCCTGTTTGATGATGCTGCTTGGTGCCTGGGGAGATCGTCAAGGCTACTGGCGCGTGTTCCGTTTGGGCTTATGGACAGGGGCATTGGCTTACGGCATTTGCGCGATGGCTTCGAGCTATGCGGTTTTACTTATCGGGCGTGGCCTGCAAGGCTTTTCTTCAGCGTTGCTGCTTAGCGTAGGGCCTGCGCTGATGGTCAAGATCATAGGTGACGATCGGCGCGAGCAGGCAGTGGCGGCTTACGGTACCTTAAGTTCAGCTGCAGCCGCCTTCGGGCCTTTGATCGGAGGCCTGATGATTTATATGCTCGGCTGGGCTGGGGCATTTTGGTTCCGACTCCCAACAGCACTGCTTGCAATGCTTTGTCTGGGCTTGGCGAAGTACTTTTCAAGGTCGACTGAGACGCTCGAAACCAACCTTGGTTTAACAGAGGGCTCGAGACATGAGCCCGCGTTTGCAAAGCTTAAGGGACGCAGCTCGAGGTATCCACGGATGGATGAGCCTTCGGCGCTCCAAGTACTTGCCCGCTCGTTGAGACATCAATGCAGCGCGGGATTACTGAAAGGGCATGCACTTCATGCCTGGGCTCAAAGCTGCGGCTTCACCAGTATGTTGTTCGTTCCATTTTTGATGATGAACGTGATGCACCAATCGGCCGCCGTTGTGGGATTTGTCCTCTTTGCCTGGCCTGCTGGCATGGCAATCGGCAATAGCCTCGGTCCGAGGCTGATGGGGCAGACCGGGCTAAGGGACAGTTTTCGTATTGGCCTATTCCTTTTAGCGCTTGGAGGCTTTGCAATGGCGCTGATCTGCGCCCCGCTATCGCCTCAGCATGGCCTAGATCCGGACGGTATGCGTATGGCAATGGTTGTTGCTTTGCTGATCCAGGGCCTTGGGCTTGGGATTGTTCAAATGATTTACACCCATTGGGTGCTTGAGCAATCGGCTCCCTCCGAGCGGGGTGTTGCAGGTGCAGCAAGCCTGACCAGTCGTACCTTGGGTGTGATCGTGACAGCATGGTTTTGGCCAGAGATGATTGAATTTTTGATGCGGCAACTTGCCTGGACTTGGTCGGAAGTACTCGGATTGCTTTATCTTCTTGCGGCCATCAGCTTATTAGGTCTGCTTTCGCAGATGCCCCGTCAATCGCTTAGGATGTAGTGCAGGAGAAACCCCATGATCGATTCAAAGCTTATTGAACAATACCAGCACGATGGTGCGATCTGTTTGCGCCGTGTTATTGAGCCTTCATGGCTCCAAGCCATTGCGGCGGCGATAGACCGGGACATGCAAAACCCCGGGCCGATGGCCAGGGTGAATACGCCGCAAGGCGCACCGGGTCTGTTTTTCGTTGACTTTCAGTTGTGGCAGCGCCATGAAGCTTGCAGAAACTTTGTCTTTGATTCGCCGATGGCCTCGATCGCAGCGCAATTGATGGCGTCGAAACGGGTTTATTGGTACCACGACCATCTTCTGGTAAAAGAGCCAGGCACAACCGAGCACACCCCCTGGCATCATGATCAACCCTATTATCCTGTGGATGGTCAGCAACTTGTATCGTTCTGGATTCCGATGGATCCAATAGGAAAAGATACTTGTGTTGAGTATGTTCGCGGCTCACACCGCTGGGGACGCTGGTTTAGTCCGAAATACTTCCGCAAGGATAAAGATTTCCTTGTCCAAGATCCTCGATTTGAACCCATTCCCGATTTCGACGCTGAGCGTGAGCGCCATGAGTTTTTGAGTTGGGAACTTGAACCGGGCGATATGATTGCCTTTCATGCACTGACGGTACATGGCGCGCCAGGCAATCAATCGACGACCCGACGTCGACGCGCCTGGGCCATGCGCTGGCTGGGCGATGATGCACGTTACGCGAGTCGTATCGGTGCGATTTCACCACCGCTTGAAGGGCATGGTTTAATGCCAGGCGATGTTTTCGGCGTCGATATGTTTCCGGAAGTTTTTTTGAAAAGCAGCTGATTTTGTTTCGATTTTTTGAATCTCTTTTAAACGCTTATCCCGAGCAGCAACCAAAACCACCACCTGCGCAATTTGCTCGCTTCCTATGGGAGGTGAGTGAAGGCGTGCGCGGCTATATGCTTGTGGTGACCATGTTAACGGCCGCCATCGGCGCCTTTGAGGCTATTCTTTTCGCGCTGATTGGTGAATTGGTTGACTGGCTTGCCCAGGGACCTTCAGAGCGGTTTTGGCAGGATCACGCAAGTGCACTGCTCGGAATTGCTGGGCTATTGCTTGGCAGTGTGCTTTTGGTTTGCTTGCAAGCCTTCTTCAAATATCAAACCCTTTATGGGAATTTCCCGATGCGGCTGCGCTGGAATTTCCATCGCCTCATGCTTTCGCAAAGCATGGGCTTTTATCAGGATGAGTTCGCAGGCCGTATTGCGACAAAGGTCATGCAAACAGCGCTTGCCGTGCGCGATGTTCTCATCAGTGTTTGCGACATCCTGGTCTTTGTTGTGATTTATTTTGTCACGATGGTGGCGGTGCTGGGTAGCTTTGACGCGCTGATGCTCTTGCCCTTTATGGGATGGGTCGCCACTTATTTGATTGCGCTAAAATTTTTTGTGCCCCGCATTGGCAAGGTCGGCAAACGGCAAGCCGATGCGCGGTCGCTGATGACCGGGCGAATCACCGATGCCTACACCAATATTGCGACCGTCAAATTGTTTTCGCATGCCGACCGGGAGGCAGCCTATGCCAAGCGCGCGATGACGGAGTTCATGCACACCGCCTATTCACAAATGCGTCTGGCCAGCGGCTTTGAGATGATCAACCATGTCTTGAGCATGTTCTTGATTTTGTCCACCAGTGCCACGGTCTTGCATTTGTGGGTCAAGGGTGAAGTGGCTGCGGGCGCTGTTGCCGCGGCGACCGCCATGGCCTTGCGCTTAAATGGCATCTCCCACTGGGTGATGTGGGAGCTTGCAGGGTTATTTGAGAATATCGGCACGGTACGCGACGGCATGAATATGCTCTCAAGGCGACAAAGCGTTGTTGATGTGAGCCAAGCAAACCCACTCGTTGTGACAAAGGGAGCTATCGAATTTTCTAAGGTGTGTTTTTCTTATGACGGTCAGCGCCAAGTTATTGAAGATCTCAACCTCGCCATTGCAGCGGGCGAGAAAATCGGATTGGTTGGGCCATCGGGTGCGGGAAAAAGCACGGTGACGAATCTGCTGTTGCGCTTTTATGATCTGCAATCAGGGTCGATTTGTATTGATGGGCAAAACATTGCCCACGTGCAACAGAACAGTTTGCGTGAGCAGATCGGTATGGTCACTCAAGATACTTCTTTGCTCCATCGCTCGGTGCGCGACAATCTTTTATACGGAAATCCCCATGCCAGCGAGGCTTTGATGCGCGATGCCGCAAAACGTGCACAGGCTGAAGCCTTTATTGAAGGGCTGAGCGATCCCTCGGGACGAAAGGGGTACGATGCTCATGTGGGTGAGCGTGGTGTAAAGCTCTCCGGGGGTCAGCGTCAGCGCGTGGCAATCGCTCGTGTCATGATAAAAAACGCACCGATCTTAATATTAGATGAAGCGACCAGTGCGCTTGACAGTGAGATCGAAGCCGCGATTCAACAAAGTCTCAACCAGCTGATGCAAGGTAAAACTGTTTTGGCGATTGCACACCGGCTTAGCACGATCGCAGCCATGGACCGTTTAATCGTGATGGATGGCGGGCGGATTGTTGAAACGGGAAGCCACCAGGACTTGCTCGCCCAAAACGGTCTTTATGCGAGGCTTTGGGCCCATCAAAGTGGTGGCTTTCTGGGGACTGATTAGCTCGATTTGCTCAGACGCTCATTAGACGGGAACATGAATTTTTTGGCTTCGGCATCAAGTTCGGTCTTGAAGGCATGCTTGTTCTTGAGCGCTTCGGCGCGCTGCGCCGCCGGCCTTGCGCTGATTTCATCCAAAAGGCGCTTGACCTGGGGATACTGGCCCCAGACGCTGTCGCCACCGCCAAGAATATAGGGTAGCAAACGTGCCCAACCCCAAAAAGCCATATCGACGATCGAGTAGCTTTCGCCGACGACATATTGGTGATGGCTCAAATGTGCTTCGATGATCTTCCAGTGACGATGGGCTTCGTAGTCGTAGCGATTGAGCGCGTACTCTTTAGGCTCGGGTGCAACATGACGGAAATGCACCGATTGGCCGGAAAAGGGGCCGATGCCGGTCGCGATAAACATGAGCCAGGAAAGCATTTGGCCGCGCGCTGGGCTTGCAGGGTCGACGGGTACGAAAGCCTTGGCACGATCGGCGAGAAAAAGCAGGATTGCGTTGCTATCGAAAACTGTTACGCCCGCGTCGACAATGGCTGGAACTTTGGCATTTGGGTTGACCGCAAGAAAATGCGCCTCAAACTGCTCGCCCTTTCGGGTATCGACCGGGACAGGCTCGTAGGGCAGTTCGAGCTCTTCGAGCAGCAGTGCAATTTTCATCGGGTTGGGGGCGGCGTTATAGAAGAATTTCAACATGAAGCCAATTCCTTAAGAGATGGAACGATGGGATAAAGGCGCGTTGACTTTCGCCGAGCGCTCGCGTCTGATTCTGCCTCAAGGCGTGACCCGGGTAAATCCAAGGGCTAAAGCCCTTGGCGCAACGCGTCACGCGCTTTGCGGCGCTGGCGGGGTAAGCGGTTCACTGGCAGTATCGGAACATCTTTTGGAGGGGATAAAGAAACATGGACGATTCATTGGATTGGGGCATAGAGAACAAGGTTGCCATCGTGACCGGCGGTTCCGAAGGGATTGGCTTAGCCACTGCGATGCGGCTTGCGCAAGCCGGTGCCAAGGTAGTGATTTGTGGCCGGAGTCATGCCAAGCTTGATGCCGCGATGGAGTCACTTGCGCCGTACGCAAACTCAATCAAAGCGATGGTTGCCGATGTGTCTGAGGTCGTCTCGATTGAATCACTGGTCAATCAAACCCTGGCCTGGCAAGGCGGTGTTGACATTTTGGTCAATAATGCGGGCACCGCGAACCGGGGTGCTTTTGAAAGCCTGAGCGATGCCTATTGGCAGGCTGACTTCGATTTAAAGCTTTTTGCAGCAGTTCGTTTATCGCGTCTTGTGGTGCCTTTGATGCGGGCAAGAGGTGGAGGCCGCATTATCAACGTGACGAATATCGGTGCTAAGTCGCCGCGAGAAGGGACCATGCCGACGACAGTGACCCGCGCCGCAGGCCTTGCCATGACCAAGGCCTTATCGAAGGAACTGGCCCCGGATCAGATTCTCGTCAATGCGGTATGTATCGGGCTTATCAAGGCGGGTCAGCATGCGGCACGCGCCCAGCGCGAATCAAAGGATCTCGAGGCGCTTTATCTCACCATGTCCAAGGAGATCCCTTTAGGTCGGGTCGGAGAAGCTCATGAAGCAGCCAATGTCATCCTCTTTCTGGCCTCGAATCTTGCAAGCTATGTGACCGGAACAAGTATCAATATTGATGGCGGAAGTGCCGCAGTGTTGTAATTCATGGAGCAATCGTCATGTACCCAGGTCCTTACGCGCTGAAAAATCCCGATAGGGCTGCTTTTATTATGGCGAGCACCGCTAAGGCAGTGAGCTACGCCGAGTTTGAAGAACGCAGTAATCGATTGGCGCATCTGTTGCGCGCTCAAGGGCTCAAGCGTTTAGATCATTACGCAATTTTTATGGAAAACAATGATCGCTATCTTGAGTCTTGCGCAGCCGGTGAGCGCTGCGGTCTTTACTACACCTGCGTGAACGCTTTTCTGACCGCAGACGAACTTGCTTATATCCTGCAAAACAGTGAATCGCAGCTTCTGATCTGCTCTTATGCCAAACTTGATATCGCGTTGAGTGCGATCATCCAATGCCCTCGTATCCGGATGATACTTGTCTGTGGCGATCAGGCAGCGGCCCAAAGCCTGTTGCCGCTGCCGAAATACGAGGGCGTTGTTGTTCAAGATTTTGTTTTGTCCTGTGCTGCCTTTCCGGCAACGCCCATTCCAGACGAGGCGCTTGGCACGCCGATGCTTTACTCCTCCGGCACCACAGGAAGACCCAAAGGGATCTTGCGCCCCTTGCCTGAGAATCCGCCGTCAAAGCCTTTGGCGCTTTTTGACTTCCTCTCTAAGCTCTGGCGATATCGGGAAGACATGATGTACTTATCGCCAGCGCCGCTCTATCACTCAGCGCCCCAAGCTGCTGTCTCACTCACGATACGTATCGGCGGTACCGTGGTGATCATGGAAAAATTTGATCCGATCCATTATTTATCATTGATTGGGCAGTATAAGATCAGTCATAGTCAGCTGGTGCCAACCATGTTCAGCCGCATGCTTAAATTAAGCGATGAAGAACGGCGCAATGTTGACTTATCGAGCCTGGAGCTTGCTATTCACGCAGCGGCACCTTGCCCGCCGCAAGTTAAAGAGGCGATGATTGCTTGGTGGGGTCCAATCATTCACGAATACTACGGTGCAACCGAGGGCCTGGGATTCACGGCCTGCGACACCGAGCAGTGGCTAAGTCATAAGGGGTCGGTTGGTAAAGTCCTTTTTGGCGATTTGCATATTCTCGATTCGGCCATGCAGCCTTGCGCCACAGGCGAGACTGGCACGGTATGGTTCAAGACGGGTTCAGCTTTTGAGTACTTCAATGACCCGGAAAAGACCCGAGAAGCCACCTCGCCTGATGGGACAATGACAACCGTCGGCGATATGGGTTATGTTGATGAAGAAGGCTACTTGTACTTAACCGACAGGGCCACATTCATGATTATTTCCGGCGGCGTGAATATTTATCCGCAGGAGTGCGAAAACCTACTGATCACCCACCCTAGTGTGGCGGATGCGGCGGTGTTTGGTATTCCGAATGTTGATCTCGGCGAGGAGGTCAAGGCCGTGGTGCAATTGATGCCCGGTGTTGAATCGACCGAGACCACCGAAGACGAGTTGCTTGCCTTTTGCAGGTCACATTTATCGATTCAAAAATGCCCGCGTTCGATCGACTTTGCGGAAAGCCTACCGCGATTACCGACAGGCAAGCTATACAAGCGAATCCTGCGAGATCGTTATTGGGGCGATAAGACCAGTCGAATTGTCTAGAGGAGCTTATCGATGAGCCCCCGAACGCCGCTTTTTGCCTTGGTCATGGCAATCGGTATGACGGCGGCGCTTATCGGCTGCACCTTGCTTGAACCGATCACTGGTTTTAAGCACTATGCGCCAACGCAGGCGATGATGGCCCTTTCGCCTAAACAGTTAAGCGCTTTACTCGGTCAGCCCGCGGCGACCTTAAAGACGGATTCAGGGACGCGGCTGATCTTTACCCGTGGCCCGTTTGGCAGGCATAGCTATGCGGTTGACTTTAATCAAAACGAAGAGGCTATCGGTTTTGAGCAGTTACTTGTCGAAGCGCGATTTGCAAAGATTCTTCCAGGCATGGGGCCTGAAGCGGTGATTGCGATGATTGGCCCCTCAACCATCCAGCAAGGTCTTGCCAGGCAGTGGGGCTCGGTCTGGTCTTATCGATTTGAAACCAGTCAATGTATTTGGTTTCAGATCGAATGGGATACCCAAATGACGGTCCGAAGCGCAGGCTACGGCATTCCCCCGGAGTGTCAACGGCGAGGCGGTTTTTTCTAGTCGCGAATGATTGAGATGCTCATGACATTGACTTGAGCGCAAAGGCCGCATAAATCAGCGCAGGAAAGCAACTGCTCCAAGCCCACAAAAACCGATTAAGGCCGAAATACCACAACACCATGCTGTGAAACCCGAAAGCAGCAAGGCAGGCCATCACAGCGAGATAAGGGTGTAGTAGCAGCAAGGGCATGGCACACTCCCAAAGGGTGAACCCCCAGCTTGCAAGCCTGGCAATGCCCTTGGTGCGAAATAAGCTGGTGGACTTCAAAGGACCATGAACCGAAGCATCTAGAAAGTGTGTTAGTGCAAGCCCGTTGCGCCAGTTCGGATCTCTAAGTTTTATAGCGCCCGAGACAACATAAGAACTAAGACTTTGGATCACGATGAACCAAAGGCTGAGCTGGGCGGCAATGTTTTGAAGTTTGATGTCCGCGAGCGGGAGCCCAAATCGACAAATTTCCCCGAGCATGAGGGCATTAAGCAGACTTAAGCTCATGGCGTCGCTGCCGCCATTGAGCGTGCCGCGCCAGCGGATCATCCAAAACACTTGGCTCATCCAAAGCACAACGATGCCAGCTGAAATCAGTGTCGCGCTGCTGAGGACGATTGCCCACGGAGAACTCGTCAACAGCGCGATCTCATCGCTATTAGATTGATGGCGTACATAGATGGCAAGCGCGGCACTCAAAAGCATGAACAGTGCGACGAAAGCTCTTGCAGCGACAAGGTAAGAAAGTCTTCGGGCTTCAAAAAGCCATGCTAAAGCTTTAAAGCATTGGGGCCAGCCTGCTTTAAGATCGTGACCGAGTAGGGCCCAACTACCAAATGGCAATACGCCCAAACTGTTGATGATCTTGCGATCTTCCATGCACTGCAAAAGCAGGCTCAGGGCAAGGAGCAATTTGACGGCGTTTAGTGCAAGATCGGCTTCTGCCAGTAAAGCCATCACCGCCAATCTTATGCTGAGACTGCGCTTGCTTGAACGGTCAATACTGCCCTGATTTGGGGACAGTCGAGCGATTCAGAAAGCAGTATCAAACGTTCGTCTTCCAGATCAAGATCCAGGCTGATTTGATCAGGCGGATCATGCTCAGTGCGAAGAGGGTCAATGAGCAAGAGTCGAAACTGCATGCGGCTCGCTGTGGGCCACTGCTTGCTCACCAGTGATTTTGCAAGCGCTTGAACACACAAGTAAACACTGCTGTCCAATAGGCTCGAATCGCTTGGGGTGGGCTCGGTCAGTTCGACGGCCAGTTGCTCAACAAGGCTTTGCTGATAAAGTTCCGAACAGACCAAGGGTTGGTAAAAGGCCGCCCTCCATGTGCGCTTAGCCTGCGGAAGAAAGCTCTGCCACAGCGTCCAGTTTCCGCCTGGCAGGAGCGCTCTCATTTGTAGTATCGGACGATGGCCGAGTCGATCGAAAAAATGCCAGCTTGGAAAAAAGCCGCGAAGCAGTCTAAGCCATGGGCTCTTGACCGCGTTGTTGCGCCATCGCATGGCGAGCCAAAGTACAAGCACATAGATCGATATGAAAAAACTTACGACCGCGATCGGTTCCATATTATTTCGAAGCTATATCGTGCGTGAATTCATATCGGAATGGCGACAGCCGAGTCCGCTAACGCGATGATTGCGGTTGCTAAATCGCCTAAACGAGGAGCATGCCACCGTCAATAAGCATCGATTGTCCTGTGATGGCTTTAGATTCCTCGCTGGCAAGCAGTACGGCCATATGGGCGATCTCTTCGGGTTGCAGCACACGACCTATCGGAATTCGGGAAAGTGTCGCTCCAATAACCGCCTCGACATCGACGCCAGCCTGTTGAGCATAGCCACGCTTCAAGTCCTCAACCATGTCGGTCTGCACGAACCCCGGGCAGATCGCATTAACGCGTACGCCGCTTGCGGCGACTTCCAAGGCAACGCAGCGGGTCAGGCCGACGACGGCATGCTTGCTGACGTTGTAGGCGCTTTGATTGCGGGAGCCCCATTTTCCTGCGGTTGAAGCGATGTTGATGATGCTTCCCCTCGTCTGCGCTTTCATGCCCGGCAACACGGCTTGCATGAAATGCAAGACACCAAACAAGTTAACGTCTAAAAGCGTCTGGAAATCCTCTGCGCTGTAATCTAGGAAAGCGCGCGAGCGATAAATGCCTGCGTTGTTCACCAGAACATCGATACCCCCAAAGCTGCGCTCGACCTGCTCAACCGCCTGAAAACAAGCTTGGCGGTTACGAACATCAACTTGCAAGAGAAGGCAGCTTGAGGCATCAAGACCGCTTTGTTGTGCGACTTCGTCAAGGCTATCGCGCTTGGTTGCAAGAAGGGCAATGCTTGCACCTTCGCGGGCAAAGGCAAGCGCAATGGCCCGCCCAATGCCTCGACTTGCGCCGGTGATTAATGCACGATGACCGCGTAGCCTTTCACCCATGCTTTAAGCTGCCCGATCCAGTTTGTTTTGCTGGATCTCCTTTACTTCGCCCGGTAGTCATCGTGGCAAGCCTTGCAACTTGCAGCGGTGGCACTGACGGCGGCCTTTAGGTCGTCAAGTTTCCCTGTGCCAGCGGCCGTCTTTAATTTTGATACTTCGACCAGGAATTTATCGTTGACCTGTTTGAAGCCATCCTTATCTTTCCAGATTTCTGCTTTGGCCTTGGTGTCGCCTTTGTCGGTGCCCTCGCCGAATGCAGCCCACGGCAACACCGCCATGCTGGCAACAATCGCTGCGTTATCAGCTGCGACTTTGGCATCGTAGGGCGCCTTGCCCTGTGCCATCGCTGCAAGGCGGGCAAAATGCTGTTGCATCACGAAAAGTGCGTTTTTACGATACTTGATCGCATCTTCAGGCTTTGCAAACTGTGCCTGTGCCTGCGAGCCTAGAACGATAGCCGCACTGCATACAACAAGGCTAAGACTGCGTTTGAACATGCTCGACATACGATTGCGCTGCGTTGTGGATCGGGAAGCGTTCATGGGCTAATGACTCCGAGAAGGTTTATGATGAGGACGTCCGCATGGCTTTTAATGATCGCATGACAGTGCAACAGAACGAAGTAAGTCAACCTATTCCGGTGTGGGATTGGCCCGTCCGGCTATTCCATTGGCTGCTGGCGCTGGCCGTGGCCGGACTGGTGTTGACGGGGCAAGAGGGCGGTGATGCCATGTCCCAGCATGCGCTATTCGGTTATGGTGTGCTTGGCCTGCTGGGTTTTCGCCTGATTTGGGGCTTTATCGGTTCCCCCACGGCGCGTTTCAGCCAATTTCTCGCCAGTCCTCGGCAAGTGCTGGCTTATTGGCGCCTTTCGCGCGATGAAAAAGCGAACTGGTTGGGTCATTCGCCGCCTGGCGCTTATGCGGTCATGTTGATGCTTACATTGCTCTTAGCACAGGCGCTAACGGGACTGATGGCCGATGATGAGATTGCGTTTACCGGGCCTTTGGCCGCTGCGGTGCCGGGTTCCTGGTCAGCGTGGGCAACCTGGTATCACAAAAGCATTGGCAAACCGGCAATCTTGTCGATGATTGCACTTCATCTTTCGGCGATTGCTTATTACGCCATCATCTTGCGAATTCCTTTGCTTGGCGCGATGATTTTTGGCAAGCGGGAGTTGCAAGGCTCGCGTGTTAAAGCAAGCGAAAGACAAAACGATGCTTGAACCAAGCGATGTTTTCCAACGCTGCCCTCGGTTTAATGAAGCACAGCGCTTGACTTGTCCCGGATATGGTTCGGGCTTGGCCCGCCCCGGTTAAGCTTTGGGGTTGGCCTGCCCCAGTTCCATCAGCGCCTCCAGGGGTACGATTTTGAGCGCGGCCTGATGCGTTGCCTCCAGCACAACCGGCGGCGCGAAGCCAGCCTCGTAAGCTTGCAACCAACGCGATGCGCAAACACACCAGCGATCACCAGCCTTCAGGCCGGGGAAACGGTACTGCGGCAGCGGCGTTGATAAATCGTTACCCACCGATCTTGAAAAGCTAAGGAAAGCCTCGGTCACCTTACAGCACACGGTGTGGCTGCCAAGGTCCTGGGGGCCGGTTTCGCAACAGCCGTCGCGGAAAAATCCTGTGACTGGGTCGTAAGAACAGGCCATTAATGGCGTTCCCAGAACATTGATGGAACCATGAATACTCATGACTTGATCCGAAAGCTTGCTGTTTTGACCGAGCCATGCTCTCATAAAAACATGCTGGTTTCTAGAAGGCCATAAGGAGCGTGTGCAATGCAGACCTACGATTATGTGATTGTTGGCGCCGGTTCTGCGGGTGCGGTACTTGCATCACGATTGAGTGAAGATCCTGCGGTAGAGGTCTTGCTGATCGAGGCAGGCGTCGAGAGCCACCCCTATACCCGCATGCCTTTGTCATTTGGCCTTCTGATTGATCGTCCTGAAGCAAATTGGCTCTACGAGTCCGAGCCTGAGCCCAACACGGCGCATCGGAAAATCCCTGTTCCAAGGGGCAAGATTCTCGGTGGATCAAGCGCGATTAATGGCATGGTATGGGTTCGGGGACAGCCGCAGGACTATGAAACTTGGGAGAAAATGGGGGCAAGAGGCTGGGCTTGGCGAGATCTTGCTCCTCTATTTCAAAAAATAGAGCATTTCGTAGATGGCGACGGTGCCAATGGTCGAGGGACCGAGGGGCCCCTCAAAGTCACTGTTGTGTCCGACGAAAATCCTTTATACGACGCGCTGTTTGAGGCTGGGAAAGACGCAGGCTATCCGGTCAATCCGGATTACAACAGCCTTGATCAAGAAGGTATCGTCAAGACACAGGCCTCGATTTATCAGGGCAGGCGTATGAGCGTTGCTCACTGCTATTTGGAACCTGCGCGTCGTCGACCGAATCTGCATATCGCTACCCAAGCCCATGTGACAGAACTTGTACTCGATGGCAAGCGTTGCACAGGAGTCCGTTATCGACGGGGAAACGAACAGGTAACAGTGCGTGCGCTTGAGACGGTGCTTTGCGCGGGGGGCGTTGCCAGTCCTCAATTGCTGGAACTCTCAGGGATCGGCAACCCCCAAATCCTACAGCAGCACGGGATCGAAGTGAAGCACGCATTGCCAGCCGTAGGCGAAAACTTTCGGGATCATTTGAATGCGCGCATTGTTTGGCGTTTGAAGGATCCGCGTGTTTCTTACAATCATATGGCCAGAGGTTTGGGGGCGGTTACCCAAATGATGAAATACATCACCACGGGTACGGGCTTCATGAGCCTTCCTTCGGCGCCCATGCTGGCATTCTTAAAAACTGACCCAGCAATGGCCACGCCGGATGTGCAAATGCATTTGGTCCCTTATTCGATCAAAGATCCAAAAACAAGAAAGTTACAAGACTTTCCATCAATGACGATTGCATGCTATCAATTAAGGCCAGAGAGTTTAGGGTCGATACATATTCGTTCTGCCGACCCGATGGTTCAACCTTGTATACAGTTCAATTTTTTATCAGATCCTGTCGATCAAAAGGCAATGATTGATGGGTTCCGCATGATGCGTCGGATTGTGGCTACTGCAGCCATGGATCGTTATCGCGATGTTGAGGTGTCACCCGGCGAGCATTTGCAATCCGATTTGGAAATCTTGGATTGGATCCGCGCCCATGCGCATACCGCTTACCATCCGATAGGGACCTGTCGGATGGGTGCAGGCTCAGATGCTGTCGTTGACCCTAAGTTACGCGTGCATGGACTCGCCGGTTTGCGCGTGGCAGACGCATCTATTTTTCCAACAATGCCCTCCGGCAATACCAATGCACCGGCGATTATGGTTGGGGAAAAAGCGGCAGAGATCTTAAAGGCAAGCCATGCGCTGCAAAAACGAATCCAGGGTGAACTCGAAGTTGCTTGATCCTTGGTCAGTCCTCAGCTTGATGTCTGCTGTTTGATGTCCGTTGCTTGATGTCCGCTGCTTGAGGGTGCTTGATGGTGCTTGATGTCCGGTGAACGATGATCAGAGGCTTAGGTTTGGCGATGATTCAAAGATCGAGTTCGGTCCATATGGGCTGGTGATCAGAGCCAACCGTTTCATTGTCGATCCAGGCCTTGCGCAGATGCCCCAGAAGATCGCTGCTGATGAAACAATAATCAATACGTTCACCGTCAGCGATCGAACCGCTATGGCAAGTACAACCTTCGTCTTCGCGATGCCCCGTGGCCACCCAGGTATCGACCAGTCCATCGCGGTAGGGCATGCGTCCGTAGGCATCGCTCAAGGGACCGGCGATACGGCTATAGAGGGTTGAGCGCCAGGTGAAGTTGAAATCGCCCATGATGATTGCTTCTCGGGGCATAGGGGCTGCTTCGAGTCCTTCAGAAAAAGCCTCTTTGACCTCGCTTCCGCACCAGCCTGGTCCTTCATGATAGGCACGATGATGAATTTCCAGCAGGCGCGCCACTTGTGGCTCCCGGTCAGCATCGGATAAGTGCGACAAATGAACTGAGATAGCCCTCAATGCCTTGCCCTTGGGGCTGTGGATCACACCCTCGAGAGCGCAGCGTTGAAGCGAAAACTGCGCAAGCGTGCCCATTTTCGGGAGTAAGTGATTTCTCGCCGTGAGTATGGGGGTTTTACTGAGCAGCATATTGCCGAACTGCCGGCGTCGATGATAGGGCAGTCCACCTGGACCCATCACATCAGCACTCAAGTCCATGCCTGGTCCATAAACCCAGTAATACTCATCAAGCAAGCCTGCGAGCACGGCTGCTTGGTCAGCCATCGCTGTTCGCTTGGCATGCCTTTCGACCTCTTGCAAGGCAATCAGATCTGCGCCACGAACCGCGTCAGCAATCCTTGCTAAATCGACTTGTCCGTCTCTTCCGGTGCCAAACTGAATGTTGTAGCTCACAACTTGCATGACGGTCTTCCTCTGTATGATGCCGGCAGCTTTGCCATTTTCTGTCAATTTAACAGCCTGCACGCATGGGACCCCAACGAATCATTTGTCTTACCGAGGAAAGTACAGAATGGCTTTACCTGCTCGGCCAAGCCGATCGTATTGTCGGCATCTCTGGGTACACGGTTCGCCCCAAAGAGGCCCGTTTGGAAAAACCCCGGGTCTCGTCCTTTCTTGACGGGAAGCAGGACAAGATTCTCGCGCTTAAGCCCGATCTGGTCATTGGCTTTTCGGATATGCAAGCAGCACTTGCTGATCGACTGATCCGCGCCGGACTGAATGTTTGGATTACCAATCAGCGTAGTATCGAAGAGATCTTTCAGACCATGGCCATGTTGGCGAGTTTGGTCGGTGCCCAGGAGCCTGCGAAAAAGTGGATCGATCAATGTCGCGAGCAGCACGCCCGGATTGGCGAGCAGGCAAAGTCATGGGGGCCTCCATTGCTGGGCTATTTCGAGGAATGGGATGAACCGATGATTTCGGCGATTCGTTGGGTGTCTGAGTTAATGGCGATTGCGGGTGCCCGTGATGTCTTCGAACATTTATCCCATCAGTCCTTGGGTAAAGATCGAATCGTTACGCAATCGCAAGCCCTGATTGAGGCGAATCCGCAGATTATTTTCGGGTCCTGGTGTGGGAAAAAATTTCGCCCTGAGCGCGTAAAAGCGCGCCAAGGCTGGGAGCAGATCGATGCGGTCAGGAACGATCTACTTTTTGAAATTAAATCAAGTGAAATTCTCCAGCCCGGGCCGGCAGCGCTCACTGATGGCCTAAAACGAATGCATCAACACATCGCCGAGGCAAGAACCCTTTACGACACTCATCCATGAAGCGGGCCGCTTCGCCGCTCGCCTGCCCTTACTCCCGCCCTTTCTTAATGTTTGCCTCGCGCACGGTACTGGCCGCGCGCCTTAAGTACGCTGATCGCCCGATCGGGCCGGTTGCTGACGAGACCATCGATGCCCAGATCAAGTACCTGCTCCATCTGCGCACTGTCGTCGACGGTCCAGGCTAGAACTTTAAGCCCCAGTTGATGAGCGATCTCGATTTGAGATCGATCTAAATGAGGATAAGAACAAGACCAATGCGACCCGCCGGCAGCTTTGATCATATGAGGGATCGAGGCGAATTGTTTTCGCTGAAATCCAGCCGTCCATAACGAATCTGAGCCGTCGGAAGGTTCAATATTGTTGATAGAAGGATAAGCCGTGCTCAGGTAAACCGTTTCAATGCCTGGAGCCAACCGCTGAAGAGCCTGCAGACTACGCCAGTCAAATGAGAGTACCTGAACCCTTTTTTCTAAGCGGTAGCGTCGGATCAGATCCAATAAATGGTCAACAACATGCTCGGGTGACGCTGTGTAAGAGGGGCGAAGCGGCGAAATCTTGGTTTCGATGGCAAAACCCAGATGTTCTGCGCCTTGTACACGAACCCAGTCGAATAGGTCGGTGAGCCTGGGAATCCTCAGGTTTTCGATCGCCAGCTGCTCGGGAAATCTTGCGCCATAGCGGCTGTTAGGCCTTAGTGCGCCGACCTGATACTGCTGTAACTGGGCATAAGTGAGGTCAATAATCCGCGGTCCGCGCCGATCTAAAAATGCGCCATCAGGCCCGCGGGTTATGTCGGGATTCAAGTCCAGGTCGTGGCTGATGACCATCACATCATCCTTGGTCATCACAACATCAAGCTCGAGTGTGTTCACACCAATGTCAAGCGCTTTGGCAAAGGAAGGTATCGTGTTTTCGGGCAACAATCCTGCCGCCCCGCGGTGACCCTGCAAGTCCACCCACGGCCTTGACGCGGCAGGTCTTGATTGTCTTGCCTCAGCGCTTTGCGCAGGACTGCCTTTCAAAGCACCGGACATCGACACAGCAAGGCCTGAGACAAGCGCCCGGCGCGATAAGAACATGTTATTCATGGGGCTTGATCAAATGGGATGGAGTAAAGCTCATGATAAGCCTGCCAAGCGCGAGCACCGTACTGGATTCAATGCTTTTTAAGGATAGCTTTGGAACGCCTGCGATGCGCGCCGTGTTTTCCGATCAACGCGCGATGCAACACTGCATGGATGTGGAGGTAGCGCTTGCATCGGCACAAGCCAAATGCGGCGTGATTCCTTACGAGGCTGCTCAAGCGATTGCAGCGCGCTGCAAGCTGGATACCCTTGATTGGGAACGTATGAAATTGGAAACCGAAGTGGTCGGTTATCCGATATTGCCTTTAGTACACCAATTGGTAGCGATGTGCGGCGATGCGGGCCGCTATGTGCACTGGGGCGCGACCACCCAGGACATCATGGACAGCGCGCTTGTTTTGCAATTACGGGAAGCGATCCAACTCCTGGAGCACGATTTGCACAGGGTGCGCCGAGCACTACAAAGGCTGGCAAGCGAGCATCGCGACACCCTGATGGCCGGGCGCACGCATCTCCAGCAAGCCCTCCCGGTCACTTTTGGGCTCAAGGTTTCAATCTGGCTTGGTATGCTTGATCGGCATCAACAACGCTTACGTGAACTCAAGCCCAGACTCTTCGTGGGCCAGTTTGCTGGCGCTGCAGGCACGCTCGCATCGCTTGGCAACAAAGGTTTGATGGTGCAAGAAGCCCTGATGCTCGAACTTGGGCTTGGCGTGCCGATAACTCCCTGGCATGTCGCCCGGGATAATCTTGCCGAGGTGGTGAACTGGCTAGGGCTACTGACAGGCAGCCTTGGCAAGATCGCGATGGATGTGATCTTGATGGCTTCAACCGAAGTGGCTGAGTTAGCTGAACCCTTCGTAAAGGGGCGCGGTGCCAGCAGCACCATGCCGCAAAAGCGCAATCCGATCAGCAGCGAGTTGATGCTCGCCTCTGCCAAAGCAGTCAGACAACATGCTGGTCTGATGCTCGATGCTATGGTTCAGGATTTAGAACGAGCAACAGGGCCCTGGCACGCTGAGTGGATCGCAATTCCGCAAAGTTTCATGCTGAGTGCGGGTGCTTTACATCAGGCAGTCTTCATGCTTGAAGGGCTTGAAGTGGATGCAAAGCGAATGCGACAAAATCTAGATCTTACACAGGGGTTGATTGTCGCTGAGGCGGTGATGATGGGTCTAGCGCCTTATCTCGGGCGGCAGCAGGCTCACGACCTGGTCTATGAGGCTTGTCGAGCCTGTCAGACGCAAGGGGGAATGCTTTTCGATCACTTGTATGCACAAGCAATCATCCGCGAGACGCTTAGTGAAGCGCAATGCCTCGCTTTAACCGACCCCGGCCAATACTTGGGATGTACGGCTGAGATGGTCGATTGTGCGCTCGCTTACTCGCGAGCGCTTGACGGCTGAGCACAAAAGCCTAAGCAAAAAAGACCAAGCAAAAACCCCGGGGCAGGGTTTCAGTGCGCTAGCGATAAACCCCATCCCAGGCCCGATTGTCAACCGATGCTGAAGTTCCGTCGGCACTGACCGTGGGTCGGTTCAGCGCAAACATATTCTCTGTGCCGACAACGGCGTAATCCATATAACCAAGCCGGGCGATGGGGCGCATGGCAGCAACATCGATGCGACCATCCCGCAAATAGCGGTCATCGATGTAAACAGCGACGACTTCCCCGAAAACAACCGTCCATAAGGCTTCAGACTTGCCTTCGGGCGGAGGAAGTGTGATCGTCTTCCAAAGTTTGCACTCGAGTGCCACTGGGCTTTCTGCCACCCGAGGTGCTTTTACAAATTGCGATGCCGCAGGGGTCAGACCAGCTAGCTTAAATTCGTCAACCTCAGGCCCGACCGCGGCTGAACTCATATTCATCGCCGCGCGCAATGCATCGGTTGCGATCGAGCATGTGAACTCACCCGATGCTTCGATATTTCTTAGGCTGTCTTTGCGTCCACCAGAGGAAAAAACCACCATCGGCGGCTTGTCGCTAACGGCGTTAAAAAAACTATAAGGCGCAAGATTCAGAACACCCTCGGGCGATACGCTGGAAATCCAGCCGATCGGCCGGGGCACGACCACCGCTTTAAAGGGATCGTGTTGCATACCATGTTGATTGTGCTTGGTGTCGTAATGCATGGATTACCCTTGGTACGCGCTAACAAGTAGGCGCTATACTATTTAGTATAGTTTTTAATAAGTTCCCGCGCTGAAGCGAGCAAGGCCTTGCCGTCGGCGCCCCGCTTTGACATCTCCTCGGCCCATTCGTCATCGAGACGATCGGTTGCTTGGCGCCATTTTTCAAGCTCAGCCTTAGGAATCTGGTTGATGGTGTAGCCTTGGGTCGCTGCGAAAGTGGCACGTCCCGGCACATCGTTGCCCGCCTGGGTTCGTCCGAGGAAGGCGGAAAACTCACGTCCCGAATGCTTATCAATCACGGCTTTCAAGTCGGCGGGTAGCGAGTCGTATTTCGCTTTGTTCATCGGCACCACGAAGACGGTGGTGTAAAGCGCCTCAAAACTGCGATCGGGTTCTGCAACATACTTGGTCAATTCTTGAACGCGCAAACCGGGAGCAACTTCATAAGGAATCACGGCGCCATCGATCACACCTTTGGATAAAGCCTCAGGCACCTGAGGAACGGGCATGCCAACAGGGGTGGCACCGAGCATCGCAAGCATTTTGTTGGTGAGGCGGGTGGGCGCACGAAGCTTCATGCCTTTGAAATCAGCCAGGGTTTTGATCGGTTTGTTTTTTGTAAAGATGTTGCCAGGTCCGTGAACGTGAACCGCCAACAGTTTCACTTGCGAGAACTCATCCATCGCGTGCTTTTGGACAAAATCCCAGGCGGCACGACTCGTTGCCTCAGCGTTGGTCATCATGAAGGGGAGCTCAAAAATTTCCGACTTCGGGAAGCGTCCCGCGGAATAGCCCGCTACCGTCCAGACCACATCAGCAACACCGTCTTTGGCTTGATCAAAAAGCTGCGGCGGTGAGCCACCTAATTGCATCGCAGGGAAGATTTGGCACTGCAGGCGATTGTTCGAATCTTTGGCGATGTTGGCGCACCAATCGGCGAGCATTTTGGTGTGCTGAATCGACTGAGGTCCTAGGAAATGATGCACCTTCAAGGTGATTGTTTGCGCCATCGCAGACGCCGATGCAGTGATCATGCCAAGACTCAAAACGATTGGGGCGAGCCGAAACTTCATTGTTCTGTCTCCTCGGTGAAAGTGGGATAAAGATGGATGATGGCACGAGTGCACTTCGGTCGTCTAATCAGACTCGGATGCTTGTCTAATCAGGCGCGGGTGCTCGTGTAATCAGGCGCGGGTGCTCGCCTAATCAGGCGCGGATTTCAAAAAGACCAAGCTTTCGGTGCAGTGGGCTTTCATCGGCCAAGAACAGGTAGCAGGCCCGCTCGGCATCGGTATTTGCCAAATGGATCGTGACATAGCCCGGCAGGCATGCTGTGTCGGCAAGGTCGATGGTGCCAAGGCTCACCTCGGATTGCTCAGTGTGCGACCAGCGAACATCGCAACGCCCCTCGATCGTATGCAAAATCATCGCGCTCGATTGAGCAGGCAGATCGCAGCTTTTCCCGGGCCCGAGCTTTAGCGCGTAGAAGCCGAGCATTTGCAAAGCGTCGCTGCCGCTTTCGGGGTTGATATAAGTTAAAGACGCGGTACCGTTAGCTTGGTCGGCCAGGCGATCGAGGCTCTCCCGCGTTTTCTCATAGGGATAGTGCAGCATCGGATAGGGGTTCGACTTGCGTCGAAGACCTTGCGTCGGTGCAAGCCCTGCTGACGGGTAAGCGCCTGAACCCGCCGCTTGATGCATGCATGGGCGCTGCGCAGCCCCGGACTCATGATAGGAAGTCTCAAGGTAATACACCAAGGGCAAATCGAGCACATCAAGCCAAACAACCGGTGCTGTGCCATCGTGACCATGTTCGTGCCAGAGACCCGAGGGCGTAAGAATCAGATCGCCGCGTTTCATTTCACAGCGCTCGCCCTCAACCGTTGTGTAGGCACCATCGCCCTCGACCACCATTCTTACTGCGTTGGGCGTGTGCCGGTGCGCAGGGGCCGATTCGCCGGGCAGCAATAACTGCATGCCGAGATACATGGCAGGGCTTGCCTGCATGCGATCGAGTCCGTGGCCTGGGTTGGCAAGCACAAGCACGCGTCGTTCTGCTTTTTGGATCGGTGTGAGATGGCCCGCTTGCATCAAGAGCGGGCGAATATCGCTATAACGCCAAAGCGTCGGGATCGTACGCGTGCTCGGACGGTTGGCCGGCATCACGCCGCGAAGACTGGGCCACAGGGGCAAGAGATGGTGAGCGCTCAGGGCATCAAGATACGCCTGAGGTAAGTCCTCTAATCGGCCCAAATCATTCATAAGCGATGTCCTCCATGCAATGGCAGATCGCCTTGCCAACCGTAAAGCCATTGCAAGGCATCGTAAAAGCCATCCGTTGAGCGTCCGCGCCACAAATCATTACGAACCCACCGCTCGACACCCTCAGCGTGGTAAAGCCTGCCCATTTCACGCGCGGATAAAACAATACGCGCTGTGCGGGCGATACGTGCGTTTTGATACCGTTCAAAGGCAAGCTTGAGATTATCGGGCGTCTGCTCGACGCATTGGCCCAGGGTGACTGCATCTTCTAAGGCCATGCAGGCACCTTGAGCCATGTATTGTGTGGTGGGATGAGCAGCGTCTCCGAGCAGGGTCACAAGACCAAAGCTCCAGCGACCGATCGGGTCACGGTCCGCGGTGGCCCATCGCTTCCAGGATTTGGGCAGATCAATCAGCTGTCTTGCTATCGGCAGGATGTGCTGGAAATAAGACTGAACCTCCTCGGCGCTTCCCTCACGCACACCCCACTGCTCCTCGTGACGGCTCTGAAAGGTCACGACCACGTTGTATTGTTCGCCAGCTCTTAGCGGGTAGTGAACCAGATGGCACCTTGGTCCGACCCAGATCGCAGCTGCGTTCCAGCGTAAATCGGCCGGAAAATCCTCCCGATCGACCACCGCCCGGTAGACCACGTGGCCGGTTACTTTTGCCGGATCACCCACAAAATGTTCCCTCACGATCGATTTGATGCCGTCCGCGCCAATGAGCGCTGCGCCGAAGTGCTTGATACCGTGTTGGTCCTGCACACAAATCTGCTGCTCGTCCTGGCTGATCGAGCAAACCCTGATGGAGGTATGAAAGCTGATGCTCGGGACTTTTCGCGCCGCTTCAAGCAGGCTGTTATGGGCATCAACCCGATGAATCACGGCGTAGGGGTTTCCGAATCGGGCTATAAAGGCCTCACCCGTGGGAATCTTAGCGACCTGGTAGCCATCCATCGCATCGTGCATCACCAAAAAATCGGTGTAAACGGCGTGATGCCTCGCGATCGGACCCACGCCGAGTAAGTCAAAAGCATGGAAGGCATTGGGCCCGAGTTGCATACCTGCACCGATTTCACCAATCTCAGCGGCTTGCTCGAGCACTTTGACGCGTTTTCCAGCCTTGGCCAGCGCAAGCGCTGCCGCCAGTCCGCCGATCCCGCCGCCGGCAATCAGGATCGCTGCTTCTTGATGCTGGCCGGAACGGGCACAATCCATCTTTGACATCCCTAAAAAAGGTCAATACTTCACTGTAAAGTCTTTTTGTGCGGATGAAGCGTTTCTTGCATGTCTGGAGTTGTTGCATGATTGCTGCCATTGTCATCATCTTGATCCTTGTCGGAGCCGTATCCGCTTGGCTTGGTTTTCGGGCCGGTTACCGACGTGGCTGGACCGAACGCGACCGGCAAAATTCGATCGACAACCAAGCTTAACAATCGCGAGACTGAGCATGAGCATCGGGATGAAAGATTTCGTCTTTCAAACGAGCGATCCCTTGGTAGCGATCCATGGCCGGATTGCTGGCAAGGGCCCGCCCTTGCTTTTGCTGCACGGCAATCCCTTGTCGCAACACAGTTGGGACCGGATGTTGCCAAAGCTGCTTGAGCGCTACACCGTGGTGACCAGTGATTTAAGAGGTTATGGCAAGAGCTCCAAGCCTCCTGGTGAAGACGATCATCGAAATTATAGCTTTCGGCGTATGGGTCTTGATCAGCTCGAGATGATGACCCATCTGGGTTTTGACCGATTCGCCTTGGCTGGACATGATCGGGGCGCAAGGGTGAGTTACCGGATGGCGATGGATCAGGCGCAACGGGTCAATCGGGTTGCATTGCTCGATATTTTGCCCACCCATTTTGTGTTTAACAACATCACGGCTGACATGGCCCTTGATTTGTATCACTGGTGGTTTATGGCTCAAGCGAAGCCTTTTCCCGAAACCCTGTTAGGTCCGCATGCGTCCTACTATATTCGCGACAAGCTCATGAAACAAGGGCCTGGAAAGGGCGGTTTTAATGACGAAGAAATAGAACGATATATCTCATACTGTACGCCAGAACATATTCACGCAGTCTGCGAAGACTATCGGGCCGCGGCAAGTATCGATTTGGCGATGGATCGCGCTGATTTTGAAGCTGGGCGAAAGTTAACGGTACCGACGATGATTCTTTGGGGAGCTTTGAGCCATACAGCGTTGCGGCATCAGCCTGAATCGGTCTGGCCCTTATATTGTTCTGATATTCACATCATGGAGGCCCTGCCTTGCGGTCACTATCCTGCTGAGCAGGCAACGGTGCAAACCATCGAAGCGTTTGAGAAGTTTTTTGGCTGATCGGTGAAGCGCGGAGAATT
>Ga0214923_10001978_pt1 | contig 28137 bp, 29 predicted proteins | sample LL1510_MetaG_FD_177993 | JGI IMG/M metagenome (GOLD analysis project Ga0214923, IMG submission 177993) | Freshwater microbial communities from Lake Lanier, Atlanta, Georgia, United States - LL-1510 | ecosystem: Environmental > Aquatic > Freshwater > Lake | place: USA: Georgia | collected...
AACATCAGATGGCGTTACTTGATTGAGATATCCAAAGAGTCTAGAAGCAGCTGGTTTTTGAGCGTGCAAGGCAGTTAAACTATTTACTTGATTTTGGACAGTCAAAATTTTCTTTAGCTGCGAGTCACTTCTTAATTTAGTAGTGTTTTTAGCTATGTCATTATTGAGGTCATTGATATGCTTCTTCTGTATTTGGTTTAAGCTAAACAAAGCTACAACCAAAGCTATGGCTCCAGCGCTGGCCAAAATTGAAACAACAATAATTATCCTCTGGATTCTCTGAGCTTTGACAAGCTTTAATTTTACATCTGGTAGTAAATTCAGCTCAATCATACTGTTCGCTCCGCAAGACCAACTGCCACGGCAAATTGATTAGAAATTGTTAGCAGTTCGTTCTCTCTATCTTTGGAATAAGCCACATTTCTCCAGGCATTTCCTATCTCAACATTTAAGCCAAATTTGTTAGCAATGTGTAGCGGGAACTCTGGAACCACAGATGCTCCACCGCTGACAATTATGCCCTGTACATTAACTCCAGGATATCTGCTTTGGTAAAATTTGATTGATTTTTCAATCTCTGCAATCAATACATCCACAGTAGGTAGAATGGCGTTATACACCTGGCCCTCAAGCTTTGACTTAACCATGCCAAACTTAAACACAAATTGCTCAGCTTGCTTTTGATCAACATTCAGATTTTCCATGGCAGACCTAATAAACGCTTCTACGCCTGTTGGTATGTTGCGTGTCAGGTGTGGTACACCTGCCTTGACAATGACTAGATCTGTAGAAATCCTACCAACATTGAGAATCATGTGAGAATTATCGTCCTTTGGCGCTAAAGCGCGTGTCATAGCTAAATTGTCGGGCTCAAAAGCTACCACATTAAGTCCAATAGACTCGAGCATTTCCAGCTTATTCTCAATATATTTGTTAGGCACACTGGTCAGGATGATTTCTTGCTTGTCCTGCTCTTTTGCAGAATCGCCAATTACTGCCCAATCTATTTTGGATTCATCCAGTGGTGTCGGAATCAATGAATCAGCCTGTAATTTTATAGAACTAGGTAGCTCTTTGAGTGGAACTTTGTCAACATCAGCAATAGTCGTAAATACCTTATTTGAAGGAATACCGACAGCTACATTTTTGGTTGTAACACCTGTTTTGGCCACCAACTGCTTGATGGTTTCGGCTAACCTGGCTTGATCATTTGCCGCGTCACTCATGGATATTTTGCCATCAATGGGCACATATGAATATTTAAGGAGTGATTTCGATGATCCGCCGCGTAGTTGCACAAGACGAATACCGCTAGACCCGATGTCTAGTCCAAAAAAGTCGGCATTGGCAGATAATATAGAACTCATACTACGCTCCAATTATACCATAAGCTTTATCTAGTTGGTGGCACATTAATAACTGCACAGAATGCTTATTATTTTGTCGTTTTATTGTTTTTGTGTCCCACATTTTGCACCTTCAGTAACTATAATATTGGTGGTAGATTGTATATTCTGTCATATGGAGTGGTGGATCCACTGCCACCTGATGTGCCTGTGTCAGTACCATTTATCAATATTTCAGGGCTGAAAATAAATCTTTCAGCTGGACCCTTGGTTTTATCATTTATATCTCCATATGTTCTCAATAGATTGACTTTATTAGCCAAAAAAGCACCGTATACTGTTAATGGCTTATTACACTCACCGAATAACCGTGTTCGGTCTGGAGGTGCCGCACCAAAAGCGCAAGTATATATGGCGCCACCTACTCCATTCTGGGCTTCGGCAATGTAAGTGCCATCAAGTTGTGTTACGCCAGCACTAATATAGATGTTACGAGCTTTAATCAGATAGGATGGCATGTTGTCTTTAGTCCAGGTGTTAGGGTTGCTATATTTTATATCACCAGTAATAAATACATCGCCTTTATATACTGCTTTTTCAAGTCCAGTTACAGTTTTACTATCAATATTGGTTGGACCGGAACCACTATTGGTGAGTGCAAGGGGTGAATTGCGTGAACAATTGGATAAGCCAAAAGATCCGCCAACTTTTGGATTTGAGCCATCTGTTGAAAATGGACTATCTGCAAAACTGAAATACGCTTGTTTGGACCGCACTAGAGGGTCAGGGTTATTGATTCCTGAAGCAAAACCAATGATAGGATTGTTTGACAGTGCGCCAAATTCAACACCTGATCCGTTGTTAAGTAGCGGATTGGCATTGTTATTGTTAAAGAATCCTGCAAGCACGCCTTGTTCACATCCAGCCATAATACTGCCCTTTTCAACCTGAAAATATGGCTTAAACACAGGGCTTGGAGTGGGGTTGGACTTTACTATTACGCAGTCTTGCCTTGTTTCTTTGATGTCTATGGTGTTACCTGCATACTTATTGTTTTCCGAGTGATACCTTACATATTCTAGGATTTGGCAAATCTTATCTCCATCTTTGGCATCGCTCGGTATTGATGTTCTGACGCCTGAAACATAATTGCTTGAAACAGTATAGCTATCGCCTGGACTCAATGTTTTTGGCGTGTTACTGGCAATCGTTTTTGTTACATCTGCTCCAACTTTTTTATTCCAAACCTGCTTGATGGTAAATTTGGAATGCATGGTATTTGGCCCAGTATTAGTTAGTTTATGGTTGAAAATTATCTCACTTCCTGGAGCCCCAGTAGTTGCATTAGCATTAACAGATCCATTAACTCGCCAATGGTAAGGTTCGTGATAAGCAAAAGTTAATCGAGCCGCATATCCATTTGCTGGCATTATATAAGTATAAGGAAAGGGGTTGTCTAGACCTCCTTGAGGTCCACCTTTGAATGTTTTCCTTGCACCATTAGATGTTACAGTGCGGCTTTCGTTTGGGTCTAAAGCAAATTTACGATTATTAAGACTGCCCTCACCAGCATCGTACCGCCAATAGCCGCCTGGCTCTAGGCCTCTTGGATATTGTCCTTTCAAAATTTCAACTTTAAATGTTTGGTACTGTGCACCCAGAGAAACATCGCAGTCTAGCTGCCACCCATCTTGATTATTCCTAGTTTCTCCTAATACTGTCAAGCCATAGTAGCCAGTTCCAATAGCACAGCGGTCAACATCGCCAATCGAGATAGTGTCTGGAGTGAAGTTTATACTATCTCTTCTGTCAGACTCATTGGTATAATGAATGAGATTACCTGCAGATAAATTTGGCCAGATGGAGTCTACTTTTGTTACTTCCCCACCTGTTTTAGGATTCCTTAAACTCTTTTCTGGATTTCTCGGATCGTATGTTGAATCATATGCCTTATAGCCAATTATGAGGCCTGCATAAGAGTGTTGGTCGCCAGTCAGAACGCCGCAGTTTATGTCTGCGCTAGCCGTGCTGTGTCCTATTCCAAGAAATACAATTGTAAGAAATGATGTAGATAAAAGTAGTTTTTTGATCATTTAGTTTAATCCACCGTATTTATTTTTCATTGATTCAGACTTTTTCTGAATAGCTTTCTCTGGGTTTTTGATTGCTGGCTTGATTTCATCAAGTCTGACGAAGTAATAGAAAGCATCTACTTGATTCTTGTTATTAGCTGCAGCATACAATCTACCCTGCATTATCGGGCTTAATCCTTTTTTAGTCTTACCTTTAACGAATTTGGCTATTTCATAGTTGGGAATTTGCGAGTCTATGTCAGATACTTGAATTAAAGAGAAATTGCCTGTTAAGTTTAAAAAGTTAACTCTGTCATCTTCTTCTATTTTCTTTGCTAATTGCTCAGGACTAATAGACCCATTTTTAATTTTATTATAATTTATATCAGCTTGCTGTTTGGCATAATCCCTGTCATTCTTATACTTTTCAATGTCTGGCTTGCTTGCTTCAGGCTTTAGTGCAGAAAAATCCATTATAGGTCGGCCGTAGTTAAATACAAAAACCCATCCAGATACCTGTTTCTCTCGATATCTTTTGTAGGAATCTTGCAGAGCTTTGTTGTAAACAACAATATCGTTATACTGTTTGGCTTCACCACTATTTTTGTCATACTGTATTACTTGAATTTTAGCTGAATCAAGTTCATTGTTGCTTGGTGTGATATTTGCTTTTTGTGAGGCGGCTTGAGTGACATACATGTCATATATTGTTTTTGCCATTTTTTCTCTAGATGCTTGATCACTTCCAGTTTCGGTGGCATCTATCATTTTATTTATCTTGTCTTTGGAATATGCTCGGCCGTCAACAACAAATGCTGCTCCAGGTGGTACAACTGTTTTATTACGATTTGATAATATTTGCGAAGCCACTAATATAATCACGACGAAAAATACACCTATAATAAGAAATAGTAGCTTGCGCTTCTTAGAAGGCTTGTTGCTGTTATCTTCTACTCCACCTACCGAGACATTGATGTCTGCCATAAGCATAATAGTAGCATTTTTGCTTAAGCTTGCACAAGCGTTTTAAGCAGTTTTACTAGATAGCTTTGTGGTTAGCTTGTTTTTTCAGTTTTGGCAGATTTGATTACAAATAACGCAATTAGTGATGCAATTAAACCAAAGGTTGAAGCCAGCAAGAAGCCTTGAGAAATTCCGTGCACTGATCCTGCAGCTACTAATTCTGGAGTAGGCTGGGTCATGGTTGCAGAAAGTCTAGAAGTCACATAGTGGTTTGAACTTGATGTTACCACTCCTGTCAGAACGGCTAGACCTATGGCGCCACCAATCTGCTGTGCAGTAGTAAGTAACCCTGAGGACAATCCAGACTCCTGCTTACTAACACCACTGGTAGCTGCAATAGTGATGCTTACAAATGTTGCGCCAAGACCTATCGCAAAGATCATCATGCCCGGTGCCACATCATGCCAAAAAGTTCCGTTAACCCTAATATGTGATAGGACAAATAAACCTGTGGAAACAAACAAAGGAGCAATCACTAGCACTGGTTTGAAGCCAATTTTGGCAATAATTCTAGGGACATTAGCTGCAACCACACCAATGGTAACTGGAATAATTAAGAAGTTGAAACCGGTACGCACTGGTGAATAGTTTAAAATATCTTGCATATAAAGAGTTAGGAAGAAGAACACCGAAAAAAGCCCGGCTGCCAGAGATAGCTGTGCTAAATCGGCGCCCACTATGTTACGGATTTTGAATATTCTTAGAGGTAAGATTGGGTGCTTAGAGCGACTCTCATTGACAATGAAAAGCGCTAGGGAAACAAAACTAATCGCAAAATATGTAACTGCAACTTGTGAAGTCCAGCCCTCGTTTGGAGCCTTAACCAAAGCATACACGAGCGACATCAGTCCTCCTGTTACTAGCACTGCACCTACAAGATCGAAGCCTTTTTGATTAGCTTCAGCTTGATGTTTGGGCAAAATAAAGTAGGCTGTCAGAACTACTAAAACACCGACTGGTACATTTATGAAAAAGTTCCAGCGCCAGTCTAGGTACTGGGTGAGAATACCTCCCAGTAACACTCCGACTGCTGCACCACTGGCTGCCACTGCACCCCAAACTGATAGCGCGATATTTCTGTCTTTACCCTCTTTATATATAACCAGCACGATAGAAAGTGCCGCCGGTGACATGAAAGCACCGAAAAAGCCCTGTAATATTCTCGCCAGAATAATCATTAGTCCGCTCTGCGACAGGCCAGTTAGCAACGATGCTAAAGCGAAACCCGTTACACCTATTAAAAAGACTCTTTTTCTACCGAATAAATCCGCTGCTCGACCACCGAGCAACAAAAAGCCTCCAAAAGCTAGAGAATAAGCAGTGACAATCCATTGCAGGTTGTCAGTTGACATTGAAAATGCTCTTTGAATAGACGGCAATGCGACATTCACAATCGACACATCCAAAACCACCATAAATTGAGCAAGGGCCAAAAGCACCAAAATAAACCAATGCCCCACACCTTCATCACGCTTTTTCCTCAACGCTTTAATAATCACTTTTACCCTCTCTTTGTTTAACTAAACCTTGTTTCTAATTGTATATGACGCTTATCAAAAGCGGCAAATAAAATACTATTTAACTACATAATATTTACTGCTTCATGATATTATTAACAGATGAAGAACAGGTTTTTAAGTGAGTCTTAGTATTGGAATTGTTGGACTGCCCAATGTTGGTAAGAGCACGCTATTTAATGCCCTGACGGGCAGTAATATTTTGGCAGCTAATTATCCTTTTGCAACCATTGAGCCAAATACAGGAATTGTTCCAGTTCCAGATGACAGATTAGAAAATCTGGCAAAATTATATAGCTCTGAAAAAGTTGTGCCAGCGACTGTGACCTTTGTGGATATTGCTGGATTGGTAGCCGGAGCCAGTGAGGGTGAAGGATTGGGTAATCAATTCCTAGCGCATATTCGTTCTACCAATGCTATTGTGCAAGTGGTAAGAGCATTTGATGATAGTAATGTGGTTCATGTGGACGAACAACATGATCCCAAAAAGGACATAGATGTTATCAATACTGAATTAGTTCTAGCCGACCTTCAAACAGTTGCAAAACGACTTCCCCGCATTCAAAAAGAATCACGCGCTAACCCAAAATTAAGACCAGTAGTAGAGGCCACAGAAAAACTGCACACAATATTAAATGCTGGTGAACCAATCTGGAAGCACCCTGATATAAACCTGGAATTAGTTGGCGATTTACAATTACTGACTACCAAGCCGGTCATATTTTTATTCAATTTAGATGAAGCTGGGCTGAGTGATATTGAAAAACAAAAAACATTGCGAGAATTGGTGGCACCATCACAAGCACTATTTGTGTGTGCTAAATTAGAAAACGAACTAAAAGATTTAGATGAAGATGATGCCTCCGAGCTGCTAGAAAGCTACGGTCAGCATGAATCGGGCTTAGTGCAGTTAATCCACGCAGCTTATGAAACTCTAGGACTGCAAAGCTACCTGACTGCAGGTCCTAAAGAAGTTAGAGCTTGGACCATTAAAGCGGGTAGCACTGCCCCTCAGGCCGCAGGAGTAATACACGGTGATTTCGAAAGAGGTTTTATAGCCGCTGAGGTTGTCAATTACAAAGACTTGGTAAGTGCCGGTTCACTGGTTGCTGCCAAGGCAGCCGGCAAAGTACGGACCGAGGGCAAGACCTATGTCATGCAGCCTGACGATGTCGTAGAATTCCGTTTTAATGTTTAGTCGGTGACCGGAACTTGGTGGCTGCCGTTGTGCACAGATACTTCTATATTTGGTGCTTTGGGCAAAGACTTGTTTTTGATATTTTCAGGAAGCTTTGAATAAGCAATTTTTAGAGGATTTATTATCAAGCTTTCCTGATTAGAATATTTTAAATTATCGCCCTCTCCCTCCACGCTAACAACTTGATCTGCTGGTTGACCAAAAATCTCTTTCATTCCTTCGTCATATATCTCATCAGACAACTTCTCATCGGCTTGCTTACTCGCAGCTAGATGTTCGACAACAGTGCCTTGATCATACATATATTCATTTAATTTTAGGCTGCTATTAGTTAATTCTTGAACTTCTTTTTGCTTAACATTGGCTTCGTTAACCATCTTCAGCTGCTCCCCAAGCTCGGTTTGCTGCCGATGTTGAGCTAGCAAATAGGTTTGTAGTTGCTGATTGATTCTTTCTAAGTGCTGCTTTTGGTCGACTTGTGAAGCGGCATGCTGCTTCTTGGCGGCCGCCATGCAGTGCTGAACATGAGTGATTAGTTTTCTTAATCTCCTTTGGTTCAAACTCGTGAATCGTAGGTTTTTTGCACCAGCCGACACGCTGATATAGGCTCCTATAACTCTGTGGCTATAGTCTATTTCATTAATCATATCGAATCGTAAATCTTCAACTGTTAAATAGTTAAGAGGTTTCTTGTCTATTAGCAATACACGAACATCAGTGGCCACAAGCAAGGCAAAACCCCCCTCATAAATGCCATTGACGCATTCATAGATCACCTCGTCTGGCAAAATAATACTCGGCAGTTCCCCAACCTCTGTCCGGCCCCAGCCACTTTGGTTAAAGTTTATGGCTTGAAGCTGATTTTCTATTGATTCACGGCTTACCATAATTTTACCTACCTTTCTTTGTACTCTTATTGTATTATTTTGGCGATTATAGTGTGGTGAAAATACTCACCAAATATGTGCGATTTTTATCACACTAGAAATACTTAAATTTTCTGAATTTGACTAATTTTCAAGATACTATCATAATTAATATATGTTGGCTTCAGCAAAACAAATGGCTGAATTCGTGGGACTCTTCAAGACGCAAGGCACAAAACAAATATATAGAAAAGGTGATCAAATCATACGCCCCGGCGATATACCGCGCGGGGTTTATTATATTGAGCAAGGTCTAGTAAAAGCCTATGATATCACCCGCTACAATGAGGAAAATCTGCTTATTATTCGTAAAACCGGAGAAGTATTTCCGCTTATATGGGCGATCTCCGGTCAAGAACGACATGTGATATACGAAACTCTTCAAGAAACTACAATTTACAGGTTGAATCGACAAAAATTTATCACATTTCTGGAAAATAATCCTGAATCAATGGCTCCTCTCCTAGAAATGGTCATAGAAATGTATCGTCTACACAGTGAAAGAATCATTAATTTAGAATATCGTACTGCCAGAGAGCGAATTGTATCTTTTTTGCTTACTATGGGTGAAAGGTTTGGTGAAAAAACAGATGAAGGATTGCTCATCAATGTTCAGTTGCGACACCAAGACATAGCTAGCTCCATAAATGCTACCCGTGAAACTGCATCCCGAGAGCTGGCCAATCTAGCTCGCAAAAAGCTAATAACCAACAAGCAGTCGCTAACTGTATTAAAGGACTTAAACGGACTAAAGAAAATTTTAGAAAATTAGGCGTTAGTGCCAATTTAAAATGATTTTTTCTATGGCTTCGATAATTTCTTTTTTTTCAGGTACATTATTTTGATCATAATAATGGTCAGTGCTGATGTAATCCGAGACCACATTTAGACAATATAGATCATCGGCCAGCACATGCATTCGATCAACGGCTTTTACGCTAGCGAAAGGAACAGCTACTACGATGCTCTCGATATTTATAGGCTTTAGAAACTCTGCCGCTAAATCCAGATGAAAACCCGATGGCAAACCATCAGAAACAATAATTATGTGATGGCCTTTTAGAAAGTTTTTTTTCACTGTACCGCCCATGCCGACTAACCTATTCATGTCACGCATCTTGGACAGTTTTTCTTGTTCTATTAAATTGAAATAATCCTGCTGGAACTCTTCTATTTGCCCTGATGAATATTTTTTGTTGTAGATCATGCTGCCATTGGCGGTGATGCCAGCCACCGCTTCTGTCTCGCGAGGTAAGACAATATCTGAAATCATCAATAAATTAATCAGACAATGCAGCTTTACTGCAATTTGCGAACCAACGATTACTCCGCCTTCATTGAGTGCCAGCACCACACAGTTCTCGTAACGATATTTATCGTAAAGTCTATTAGCCAGCATGCGTCCTGCTTGGACGCGAGATGCAAAATACATATGCTTATTCTAGCTTATTTTGCTAAGTAGATAGAATCTTTCTTGGTTGCCCTTGGCTCCAGACACAGCAGAATCAGATTTGTTTTTTATGACAAATTTGTCATGTGCCCAATCCTCAAAATCTTGCAATATTTGCCTGCGGAGCTTGTCATTTTTTATAACTCCCTTGTGCATAATTGAGCTATTTTTTGCTTCAAATTGCGGCTTAACCATGGCAACTATCAAAGTGTTTTTATGAGACAAATCTGCTACTTTAGGGAGTATTTGCCTCAGCGAAATAAAAGAGACATCTATAAGCACGATGTCGATACTTTCCTCGGTATGAAATGTTAAAATGTCGGTTTTTTCATGTAACTCAATTTTGGGATTATTCAATAAGCTTGGGTGTAGTTGATTGCTGCCAAGCTCCACGGCAATTGATTTTCGAGCTCCGTGCTGCAAGGCATAGTCAGTAAAACCACCGGTGCTGCTACCAACATCCATGACAATCTTGTCTTTGAAGTCTAATTTCAAGGCCTGAGCTACTGATGCTAGCTTCAGTCCAGCTCGACTGACATATTGATCATCTGAATTTAATTCAATCTTGTCTGAATCCTTAATCAAATATCCTGGTTTGGTGATTACATCACCATTAACCTTTACACGACCAAGTTTAATATAATTTTCGGCCTGAGACCGAGAGTTGGTCTGCCGATTGGCGGCCAAGTATTGGTCCAAACGCATTTTCATTATTTTTTTACTCGTTCTCGATAGCTACCACTGGCTGTGTCAACCGATATCTCGTCCCCTGTTTTAATAAATGCCGGAACTTTTATGGTAATGCCTGTCTCCAGGGTAGCGTCCTTAGATATAGACGAGCTTGTATCGCCCTTAACGGCATCTTCAGTATAGGTGACCTTTAGCGGCACATTTTTGGGTAGTTCGACATTGATGGGACTGTCATTGAAGAATTGTAGCTGTACAGTATCGCCTTCTTTCATGAATCCAGCAGCATCACCCACCATATCTGAGCTAACCTCAAATTGATTAAAAGTGTCCTGATTCATGAAGAAAAAATTTGTACCATTACTGTACAGATACTGAACAGTTTGGTTCGTAACATCGGCGCTATCTAATTGCTCGTTACCCTTAAAAGTTTTTTCCAAAACTTTGCCATCTAATAAACTTTTTATTCGAACATTTACAATAGATCCGCCGCGGCCCATAACTTTTTGGTTATATTCGACCACACGAAAAGGTTCACCCTCTAACTGAAAGAGGACGCCCTTTTTTAGATTTGTAATGCTTAGGCCCATAAATTTTACAAGCTTTTTAATTAATTGTTTGCAACAAAGGGCATCAAAGCTAAATGCCTAGCGCGCTTGATAGCTGTACTAAGCTGTCGCTGCTGACTTTCGCTCAGTCCGGTTTTCTTACGGCTCTCTATTTGACCGTAAACATTTACATAGCGCTGTAAATTCTTGAAATCCTTGTGATCGAAATAAGCAACTTCAGTTCTGTGCTTAAAGATTTTTGCCATATTTACTCCTTAAAATGGTATATCGTCTAAATTGATTGGTTCATCTCCGATGTCTTCCACTACGGCATCGTCTGACTTGTTTTTTTTGCTTTTACTGGATGCTGATTTACCTTCTGAGTTGTCGTCTGAATAGTTATTGCTGCCACCGCCATCATCACTACGACCATCTAGGAAAGTAACATCGTTAGCTAATACTTCCACCTTGCTGCGCTTATTGCCGTCTTGTTCCCAAGATCGAGACTGCAATCGTCCCTGCACTAGGCAGCGGCGGCCTTTGCTAAGATACTGCGCAACTCGTTCGGCCAATGGGCCCCAACATACAATGTCGATGTAATCTGTGGCTTCTTGCCAGTCACCTGAAGAATCCTTGTAGCTACGATTAAGTGCCAGACTAAAGTTGGTTACATTTTGACCGTTTGGCGTAGCTCGAAGCTCTGGATCACGAGTGAGATTACCCATTAGTGTTACTTGATTTAAACTGCGTGCCATATTAGCATCCTCCTTATAAGACATATGTCTTTTATTTAATTTAGTATTTTTACCCTACTCTGCCAGTCGGCTAGTCGTCAAGACCAAACTGGTATATTTAATTTAAATTTCAGAAAATTACTTTTCTTCTTCGTTATTTTCTTCTTTGTCACCTCTTTTGGCAGCCTGTTCGGCCTTAACAGCCTTAGCTGCTTCTGCCTTGGCTTGCTTCTTGAAGTCAGGCTTGGTGACAAGGAAACGAATAACTTCGTCAGTGATATTAAGTAGGCTTTCTAATTTGGCGACGCCTGTACCAGGCATTTCCACGGTATAGAAAACATACACGGCATGCTCGTTGCCCTTGATCTTGTAAGCTAGCTTGCGCTTGCCCCAATTGTCAGTAGCAGTGATTTTACCACCATTGTCTGAAACAATCTTACTGACCTTTTCCTCAGCCTTGCTGAGATCTACTTCTAGGTCTGGGTGATATAGCACAGCCAATTCGTACTGATTCATACTCTTCCTTCCTCTTGGTTATAGCCTACGCACCTATGGAGTTGTCGTAAGCTGAAGTTTGATATTAGTAATAATTATAGCTTACTCACCCCTGTTAGTCAAGTGGCGCATCAGGATCGTTTAAATAGTCCTCGTTCTTGCCATTGGTTTTTGCTGGTCCGCCAAATACTTCATCGACTGAATTAACCAGTACCTGCCTTGGTCTGGAGCCATCTGCCTGGCCAATGATGCCCTGTTCTTCCATCTGCTCCATAATCCTGGCAGCCCGGCCATAGCCGATTCTCAAGCGTCTTTGAAGTAAGCTAGTACTACACTTCTTGTTTTCTATGGCCACCATAACGGCGTCCTTAAACATCGAGTCATCAGCTTCATTAGCGCCATAGTCAGCTACTATGCCGCCCTTGCCGTTTAATTGCACTGGCTGGGCAACAACCTCGTCATCATATTGAGCGGGTCTCTGCATACGAATAAAATCAAGAACTTTTTGAGTCTCATCGTCACTTATGAATGCGCCTTGTACACGCTTTGGCTTGGCCATATCAGAAGTGTTAAACAGCATATCGCCCATACCCAGCAGTTTCTCTGCGCCCACTTGATCAATAATTGTGCGGCTATCTATCTGGCTCTGGGTGGTAAAGGCAATTCGGCCAGGAACATTAGCTTTAATCAATCCAGTGATTACATCTACTGAAGGTCTTTGTGTGGCTAACACCAAGTGTATTCCCACGGCACGAGCTTTTTGAGCGATACGCACAATCAGAGCTTCAACATCCCGAGCCGCCATCATCATCAAATCGGCTAACTCATCAATAACTATTACGATGTATGGCATGCCTTCTTGCTGTTTAGCGTTATTGTAATCAATTATGTTGCGGTTGCCAGCTTCACTGAGAGCTTTATAGCGCCTTTCCATTTCAGAAACCGCCCATTTAAGAGCACTAATACATTTTTCTGGCTCCGTAATCACTGGAGTTAGAAGATGTGGTATATCTTCGTAAGGCTTGAGTTCAACTTGTTTAGGGTCGACTAAGATAAGCTTAAGATCAGACGGCGAATTGCGATAAAGCAAACTAGACAATATGGTGTTAATCATGACTGACTTACCTGAACCAGTCTGTCCTGCCACTAGCAAGTGAGGCATGCCAGCCAAATCAGCCACTATGGGTGATCCTGAAATATCTTTTCCTACTGCGAAACATAATGGGCTCTTGCTGTCTTGCCACTGCTTAGAGGTAATCATCGAACTTAAACGAACAGTTGCGGCTTTGATGTTTGGAACTTCAACACCTACTAACCTTTGACCAGGTATTGGCGCTTCAATTCTGATTGAGTGAGCCGCTAAATCTAAAGCAAGGTTATTATCTAGAGCAGTAATTTTGGTTAATTTAACTCCTGTAGGTGGCTTGAGGGTAAATTGAGTAACTCGAGGACCTACATTAGCACCTTCCATTTCTACTGTTATATTAAAGTTTTGGAAGGTGTCTTTTATTACTTTGGCGTTGGCATTGACATCACCAGCATCCGCCTTATCTTGTTTCTGGTCTAGTAGTTTAACGCTTGGAAACTGCCAATTCGGATCACTTGCGGTAGTCAGTGCCGAATGATCTTCGGCGGCAGATAATTTAGCAGCGCTATTTTTTAAACCGGCAAACTTTCCTTGAGGCTCTTCCTCTCCATTATGCCGTTCCACAGGGACACCTTCGTTGAGCTTAAAGCCTTCTCCGGCTTTGGCCTTGAGGGCAGCCAAATCATTATCATCATCTTCTGGTTTTTTAAACAATTCACCAATTTTGAGTAATACCTTTGGTGAAACTCCAAAAGAGAAAAAAATCGCTAGAATGGTTAAAATAAGGAAAAGAAGAGAGGCTGGCATTTGGTCTAGAGCAGTCAAAACTGCCTTGCCCAATATCTCGCCTACAGCTCCACCATGTCCTTTATCCCAACTGCCGCTAGCGCTTTGAGATGCAAAAGCTACAAAAAACCATGTGCTTGAGAACAATAGTACACTCAACATACCCATTAAATTTGGTAATGGTATGCGTTTGTCTTCTGCCATAAACTTATATACACCCCAATAAACTAGAGCAATAGGTGTTATATAGGCTGCGTAGCCTAGCATAAAATATGCTCCCTTGAATAAGCCTACTGGCAAAGGACCACCAGTACCAAAACCGCCAATCAGCAAAAAGGCAGCAACCACAATCAATAATATAGCGCCGCTCAAAGCCCAAAATGAGCCGTGATCAGACTCGAGGTCTTTAGACGACTTCTTTTTTGAGGATTTTGCCTTGGTTGATTTTTTCTTTTTGTTGGCCATAACAATCTATTGATTATAGCATTTTTAAGTGTTTTTGCTTAAATTCACTACACTTATTATAGCAATTTTTACAACTGTTGTCAATCTGCCCACTGCCCTTTTATTTATGCAAAGCTTGCAGTATCATAACTAGCATGAGCTTTAAAGGCAATCGGGAGTTTAGACAGATCCATAAGGCAATGCAAAAAGCCGAGGTTCTGGGAATATATGCAGCTCGCGAAATACAAAAGGAAGCAGAAATTTCCCCTCAAGCCAGAATGCTTGAAATTTGTGTTCCAGGAACGCCGAAAAACTTAACTACAATGACTTGGGTTAATAAAATTGGCTACTGCGCCATTGATGATCTTTATGTAAATGATGAGATTCTCTACGAATATGTAAACTTCGATCAAGATGCCTCGTTAGAAGCTAGCCAAAAAATCTATGCTTATGAAAATGGGACTGTCCAAGCAGTCCCATCTAGAATCGCCAGATTAGTATTTTCTATGGATGCGATTGTGGCCGAGCCGCAAGGCCGTGAGCTTAATTTTTAATCAACTCGAGGGTCTTGGGCTAGTAATCTAGCACGCATTTCTTCAAATCGCTTTTGCTGTTCGGCAGCCAGTTCTTCTGGACTTCTCTCGGCACTCTTTTCTTCAGACTTAGTACCATTTTTTCGATTCGACTCTTGCTGTTGGCGATTGCCGTTGCCATTGATGATGTTAATCACTGGTATAACAATCGGGCTTCGTTGAGTGTGCTCAAATAGGTAGTGCGTAATGTGGTCTTTCAGTTCAGCCTTGAATCTATCTATGTCAACGCGCTTATATCGTTGACTTACTGCTCGTTTTAATTCGTTGCGTAAGCCATTCATAAGCTCTTCATTGTCTCTTATATATATGAAGCCCCTGCTGATTATGTCTGGACTGGTCATTAAACTGCCGTTCTTTTTATCAACAGTCAGGATGATTACCACCAGACCTTCCTCACTAAGCAACACTCTGTCTTTAACAACTATATTGTTGACTAGCGCTCCGGTTTGGTCCACTAGAATGCTGCCGCTTGGAACTTCACCAACTATTTCCATTTTGTCTTTTGTCAAACCAATTATTTGACCATTTTCGGCAAGCAAATTTCGGTCTCGGGACACGCCATGCTCTAATGCAATACCCATGTGATATTTACGAGCCGTGTAGTCGCCGTAGATTGGTATGAAGAATTTAGGCTTCAACATATTAATCATGTCAGCGTACTCTTCACGAGAAGCATGTCCGGAAACATGTAATGGGCCGATATTGTCTACATCACGAGTTTCATGCCTAAAAACATGGACATTCTTCTTCAGTAAATCATCTACCATTGCACGAATTTTGGCATCATTACCTGTGTATGGAATTGGTGTACTAGAAAATATTACGGTGTCCTGTTCCTTGAGCTTAATATGACGGTGCTCGCCATTACTCATTCGTTGTAAAGCTGAACTAGGCTCGCCCTGTGATCCTGTGCAAACCACCACCAAATCAGTGTCCTTCATATTGTTGGAAGTGGCTATTGGCACAAAAGTACCTTTAGGAATCTTGACGAAACCGTGCCTCACCGCCATCTCTAGAGTACTGACCATGCTGCGACCATCTATAGCAACTTTTTTACCATGATGCACCGCTGCATTAATGATCATCTGTACTCGGTTCATATTAGTTGAGAATAAACCGACAAATATACGACCTGGTGCATTGTCCATGATATCGATAAAGCTTTGTTCAATTGTTGACTCACTTGGAGTGCGACCCATGCGTTCGGTGGTTGTGCTTTCGCTCATTAAGGCCAATACACCTTCTTCTCCAAGCTGCTTGAGTCTCTCTACATCTGTTCTTTCATGGTCTAATGGGTTCGGATCTAGACGGAAGTCGCCAGTATTAACGATTCGACCGACTGGAGTATCAAGAACAATTAGTGTTGAACCTGGTATGGAGTGCGTTACGCGAACTAATTCCACAAAGAAGCATCCGATTTTTAATTTTTCATGGGTGTCTTCGTTCATGGTAACGGTTTTGAGTTCAAATCCATCAGGCATTGGCATGCCAAAGTTTTCAAAAATTTCCTCTACCCTGCCAATGGTGAATTTTGAACCATAAACAGGTGCTGGAAAATTGGGCAATATATGAGGTAACCCACCGATATGATCCAGGTGACCATGGGTTATAATATATGCCTTAATTTTTGGTTTTATCTGTTCTAAATAGGTAGTATCAGCGATTGCGTAATTGATGCCTGGCAAATCAACTCCAAGATGATTTCCGCAGTCAATAATTACTGCATCATTTTGATATTCAAAAACAATCATGTTTTTGGATCCACCACCATCCATGCCGCCCAGTGCAATAACTTTTAGTCGAGGACTATCGTCTATCACATTTGCTCTTCTGGTCTTAGTGCCACTTTCGGCAGCCGTCTGAAACTGGCTAGCCACTCTTTGAGCGTCCTGTTGAGAACGCCTTTGGGCTCTAACAGCCTGGCTGCGTGATGTAGTTAAATTACTCTTAATGAGTACTTTTGGAGGGTTGTTATTTCCTCTTTGTGCTCCATTTTTTCTGGAGTCGTTTTTGCGATTATTATCGCTTTTTTTTGATTGCATAGAAATTCCTTTCCTTTGCTTTTATTAGAGATTATTTAATATTCTTTAAAATTTTTGGGATTTGCTGAAAATCTTTAGTCAGCGTTGATTTCAAGCTCCCATTGTAAAGCGCTGCTGCCGGATGATAAATTGGCAAAATGTTCCATTTGCCCATTTTTTGTAATTGGCCATGCGCTTTGGATATTATTAAATCCGGCAAGAAGCAATTCAGGCTGTGACGACCAAGTGTCACAATTAATTTAGGCTGAATTACCTCTATTTGAGATTCAAGATAAGGCCAAAAAGCTTTCTTTTCGGCTTCCGATGGATCGCGATTTTTTAAGGGTCGATATTTTACTATATTAGTAATGTAGACATCCTGTCTGTGTAATTTAATCTTTTCGAGTAACTCATCAAGTAGTTTTCCTGCGGCTCCCACAAATGGTTTTCCAGTTTCGTCTTCTTTTTTACCAGGCGCCTCACCAATAAATAACACTTCGGCCTCGGCTGAGCCGGAACCATAGACTAGCTGCGTTGCAGAACTAGCTAGCTGTGGCGCAATATTGTCATTCAAAATTTGGTTCTCAATAGCTTCCAGCCTAGCTTGCTTGTCGTGCATGAACAAATTTTCCTATCAGTCTAATGAAATGCTTAATTGCATACCCTAATAAAACAACTGTCAAAAGGTAGTACAACAGATTACCTCGATCTATAGCCAAGCTGGCAAATCCATAGGCCAGCAGCAGCTCCAAGACAGTCAATACAGCCAGGCCTGTCTTGGTGCTAACTACTTTTTTTGTTCGTTTGGATATGGTTTTATTCATTGCTGCTTTTATCGGCTTCCTTAACAGCTTTCATAGAAAGCTGCAGGCGTCCGCGATCATCAATGGCAACTAGTTTTACATCTACTTTGTCGCCTTCTTTGATGACTTTATTGATATTCTCTACTCTTTTTTCATCAATTTCACTGATATGTACGAGTCCATCTCGGCCTGGCAAAATTTGCACAAAAGCTCCGAAGTCCAAAACGCTAACTACTGGACATTGTCGATAAATTTTACCAACCTCGGGATCTTCAGTTATGTCCAAAATCATTTTTCGGGCAACATCTATAGAGTCCTTGTTGGGGCTGGCAATCATGACCGTTCCGTCGTCCTTAATATCGATTTCAGCGCCACTTTCAGCGGTGATTCTCTGTATAGTCTCACCTCCCTTACCGATAACTTCGCGAATTTTGTCTGGATTTATGGTAATCGATTCAACTCTTGGAGCGTAAGGACTCATTTCGTTGGGCTTGGCAATTGTTTGAGACATATGCTCCAAAATATGCAATCGTCCGTCCTTGGCCTGTAGCAATGCCTTTTTCAGAACATCAACTGGCAAGCCATGGACCTTCATGTCCATCTGCAAAGCAGTGATACCCTGGGATGTACCAGTAGCCTTGAAGTCCATGTCACCGGCAAAATCTTCGGCATCAGCGATATCGCTTAAAATAAATACTTTATCGCCTTCAGTCATCAAGCCCATAGCAATACCGCTAACCATGCTCTTGAGTGGTACTCCGGCATTTAATAGTGCCAGTACGCTACTGCAAGTAGCAGCCATGCTAGTGGAGCCATTTTGGCTCATAATTTCAGTTACTGATCGAATTGTGTAAGGAAACTCCGCTTCACTAGGCAAAACAGCCGTTAATGCACGCTCGGCTAGGTAGCCATGGCCTATTTCGCGGCGACCGGCGCTACCTAAGCGGCGAACCTCACCAACTGTGTAGCCAGGGGCATTGTAGTGATGCATGTATCGTCTTTCACCTTCTTTTTCCATGGTGTCAACGAGTTGTACATAGCTCAAAGGTGCCAGTGTGACAATGTTCATAGCCTGAGTTAGTCCACGAGTGAAGATACTAGAACCATGAGCCCTCGGCAAGATGCCAATTTCGCTGCTAAGTTGTCTGATCTCAGTTAGAGCACGACCGTCAGGGCGAGTATTGTCATTAACAATTCCCTGGCGAACATCTTTGTGAACCGCGGCATCAAAAGCCTCTTCGTATTCACCCATAGCTTCGGCGTGCTCATCGCCTAGCTTTTCAGCCAGTTCGTCGTGCATGTCTTGGCGCAGCTGCCTGAGCAAAACATTTCTCTCAGGATATGGCTTGCGTAAATCTTCGCCTAGTTTGCCTGCCAACCATTCGTTAACAGTCTTTTGGATGTCCTCGTTTGGCAAGCTGAGGGTGTATTCTTGCTTCTCGACTCCAATTTTTTGAGCTAATTCTTCTTGAAGTGCAATTGCCGGCTGCATAGCTTCAAATGCAAAAGCAATAGCATCTGTGACTTGCTCTTCAGTAACCTCGCTAGCTCCTGCCTCAACCATCATGACACCGTTTTTGGTGCCCGCCACAACTAGGTCTAGCTCACCTTCATTGAGTTCCTGAGGGGTTGCAAAAGCCTTAAATTTGCCATCAACCATGCCAATTCTCAAGCCAGCAACTGGACCATCAAAAGGCGCTCCGGTAAGCATAAAAGCAGCGCTCATGGCAATCATGGCAACCATGTCGGGTCTAAAATCGGGGTCCATGCTGAGGACCGATGCTACACCTTGAACTTCATTTCGATAGCCTTTGGGCCATAGTGGCCTAATAGGTCGATCGATCAGCCTGCTTATTAATATGGCATCGTCACTAGGTCGACCCTCTCTTTTAATGAACCTTGAACCACTGATTTTGCCAGCGGCGTACATTTTTTCTTCGTAATCGATACTGAGTGGGAAATAGTCTAGGGTAATTGGCTTATTGCTAACCATAGCAGTGCCAAGAACCACGGTATCGCCGTAGCGAGCCAGCACGGAAGCTGTGGTTCTAAAACCAACGCGTCCAACTTCTAGACTAAGCTTGCGTCCACAAAACTCAGTTTCTACTTTAATAATATCTTTTCCTAAGGGGTTTATTGTTCCCATATTGTCCTTTCATACAGAGATAATCCTGAGCAAAGTTCAAATATATGCTCTCCCCTTGTGCTTGTGTTAGGGCGCTATATATCTGCTGCTTCACTCAGGCATAACAAACTCTGTTGATTTAATGTGCACAAGCTGGGAATCTCTAGATTAGAGATTCTAAAGTCTGGGCACTTTAACGGCGAATGCCAAGTTTTTTGATAAGATCCAAATAAGCTTGGCTGTCTCGCTTAGCGATATAGCGCAGTAGACGGCGGCGCTTACCAACCATTTGCAATAGACCGCGACGAGCCATGTGATCGTGCTTATTAACCTTTAGGTGCTCTGTTAATTCTTTAATACGCTCAGTTAGAATAGCTACCTGAGCACTGGATCCACCTGTGTCATTTTTATGTGTCTGAACGCTCTTAATGGCTTCAGATTTCTTGGAAGTTGTTATCATGTTCAATAATTTTATCAGATGTGGAGCCTTTTGGCAACCCCTGATAGGTAAAAAATTTATTCAGTTTATTTTTCAATTAAATTTTTATTAATTTTTGCTGCTGTTAGTCCATCAATCTGGATTGCATTGTCAACGGAAAAGTCACCCACCACCGTCCTTCTCAAAACCTCGGTGTAGGCCGAGGTTTTTAGGCTATGAGCAATATCTTCAACCAAAGACCTGATATATGTGCCCGAGGATACGCTAGCAACTATTCTGGCAATAGGATATTCCAAGTTTTTAAGATTAATGTCGTTTATTGTGATCTCTCGAGGCTCTAAATCGACCTGCTGACCAGCTCTAGCTAATTTATAGGCCCTTTGACCGTTAACTTTGATGGCTGAAAAAATTGGTGGTTTCTGTAAAATAACTCCTGTAAATATATCTAGTGCGGAGTTCAGTTGTGGCTCTGTTATTTTAGGTCCTGGTAGCTGGGTTATTTCCCCTTCAGGATCGCCAGTACTGCTTTTGGCGCCAAAATGCATAGTTATTTCATAGGTTTTATCTAGTTTGGTATAATTTTGCGCCTGAGAAGTGTATTCTTTTCCAATCAACAAAATTAGTAAACCTGTGGCAAATGGATCCAAGGTGCCACAATGGCCAACCTTTATGTTTTTAGGCTTCTTGCCTTCTTCGTTGGCGACAATTTTGCGGACATAATTAACAACATCAAAACTAGTCCAACCAGATGGCTTATCTACTAACAAAATACCTGTCATATAGACAGTTTATACCCTACTGGGCAGTTTTACTGCTTATCGCTGGGTGAATTAGGAGAATTAAATGGCAATGGCGGTGGAACGGGCGGAGCAACATTGGCATTAAAGCCTTGAATTTCTGTTGAAGGGACATCTGAATTAGTGACATTTTGACTAGCTTCTGGATGCAGATTACCTTCTAAAGTTTGAGCATTAAGCGCATCTATCGGCTTAGGTGTTAGCTCGGCGTTGCTATCATCGCTGGCAAGAGCCTCACTCACACCTCCCCTGGCTTGATCAAGCTCTGGTGGTTGCTGAAGGTGCGGGCTGTTTACTTCTTTTTCAATGTCTTCTAAAGTTTTTTGCTGATTTTGTAGATGCGGACTGTTAACATCCTTTTCGATGTCAGTCAGAGTCTTGCCAGCTGTTTCTATGTCTTTGCTTGGACTAGGTTGAGGTGCATTATTAACGAACTTGTCTTCAGGCTTGCCGAGAGACAAAGGATCGGTCATTGGTTCCACGCCCTCAGCTATCGTATTGGCAGTCAGCTGTCCACCTAGCGTTGGAGGCTCGGTTATGATTTTGGCACCCTCAGTTAATTGTGTTGTCGGCTGACTATTGGTTGGAGGCACGGCTGGAACCGGATTAGTTGGCGGAATTGACGGATTGGGTGATTCAGCCTGTTCAACAGCCGGATGCTCTATCTCTAATTCGCCAGCAACTTGCCCATTTTCGTCTTCTGCCCCCTGCAAAGTTACTCTATCGTCATCAGTTGATCCAGAAGCTGCCAATTGAGTAGCAATGAGTTGTTGATTAGCACCTGCCGACATCAATGCCGCGCTGGCGCTCATAGTGTGTGAACTAGTTTTATCGTTACTAAATCTCGCAGTTTCAGCAACTATGCCTGTCAACAATGAGGTAGCAATCTGTCCATCAATTAGTGATTCATCAATGGCCTGCACCAACTCAGTCACAAGTTCACATAAGCTACTGGCAGTTTCATCATTCCAATTCATACTGCCAAGACCGACTGCATTAGTCAGGTTTATGGTGGCTACTGTCGCATCATGCAATATTCTGCCATGGGCAGTTATGGCCTGATCTATCTCTTCTTGCTGTTTGACCCCTAAAGCAATGACTACATCGACATTAAAATCACCCTCACTAAACGCAAAATCTGACTGTGCAATAGAAGTCTTGTAGGGGGTAATGTAGATTTTCACCACATCTTCTTCTACTTTGTAGCGCAGTTTATCGGCTTTGGACTTATCGAGTGAAATTATAAAATCACGAAGTGAATCAGTAGTTGTTTGAATTGTGTCTTCTGGCTGCAAAAACTCCAATGTTGATGGCACTTTACCACTAAAAACACCGACGGCATGCTTTTTTTGCTTGTTGAGCACAAGGGTTAAACCCATCAACGCAGCTAGCTGATCAATTGAAGGATTGCGACTAACTGTGACCAGTACATTTTTAGCTTCTGCTAATCTGGTTACCAATTGTTGTTTGACATCGTCCATGGGGTCTATTCGCTATTTTTGTTTTTATTAGTAAATGTATCGTAAAGATACCATAAAAGCTTATGATTGTCCATCACTTATCCACCACTATAAATAGAGTAGCTAAGTTTAAGAGTGTTTTCTTATCTGTTGCATAACAGCTCTATATCTGTTATAGTCTAGTTAATAAATTAGTCTATTAATTAATAAAGGACATCCATGCCAATAATTAAATCTGCTAAAAAGCGAGTTAAAACAGCCAAGAAAGCTGCCATTCGCAATAGCAAAACCAAGAGAACGCTAAAAGCCGCTCTGAAAACTTTTGCCGCTAAGCCAAGTCAAAAATCATTAACTGAAGCTCAAAGCAACATAGATAAGGCAGCCAAAAAAGGTGTTATTCATAAAAACAAAGCCGCCCGACTCAAGAAGCGAGCTGCTCAACAGGCTAAATCATCCGGCGTCAAAATCGCTAAAGCCAGTAAGCCAGCTGCTAAGCCTGCAGTCAAGAAAGCTCCTGCCAAAAAGCCTGCAGCCAAGAAAAAAGCTTAATTAGCCATTTCAATAATATAGCCCAGTAAAGCAGCATCTAGATTATAGCTCTGGGTCTTTGATTTGTAGTCGATATCTGTCAGCTTATTAACTAAGTTGGCGACATCTTTGAGATTCATGTTTTTGACGATGTTCTTTGTTTTGTTGATAGTGTAGGGCTTTAGTTTAGTTTTTGCCGCAATCTCATTGGTGGACATATTGCCTGCTGCTACCACTATCGCCATTGCCTGTAGTTGCCATGCAAGCATCCCAATAATTGCTTGTGGCTCGACTTTTTGCAAACGCTGTTGCTCATATAGTATAGTTGCCCGCTTAGGATTTTTGGCAAATGCAGCCTCCAAAAGTTGAAACACGGTGCCCTGCAATGACTCTTGAGTCAGTAAGTCAATTGTCTGCCGAGTAATATTTGTGTCATAAAGAGCAAGTTTATTAATTTCATTGGCCAGCAGCAATTGATTGAGTCCTACTCTATCTAGTAGATACCTAGCATCGGCATCAGATATATTGGCATTTTGTTCTTTGGCCAAACTCTTTATCCAACTAGTCATGTTATCTGATTGACTGTTAAATGCCCTAAAATCTGTTTTTTTGTTCAGAATTTTAAAATAGTTCTGGCGTTTGTCTATTTTGGGTTGGACAAAAATTACTTCGTTGGTTTCTGGCACCTCATCAATGATACTTTCTAGTCTATCTAGAAGATCACGGTTTGCTTCAGGATTGCTAACTATAACAAGTTTTTTTGCTACTAAAAATGGTAGGGCCGTAATTGCTTGGGCTATATTGTCGCAGTCCTGCTCTTCGGCATCCAAGCGCTCAATAGACAATTGACCGTGCTTCTTCTCGAAATCAGAGACTAACTTTTCTTGCTCCTTACCCAGAGCGTAGCCATTGTCGCCAGTTAATGTAATCACCATCGTATCAATATATTAGCAGTTTCTGGCCTTCTAGTTTGGTATTCTTTGACATTTTGGACATAAGTGAGTTCCTCTACCAGCAGCTCGTATTTTTAATATTTCAGTACCGCACCTTGGACAAAGCTGGCCTTCTCTACGGAACACACGAGCAAAATTCATATAGCTACCTTTTTTGCCTTCGGCGTCGACATAATTTTTGTCAGTCGAACCGCCCTTTTCAATTGCTAATCTTAGAACAAACTGTATCTCTTTGTGAAGTAATTTTATTTTATTGGCAGATATTTTGTTCACCGTTGTAAGGGGGTGTATTTTTGCACCCCACAGTGACTCATCGGCATATATATTACCTATTCCTGCAATGATTGATTGATCGAGCAAAACTGCTTTAATGGCGCTGTTTTTGCGTCTCATGAGTCGCTCTTTTAAAACACCGCTTGTAAAAGCCTGGCTCAGAGGCTCGGGACCAACTTTTTTAAAAAAATCTAATTCTTGTATCAAATAGGTTGGCATTAAACGCATCCAACCAAATTTGCGTTGATCATTGAAAAACAGTTGACTATTGTCGGTTAGCTGAACAGTAACTCTAGTAGATCTATCTGGTAGCGAACCAATTAGTGAATCGTTTGGATGTCCTGCCCCAAAACTATTTTTAGCGCTACGATAGACCATCTGTCCAGTCATTTTTAAATGAATCACAAAACTGTACTCGCTAGACAGATCTATGATTAATACTTTTGCGCGTCGTCTAACATTTATAATCTGGCTGCCGATGGCAAAATTATCTACATCCTCCTTGGAATTGGGAAAAGATTTTAGCCAATCATAGCTGATTGACTGCAATGTTTTTCCAATCAAATATTTTTTCAGTCCTCGTCTGACTGTCTCAACCTCTGGTAATTCCGGCATTTATTTATTGTAACAAGTATAATGGAGATATGGACTCTCTAATTGACATCTTGGGAAAACGCGATTTTGATGAACCTTCTGAATTAGCAGAAATTAAAAATTTTATCATCAAGGAATATCAGATTGAGCCCACCATCAAGATTAGTGGTGAGGCGATTGTCATTAATCTGCCTAATGCTAGTTTGGTGAGCACTGTCAGACTGCGAGGACCCGAAATAAAAAAACGCTACAAAATAAACAAAAAATTAATCTTTAGAATCAGCTAGCTGAATTATAGATTAAGATTGTCAGACAGATTATAGTAGTCAGGAACTTGGGCTTTAAACAGCTTTAGTGTCAAATTTAGGCTACCTAAATATGTTGATGGACTGCCGCAACTAGTTGCCCAGTATTGCTGTAGTTTTTCGCTTCCCTTGCTCAGTGAAAATATATAGCGATTTCCTAATGGGCAATAACCTAGATAATTAGAATTCTCAGCTTGTTTATCTCCACGCATATAGCCAGCTTTTTCCAGGGCGCTCAAAAAATTACTAAATGAATTTTGATTATTTTCGAATGCTTCGGATTTTATAACATTACCTTCATACCCATTAATTTGTTCATAGATCGTCTTATCGCGACTGACATTGACTCGAATTTGATAATGGGTTTGATCAGCTGTTACAGGACCATCAATTATCATGCGTACTGAAGCATCGGTGTTGGCATAGCTAACAAGAGTTTTGGGCTGACTTTTTGTGGCTGGTTTTTTGCCACTGTTGCCCAGGCTGACCAGCAGCATAATGATAATAATAATTACAGAGGCCATAAAGCCAACAAAATATTTCATGCCTGCAACACCTTTCATAAATATTATACTAACACTTTTTTGTATTTTTTGCAAGTAATTATGCTTACTCTCTTGAGGTAATACCGCTTATGCAGTTATAATCCTTATAGTCATGAAAATAAAATATGAAACTAACATTGCGACATTTGTACAGTTTATCGTTATGAGCCTGCTGGCCATTGCTAATGGCCTAAAATCTATAATTGTTGATTGTGTAAAGAATCCGAGCGATTGTGTAGGTGATGTCTTTACCAATTTCATTCTTTTTATGTTGACTGTATTTTTCTTCGCAAATGTTTGGATACTGGGCTATGTAGCTCATGACCGCCGAAGTCCAAGACTCGCAGCTCTACTTATTGCTCTAGAGGCTGGAATCATAACTGTGGCACTGTTTAATGCAAGGCATTATACTGATTATTTGGGCCTTGCCACCAGTATCATAGATACTGTACTAGCTATATGGGTAATTCTTTCTTGTGTACTACTTATACAACACAGGGGTAAAAGAACAGTTGTTAGAAGAGCTGGCAGAAGACGCCGACGCTAAAGTTCGCCCCAGTTATCTCCAACAGACACATCAACATCAAGTTTTATGGGCAGATCATACACTTCTTCCATCGTTTGTTGCAGCATTTTAGCAATTTTCTTAGCTTGACCCTCAGGGCACTCAATGAGAATACTGTCATGTACTTGCAGCAACATATTGCATCCCGTAAAATCTGCTTTCAATTTTTGATCCACCTTAATCATTGCGAGTTTCATTAAATCAGCTTCGGTTCCCTGTATGGGCATGTTGATTGCAGCTCTTTCAGCAGCTTGACGAACTACAAAATTACCTGAATTAATGTCTGGCATTGGACGCCTTCTGCCAAATAAAGTTTCCACGAAGCCATCTTTTTTAGCCTGCTCTTTAACATTCTCCATATAGTCAAAAACCGGCTTTCGCAACTCCTTGTATCTGTTAATGAAGCTGCTAGCTTGTTCATTGGTCATGCCTGTGGCCACACTTAAACCATGGGGGCTCATACCATAAATAATTCCAAAATTTATGGTCTTGGCGGCACTACGCATTTGCTTGGTAACATCTTCCTCTTTCCTGTCGTATATCAAAGCTGCTGTCTCAGTGTGAATATCGGCACCACTATTAAATATGTCGATAAGTTGTCGGTCCTTAGCTAAAATAGCGGCGAGCCTTAGTTCAAACTGTGAGTAGTCAGCACTCACTAGTTTGTTGCCCTTACCTGCCACGAAGGCAGTTCTAATTCGTTTACCCAAATCAGTGCGGATTGGAATATTCTGCAAGTTCGGATCAGTGCTACTAAGTCTACCTGTTTGGGCAATGGTCAAATTAAATGTTGTATGTACGCGACTATTTTCATCTGTTTGAGTCGGCAAAGTGTCCACATAGGTATTTTTTAACTTGGTGACCTCCCGGTACTGCGTAATTAGATCAACTATCGGATGACTGCCTCGGATTTTATCAAGTTCCTTGGCGGCAGTACTAAGACCTGTTTTGCCTTTTTTTATACCATTGCTTGAAATATTTAAATCTTCAAACAGCACTTCAGCAAGCTGACTAGGGGACGATATATTGAACTCTTTGTTGGCATAGCCATATATTTGCTGCTCAAAGTCCGACACCAAATCATTTATTTCATCAGCAAATTTACTTAAATATTTTTTATCCAGCTCTATTCCAGTGTGCTCCATCTCTGCCAGAATTGGTATTACTGGCCATTCAATCTGCTTTGCTAGACGACCAATTTTTGGTATTTTGGCAATACTTTTTTGCTGCTTTTCAGTAATTTTTGCAATGATGGCGATAATTTCTGGTAGTTTTTGTGTGGCTTCTTCTGGTGCCAAATTTTCAAATCCATGGCCCTGATATCCTATTTCTGCTTCGGCCAGTTCTGTTAGTGTCTGACTACGATTTAAGGAATTAATCAAAAATGCGCCAATCAATATGTCGTGTTCGACTGCCCTGATATCTAGACCCATTTCTATAAAAATTTTGAGAGTAGATTTAATGTCGTAGCCAATAAGTCTTGTCTTGCTATCAATATTTTTCAGAGCCCATTGCTTAAAATCTTCTGCTGCAATTTTACTCAGGTCAATCACAAAAACTTTTTTAGCGTCAACACTCAAAGCAATCTGTATCGGATTTTTTCCATTTTTGCCAGCGCTATATCCGTGTACTAGCAAACTATCAGATTTTGGAAGTGATACTGATTTTAGCGCTTCAACATCAACGATTTGTGATACGGAGCCGATTTTAACGACATCATGACCATTGCTGGCCACTGTGTCGGCGTCTAATTGCATTATTTCAGGTAGCAGTCTTGCTAAGCTGCGAAACTCAAGTTTCTGTAATAGGCTTTGAATTTTTTC
>Ga0214923_10001979_pt1 | contig 28136 bp, 32 predicted proteins | sample LL1510_MetaG_FD_177993 | JGI IMG/M metagenome (GOLD analysis project Ga0214923, IMG submission 177993) | Freshwater microbial communities from Lake Lanier, Atlanta, Georgia, United States - LL-1510 | ecosystem: Environmental > Aquatic > Freshwater > Lake | place: USA: Georgia | collected...
AACAACAAGCAATATTGCTGTTTTTAATTATAAATAAGTTTGATAACCGTGATTTTTCCATTAAAAAACCGAAATTTATTAATAAATTGGAAATTTAGCACATAAATTTTGCACTTCAGCTTTAATTTGACTGCATAAAACTTGTGTTTCATCAATCCCATTATTAGCAAATTTATGCAAAATATCGGCGATATAATTTCCTACTAAAATAAATTCTTTTTCTGCAAAACCTCTAGTAGTGCAAGCAGAAGTGCCAAATCGCAAACCAGAAGTAACAAAAGGGCTTCTTGGGTCGTTTGGAATAGCATTTTTATTACAAGTAAGACCAGCTTTTTCTAAGATAGATTCAGCTTCTTTGCCAGTAATATTTTGCAAAGGGGTAAGATCGGCAACCATTAAATGGCAATCTGTGCCACCAGTGGTAATTTTAAAACCTCTATTTATTAGGGTTTGAGCTAAAATTTTTGCATTTGCCACCACTTGCTGTGAATACTCTTTAAAACTAGGTTGTAAAGCCTCGCCAAAAGCCACAGCTTTACCAGCAATTACATGCATTAAAGGCCCGCCTTGCAAACCTGGAAAAACTGCCGAATTAATTTTTTTTGCCAACTCTTCGTTATTGGTGAGAATAATGCCACCTCTAGGGCCTCTCAAGGTTTTGTGAGTAGTAGAAGTAATAATATCAGCAATACCAACAGGAGAAGGATACAAACCAGAAGCTACTAATCCAGCAATATGGGCCATATCAACCATCAGCAAAGCACCGACTTCATCAGCAATATCACGAAATTTTTGCCAATCAATGATTCTTGGGTAAGAGGATATTCCGGCTACAATTAATTTTGGCTTGTGTTTTTTAGCTAAATCGTAGGCCTGATTGTAATCGATTAAACCAGTATCTGCACAAATACCATATTGCACAGCATTCAACCACATACCAGAAATAGTTCTCATAGCACCATGAGTTAAGTGCCCTCCTGCTGCCAAAGACATACCCATTATGGTATCGTGCGGTTGCAAAGTAGCTAGATATACAGCTAGATTAGCACTAGCTCCTGAATGTGGTTGAACATTAGCAAACTTTACATTAAAAAGCTCGCAAATTCTATTAATAGCCAACTCTTCTATCACATCTGAGAATTCACAACCTCCATAATATCTTTTATGAGGATAGCCCTCGGCATATTTATTGGTAAAAATTGACCCTTGAGCTTCTAAAACAGCTTTACTTACAATGTTTTCAGAGGCTATTAATTCTATTTGATTTTGCTGACGAGATAACTCAAAGGAAACAGCCGAAAAAATATCAGGGTCGGAGTTTTTTAAAGAATTATTTAACTGTGTGTGAAAAAGAGACATAAAAAGAGCTTTAAAAAATTATTTGCTAAAAAATATTGAATTAAATTTAAATCAATTATTTTATTTTAGCAATAAAGATTTTTGTTTAAATGAAATTTGATTTTAATATCAAAAATTTTGACTAGCAAAAGTTGGGGCTGTCTATATTCTAAATTAATAGTTTTATTAGCTTATTAAAGAGATTGTTGCATCCCAAATTTGTTTTGATTTTTTATTTTTAAAATTTTACAATATTATTTCGTTACTTTCAATTTAAAATGTATTGTTGTATTTTATCAAAATTATCATACTTATGTCAAATTTCTTAAAAAAAATCAGAGAATCAAAAAGAATAAGACAAACCGAGCTTGCTAACCAAGTAGGAGTTAGTAAGCAATTGCTTTCTGGTTTTGAAAACGGCAGAAGCGGTATCTCAAACGAGGTTTTAAAAAAACTCGCTATCGCTCTTGATGTTTCGCCAGATAGCATCTTACTAGGAAAATCTAATCGATCTTTCGACGAAGTTGGTAAAAAACAACTTTCCGAAGCAATGCATATTACTTTTGAAGAATATGGCGATAAATTCGATAAAGAAACCATTATTAAAATTTCTACCGAATTATATGGTATGATTTTTCATAATGAATTTTTAATTAACGATATTGAAAAAATTAAATACCAAGAGTCTTTACAAGAAAAAATAATTACTGGCTTGGCGGCTCAGTGTTTTCTAAAATGCTTTTTAAAAATTAAATAACAAAAATACCAATGTCTCAAAGAAAAGAAATAGCCGAAAAAGAACTTGAAAAAATGTATGATAATCAGTTAGCTTGGTTGCAAGTTGGTAAATTATTACATAATCGAGTCAATGTGTCGTTGCAAGAAAACCCTAAATTAAACCTACTTTTAAAACTTACCATATTAAGCAATATAGGCATTTGGCTTACTTTTTTCTTTATAACATTTTTCTTATAAAACGATGTCTAAAAACCTAATACTCTACATAGAAGACGAAGATTTTCAAGCAAAAATTTTTTCTAAAATCATTGAAAGCGAGCTTGATTCGTATAATTATAAAGTTAAAATTATCAATAATGGCAAAGATTTTCTTGCTCTTTTAAATAATCAAAACAAAACTTTTAATGATATTAATCTGCAAGAAATAGGCTTAATTCTTATCGATTTAGCAATGCACGATATTTCTGGAGTGCAACTTTTGCAAGAAATCAAAAAACATCAAATAACTCTTCCTGTAGCAATTCTAACCGCTCGAGAAGATGATAGTATTAAGCAACAAATTCTTGATATTGGTGCTAACGATTACTTTGTAAAAGGAAAAGATATCGAAGAATTAGCTCGTTTGAGAGATTTTATCATTGCTAATATGCAACAATAAATGTCTAACTACCAAAATAAACAACTAGATTTTACAAAATATCACCCCGATACTCAGCTAGTTCGAGCAGGTTCTCTTCGCTCTAATTTTGGCGAAACATCTGAGGCTATCTTTTTAAACTCTGGTTTTTGCTACAATTCTGCCGAAATCGCCGAAAATAGATTCAACGGCAACGAACCTGGCTTTGTTTATTCGAGATACTTAAACCCTTCTTTAAAAATGCTTGAAGATAAACTTGCCATCATTGAGCAAGCAGAGTCGGCGGTAGTTATGGCTTCTGGAATGGCTGCCGTTTTTGCTAGCATTATGTGCCAAATAAAAACTGGCGATCATTTTATTGCCTCAAAGGTTTTATTTGGTTCTTGCTATCATATCGCTACCAAAATTTTGCCAAATTATGGCATAGAAGTAAGTTTAGTCGATGCCACCAATCAAAAAGAGCTACAACAGGCATTTAAAAAAAATACAAAATTGGTATTTATTGAAACACCTGCCAATCCTACTCTAGAAGTTCTTGATATTGTTTTTATTGCCGATTTATGCAAACAACACAATACAAAGCTGATTGTCGATAACATTTTAGCATCTTCTTTTGGTCAAAAACCACTTACTTTAGGAGCTGATATTGTTGTCTATTCTAGCACCAAACACTTCGATGGCCAAGGTCGAACTCTTGGCGGGGCGGTTTTAGGTAAGCAAGATTTTATCAAAGATATTTTATTACCTTTTCATAGACACACAGGCCCTGCCCTTAGCCCTTTTAATGCTTGGGTTGTCTTAAAATCACTTGAAACTTATCATTTAAGAATGCAAAAACACTGCGAAACCGCTTTGCAAGTAGCTCAATTTCTTGATAGCCATCCAAAAATCAATAAAGTTTTTTACCCACATTTACCTTCTCACAAGCAATTTAATATAGCCAAAAAACAAATGCTAAATGGTGGCTCAATGATTGCCTTTGAAACCATCGGCAACAAAACCGATTGTTTTAAATTTTTAAATAACCTGCAATTAATTGATATTTCTAATAATTTGGGCGATTCTAAATCACTAATTACCCACCCTGCTACAACTACTCATTCTAATATTTCTCAAGCCGAACAGCAAGAAATAAACATCACTCCAACTTTATGTCGTTTATCTGTTGGTTTAGAGCATCATAGCGATTTAATAAACGATCTTAACAATAGTTTAAATAATATTTAATATGCCTAGCTTCGATATTGTTTCAAAAGTAGATCAACAAGAACTTGATAATGCAGTAAATTCGGTTTTACGCGAATTAACCAACCGCTACGATTTTAAAGGGGCGGTTTTTAGTGTTGAGTTAAAAATCAAAGATAATCTCATCATTTTAACAGCAGATAGCGAATATAAAATTACCGCTATTGGCGAATCTTTAAGGGTTTTTGCCACTAAAAGGCATATCGATATTAAAGCTCTCGATTTTTTAACCATACAAAAAGCAGGTGGCAACACTTTAAAACAAGAGGTTAAAATTAAAAACGGCCTAGATAGCGAAACTGCTAAAAAAATTGTCAAACAAATCAAAGATGCCAAGCTTAAAATACAAGCCTCAATCAAAGGTGAAGAAGTTCGAGTAGAAGGTAAAAAAATCGACGATTTACAACAAGCAATATCTTTTTTAAAAAACCATAATTTTAATTTACCACTTCAATTTATCAATTTTCGTGATTAATACCATTTCTCATTTTTAGATAACTTATTAAAACAATATGCAAAATAAAAACTGCTGGATTATTGGTTGTAGCAGTGGCATTGGCAAAGAACTGGCTACAAAACTTTATACTTCTGGCTATAACATTTGTTTGTCTGCCCGAAATGAGCCAGAGCTTTTGCTTTTAAAACAGCAATTACAATTATTAAAACTCGGCAACACCGTAGAAGTAATAAAATGCGATGTTGCCGATGCTATAAGCTTTAATTTAGCTTTTAATGAAGTGCTAAAAGAATTTTCTAGCCTAGATTTGGCAATTTTTGCCTCGGGAGTTTATCAACCCACTAGTTTGGCCGATTTTTCTTCTGAAAATGCCACACAAATTATTAATACCAACCTACTTGGGGCAGTTTATTTTTTTGAAAGTGTCGGCAAAAAAATGTTAGCTCAAAAACACGGTCATTTAGCAGTTATAGCAAGTGTTGCAGGCTATTTTGGTATGCCACAATCAGCAGCTTACGGAGCCAGCAAGGCTGGGCTAATTAACTTATGCCAAGGTTTTTACCCCGAACTTTTAGCAAACAAAGTGCATTTATCAATCATCAATCCTGGTTTTGTTGAAAGCAGGCTTACCGCTAAAAATAATTTTGCAATGCCAAACATTATTTCGACTCAAAAAGCTGCCGAATATATTTTTGAAGGGTTGCAAAAAAAACAATTCGAGATTCATTTTCCCAAAAAATTTACCTTGCTACTAAAATTTTTAAATATTTTGCCTTATTTTTTACTACTACCAATTATTAAAAGATTATATCAAAATAACAAAAATTTATAAAAAACTTATTGCAAGTTTAAAGCAATGCTTTTAAAATTAAATTATTATTTTTAGGCTGGGTAGCAAAGTGGTAATGCAGGAGCCTGCAAAGCTTCTATACGCCGGTTCGATTCCGGCTCCGGCCTCCAAAAATATTTATTAAAATTTTTTGCTTTCAATTAACAAATCAGCAAAAAAATAGCTATTTTTTAAGTGCAAGCTGTTATATTTTAAGCTCATAAATTTACTATTTTGCTTAAAATCATCATTGGGCAAGCCAAACAAACAATCTCCATAAGCGGTTTGCAACAAACAATGCCCCGAAGCAATATCCCAAGCCATTGATGGCCTTAAATGCACATAAAAATTCTCTTCTCCCAAAAGCAACTGCACAAATTTTACCGCCGAAGCAACTGGTAACACACTATAATTTTGTAAAAAATCAGGGTAAAAAACTTCAATAAATTTATTAATATCAAACAAAGAAGCTCTAGGGCTAGCCACAATTTTTAATTTTGTATTATTTTTTTTAGCAACAGCAAACAAATTATTATTTAAAAATAACTCACCATTATAATTATAAAGCATTGCCTCAACTTGCTGATTTGCTACAAGTTTATTTTCAAACAATGGGGCATAAATTAAACCAAAAATCGGTATAGAATCTTTAATTAAAGCAATGTTAATACAAAATTGACAATTACCACTAGCAAACTGTGAAGTGCCATCGATAGGATCGATCAAAAAAAAACAATCTAACTGTTTATTTCGTAAATTATTTTCTTCACAAATTATTGGGATATTTTTAACAATTTTAGAAAGGTTTTTTTCTAAAAAATCGCTTAATAACAAATCAACCGAGGTAAGACAAGAGCCATCTGGTTTTTTTTGTTGAGTAAAATTTTTATGAAAAAAATATTTTTTAGCAATATCGCCAGCTTCATAAACAAGCTCTGCTATTTGATTTATTTGAGATTTGTTTAAAATCTCTGACTTATAAAACATAATAACTAGATTTCTTCAGCAAATATTCGCTGATAAAATTCGGCAATGATTGGTTTTTCATCGTCAATTACCTTGTTATAAAAACTAAAAATAAAAGCTTGCTTGACAGAACCAAAAATAGCAATGTTTTTACCCCAAGAAATTAGGGTTCGTAAAGAAATTAAGGTAGAAATATCGCCATTTTTAAAGCTTTCTCGAGTTGAATTAGCTATTTTTACCATTAATTTGATAGTTGTGGCATCAAGATTACTTTGTTTGGTTTTTTTTTGCAAAACAGCAATTTCGTGTTCTGAACTTAAATAATTAAGACAGGCCACAATATTTAACCTATCTATTTGAGCCTGATTAATTAAATTAGTGCCATGATAAATGCCAAGATCGTCGCCAGCTCCTAAAGTATTAGAAGTGGCAAATAGCCGAAAATTTGGGTGAGGAGTAATAACTTCGTTTTCTTCAAGTAAAGAGAATTTTCCTTCTTCTTCGAGAAGTCTTTGAATCACAAAAGAAACATCGGTTTTGATGGCATCGTATTCGTCTAAAACTAAGGCGATACCGTTTCGTAAGGCAAAAGGAATGATTCCTTCTTGAAATTCGGTGATTTGTTTATTGTTTTTAAGTTTTATGACATCTTTACCTACTAAATCGAGCCTAGTAATTTGTGAATCAAAGTTGATTCTTAACAACGGCCAATTTAACCTACTCGCCACCTGCTCAATATGTGTAGATTTACCTGTGCCATGCATACCTTGCACCAAAACTCGCTGATTAAAAACAAAACCAGCCAAAATTGCCGAAGTTGTAGTTGGATCAAACAAATAATTTTCATCAAGCTGTGGCACAAAATCAGAAGAATCTGATAAGGCTTTTACTGTAAAATTAACAGAACAACCAAAATTTTTTAAGCAATCAACTACCATGAGTTTTTTTAGAAAAAGTTTTTTCTTTTTTATTGGCAAAAGGATTATCGCTTTTGCGAATAACTAAGCGAATTGGGGTAAGTTTAAGATTAAAATACTCTCTTAAAGAATTCACCAAATATTTTTGGTAATCACCTACCACCGCCTTAATATGATTAGTAAAAACAGCAATTGTGGGTGGATTAGATTTTATTTGAGTGGCATATTTTAGCTTGGTATTAATGCCTTTATAAAGTTTAGGCTGATGATTTTGCACTGCATCTTGTAGCCAAATACAAAGCTTGCTAGTGTTTAAATAGGTTTGCCATTGTATAAAAGTTTGCCAAGAAAGATCGAGTAATTTTTTTACATTATAGCCATTTTTAGCAGAAACTCCTAAAATTGGGGCCCCATCAATTTCGGCAAAAATTTGTTGTAATTGACTTCTTACTTGCTTAATAAATTGCTCTTTATCTATTTGCACTGTATCAATTTTATTGATGGCAAAAATTAAAGCTCTACCCTCTCTTAAAACCTGCCCCGCCAAGGCAACATCTTGATGATCAAGCAAAGTATTGGCATCGATAAGCAAAATAACCACTTGTGAAAATCTGATAGCTCGATAACTATCAAGCACCGAAAGCTTTTCAAGATCTTGTGAAATATTAGTTTTTTTTCTTATGCCTGCGGTATCGATAAACCTTACAGGATTACCGTTTATTTGCCAATCAACCGAGATAGAATCTCGAGTTATACCAGCTTCTGGGCCAGTAAGAAGCCTATCTTGTTGCAAAATATGATTTAGCAAACTAGATTTGCCAGCATTTGGCCTACCAATAATAGCGATTTGCAACATATTTTTTTGTTGCTCGTTTCGTAAATCGGCAAAATTTTGCTCATAAGCTAAAATAAGTGGAGCTAAAAAATAATAAAGCTGGTCGAAGCCTAGCTTGTGTTCGGCAGAAATTGCTACTGGCTTACCAAAACCCAGTTTATAAAATTCTTTTTCAAAAACATAATCAGAAAAATTTTCGGCCTTATTAACCACTAATTGTGTAGGCTTATTGAGTTTGCGTAGCCAATTAGCAAACATTGTATCATTGGGTAAAATGCCAGATTTGGCATCAACCAAAAACAAACAAGCATCAGCACCAGAAATAGCAAGAGCAGTTTGCTGAAGCATTCTTTCTGCTAAAATTTCGGTTGCTAAATCTTGTTCTAAACCTGCGGTATCAATAACCACAAATTCAAGATCGGCAATACTGCCTATATGCTCTTTGCGATCTCTTGTGGTGCCAGCAATATCACTAGTGATAGCAAAAGATTTACCAACAAGTTTATTAAATAAAGTTGATTTTCCAACATTGGGCCTACCAACTATCGCCAAACGAAACATAAAAAGAAGAACATACCTGCTCTCTTAAAAAAATTAAAAGAACAGGTAGATGATAAAAATTAACGAGAATAAAACTCAGTAATTAAATGAGGCTCCATTTTAATTGCATAAGGAACCAAAGCAAACACAGGTTTCTCTTGTAATTTGATAGAAAAATTTTGCTTATCAAGCACTAAATAACTAGGAACATCGGTTTTTTGATTTTGAGTGCTTTCGATGACCAAAGCCAATTGTTGTGATTTAGTTTTAACCGAAACTACATCGCCAATTTTTAATCGGTAAGAAGGGATATTAACTACCTCACCATTTACTAAAACATGTTTATGACCTACAAATTGACGTGCAGCAAAAATAGTTGGCACAAAATTTGCTCTATAAACCACAGCATCAAGCCTCGTTTCAAGTAAAGCGATAAAATTTTCACTCACATCGCCTTTCATTTTTTGAGCTAATTGGAAAGTATTAAAGAATTGCTTTTCTGAAACATTGTAATAAAACTTTAATCGCTGTTTAGCTTTAAGCTGATGACCGTAATCGCTAGATCTGCCTTTAGAAGCTGCTCCGTGTTGACCAGGGCGATAGTTTCGTTTAATAAAAGAATCATTGGCATTACCCCATAGGTTGCCACCAAGTTTACGGCTAAGTTTTTTCTTAGCAGAAAATCGTTTTGTCATGTTTTTTATGAAAATTTTAGCTAAATAAAATTAGCTTTATTGTTTAAAAAAACCAAGAAATGAAATTATTTGTGTTTAAAATAATTCAAAATTGATAAAAAAATAAAATTCACTTTGATTTTTAAAGATATTTACAGGTTGCTTTTAATTATAAACTATTGCTGAAAATATTGCTTTAAAAAATTTTGCTTTTTTTACAAAAACAAAAGAACTATTTTTACAAAAATTCTAAAGATAGTATAATTTAAAGTCAAGCTTTTTTAGTTTGATTTTTAAAATTAACTTAATTACGATTATTGTTTATAATTATTTATTTTTTATCTTTACTATGACTCTCAAACCACAACAAATCAATGAAATAAATAGCCTTACCCAACAAAAAAATCAAACTTTAAGGCCAGTCTCGCCAGAGCTTGAAGAAATACTATATCAACCATTATATGCTCTTGATTACGGATTTGTTAGGGTTATCGATTATATGGGAAACGATTCTTCGGTAGTGCAAGCCGCTAGGGTTTCTTATGGTTCTGGCACCAAAAAAATCAATGCCGATATTGCCCTGATAAACTACTTGATGGCACATAAACACACCACTCCTTTTGAAATGTGTGAACTTAAACTACACATCAAGTTGCCTATTTTTATTGCTCGGCAATGGGTTCGGCATCGCACTGCTAGCATCAACGAATATTCGGCTCGATATTCTATTTTAGAAGATGAGTTCTATATTCCAAAAGCCGAGCATCTATCACCGCAATCAAAAATTAATCATCAAGGGCGAAACTCTGAAAACCTCCTTAGTGCAACAGAGCAACAAGAGGTGCTTGATATTTTAATAAAAGATAGCAAACATTGTTATGATAATTATTTACATCTCATTAATCAAAATAGTAATGGCGAAACAATTGATGAAAACAAACAAGGCTTGGCTCGAGAGTTAGCTCGAATGAATCTCACTCTAAATTGCTATACTCAATGGTATTGGAAAATCAATCTACATAACTTATTCATTTTTTAAAACTTAGAGCCGATAGTCATGCTCAGTATGAAATTCGGGTTTATGCCGAAATAATTCTTGATATTGTTAAAAAATGGGTTCCGCATTCTTACAATGCTTTTGTAAATTATCAACAAAACTCTAAAAATTTTTCACAAAATGCCTTGGCAGTTTTGCAAAAATTACTACATCAACAACCAGTTTCGCAAGAGACTAGCGGTTTAAGCCAAAGAGAATGGCAAGAATTAGTTGATTTTTTTAAACTTAATTTATAAGATTTATGTCTATTGGAACTGGCGAATTAATTTTAATTTTAGTCATTATTTTGGTTTTGTTTGGGGCAGGAAAGTTGCCACAAGTAATGAATGATATTGGCAAAGGCATTAAAAATCTTAAAAAAGGTTTAAACGAAAACGAAGAAAATAATAAAAAAGATAGTGATAAATAACGATACACCTAAAAATAAAATTAATTTTCAAGCAATAAAAAAACTCACCAAACAAAAAGAAAACAAAGATCAAATCAGTGTTGGCGATTTTGTTGCCTCAATGGGCGAAAGTGGTTTTGGCTTATTGTTATTGTTTTTTGCCCTAGGAATCATTATTCCCACCCCGCCACCCTTCCCTAGTATTATTTCAATACCTCTGGTAATTTTTGGCTATCAAATGCTCATTGGCTCTAAATATCCTATTTTGCCAAAAAAAATTGCCAACTATCAACTTAAAAGACAAACCATTGCCTTATTGGTTAAAAAATCCACCACCATCATTTATCAGGTTGAAAAAATTTTAAAACCTAGGCTTAGCTTTATGTTTTGTGAAATTGGCGAAAAATTCACTGGTGGTTTTATTTTATTATTTTCTAGCTTTATTTTGCTACCAATTCCTCTTTCAAATTATGTTCCGGGTATCGGTATTTTACTTATTTCTTTTGGTATTTTAGCCAGAGATGGTTTTATAATTTTATTAGGAATTATAGTTGGCTTTATTGGTGTGCTTATTTCTATTTATGCTTCAATGTTTATTATTTATAAAATTCTACCTTGGATTATTGAGCTTTATCAAAAAATACTACAATATATTTTTTAAGATGTTGTAGTTTTTTACTTAAATTTTGAAGCAAAAAGATGAAGCATAAATAGTGCATTATAGAGCAGAAATTATATTACAGCAATTTTTAACTAAATCTCGAATTTGTAAAATAAAAGAAGCTCTTTCAGCAACCGAAAGAAAACCGCCAGCATCAAGTAAATTTAAGTTATGACTGGCTTTTAAAGCTTGTTCGTATGCTGGTATAGCAAGATTTTTACTGATTAAAAATTGCGATTGTTCTTTTGCCTGATAAAAATTATTAAATAAATGTTCTTTATTAGCAAATTGCAAAATAGCAGAGGAATTTTCTATTTCAGATTGCAAAAATAAATCGGCATAAGAGATTTTTTGGTTATTGCTATTAATATTATAACAGATATCAAAAATAGAATCAACTCCTTGTAGGTGCATTGCTATTCGCTCTAAGCCATAGGTTATTTCGCCTGCAATTAATTTGCACTCAATACCACCCACTTGCTTCATATAAGTAAATTGAGTTATTTCCATACCATTAAACCAAACTTCCCAACCCAAACCAGATGCTCCAACTGAAGGGTTTTCCCAGTCGTCTTCAACGAAACGAATATCGTTTTGACTAGTATTTAAGCCAATAGCATCAAGACTTTGTAAATATAGTTTTTGTAGATTTTCTGGAGCTGGCTTTAAAAAAACCTGAAATTGAAAATAATGGCTTAAGCGATTAGGGTTTTTAGAATATCGCGCATCTGTTGGCCTGCGACAAGGCTGAGCATAAGCAACTTGCCAAGGTTTTTCGCCAAGTGCTTTTAACACAGTAGCGGGATGCAAGGTGCCAGCACCAACCTCAAGATCAAGAGGCTGTAAAATAGAACAGCCCTTGCTTGACCAAAAGTTTTGTAAAGTAAAAATGAGTTGTTGAAATGTAATTACACTCATTTTTAAATATTATTAAGCAACAATTTCGCAAGAAGCAAAAAAGAAATTTATCTCGTTTTTAGCATTTTCGAGACTATCAGAGCCATGAACAGAATTTGCCTCAATTGAAACCGCAAACTCTTTTCTTATAGTGCCTGGATTAGCATTAGAAGGATTAGTTGCACCCATAATTTCGCGGTTTTTAGCAACTGCATTTTCACCTTTTAAAACTTGCACCACTACTGGACCAGAAATCATAAAAGAAACCAAATCGTTGAAAAAAGGACGATCTTTGTGAATAGCATAAAAACTTTCTGCAGTTTGTTTTGATAAAACAAGCATTTTTTGTGCAACAATTTTTAAACCAGCCTCTTCAAACTTAGTGTTTATTTTACCAGTAAGATTTCTTTGAGTAGCATCTGGCTTGATGATTGATAAAGTGTATTCGTGAGTCATAAAAGTATTTAATTATTTTTTAGCATCGGCTTTTTTATCTTCTGGTTTAGCAGAAGCATCGGTAGAAGTTGCAGATTTATCTTCTTCAGATTTTCCTCGACCAATAATACTTGCGATAAGGAAATTACCTTTTTTTACCAGCTTACAACCAGCAGGAATTTTTAGTTGAGAAGAGCGGAATTTAGCACCAACATGTAAAGAGCCAACATCGCCTTCTATGGTTACTGGAATATGTTTTTCGCCTTCGCAAACTAAGGTTACTTTTCGAGCTACCACATGTAAAAAACCACCTCTTTTTAAACCAGGAGATTTATCAGTATTGGTAAAGTTAATTTTAGCTTGAGCTGTAATTGGTTTATTAGCATCGCAAGCCATAAAATCGATGTGTATTGGAGCATCAGAAACAGGATCGAGCTCAATTTTATAAGGTATGGCACGATAATGTTTGTGATCATCTATTTTTAAGTTAAAAACAGTAGCTGTAGCATTACCCTTTTTATATTCAGATAAAAATTGATGAGTATCAATACTTAAATTAATGTTACCATCTTTGTTATAAATAACAGCTGGTATCAAACCTTGTTTTTTTAATTTTTTAGCTGAAGATGTGCCTATTTCATTTCTAGTATTGGCATTAATGGTAATTGACATAAAATAAAAGTGTTAAAATTGTTGTTTTAAAAAACGAGAAAACATTTTAGCTTAAAAAAAAAATAAAGTCAAGATAAGAAATTATAATATTATAAAATTAACACAAATTTACAATTTTTTGCATAACCAACCAAAACATTAGTTTCTTGCTAAGATTTCTCCAGAAATTTTCCTTGCAAAACTTAATGAGATTGTATAGGGGGTTCATAATTGTAGAGGGTGTAGTGTAAATTTCTGCTGAAGCACCAGTCACAAAAAACACTCTTGCTGGATCATCACCCCTCAAGTTTAAAGGTTTAGCGAATGGTGAATTTTTATCTATAGATGACAGTTCATCTTCTGCAACCTTCAATTCATCTTGCCTCAATTGTTTTTGCTTTTCTGTTACTCGTTTTGTTATTCCTTAGCCTACTGTTTGTTTTACTTTATACAAATGGCATAAAGCTGATTCTTCTTCTATAAAACGATAACTAGTTTTACCCTCTAGTTCTATCTTTTAATGATTTAAAATATTTTGTTTCTTGTTGATAAACTTGAGTTTTCATAGTACTTTAAATAGTTTAGCTTTTTATTGAGATTCTTGATTTTGATTTTCTGGTTGAGTTTCGGTTATGATGGTTTTAGCTTTTTGTTCTTTTAGAGCATAACGATATTTTGCTACATTTTGATTATGTTCTTCGAGAGTTTTGGCAAATAAATGACCGCTACCTTTTGGATTAGCAACAAAAAATAAATAATCGGTAGTTGGAGGGTTTAAAACCGCTTTAATAGATGCCAAACCAGGGTTGCAAATTGGAGTTGGGGGTAAACCATAAACATTATAAGTATTAAAAACAGAATTATTTTGAATATCCGAAACTCTAATTGCTCTTTCTAGAGCTTTATTACCAAAAGCAAAAGAATAAATAATAGTAGGATCAGATTGTAATTTCATACCTTTTTTTAGCCTATTAACAAAAACAGAGGCTACATTGCCTATTTCTGATTTTAGGCCAGTTTCTTTTTCAACAATAGATGCCAAAATTATTGCTTGTTCTTTTGTAGCAAGAGGAATTGAAGCATCTCTTTTTTCCCATAGTTCGTTGATAAATTTTTGCATAGAAGACTGCATTCTTTGTGTGATGCCAGCCCTTGTATCGTTGTAAGAATAAAAATAAGTTTCAGGTAAAATTGAACCTTCTGATATTTTTTCGGGAGGGTTACCAATCAAGCCCGGGGCATTAGCAATAATTTGCATTGCCGAATGGCTAGATAACCCTTCGGCAATGGTAATTTTACGAAAAAAAATGTTTCCTCTAATCATTTTATGTAAAATTTTATAGTAAGAAAGATTTTTTTCTAAAAAATATTCACCATATCTAACCTTGGGATCGATGCCTTTTATCATTTGCCCAATAATCAAAAAAGCCTTAGGATGCTGAATTATTTTTTCTTGGTGAAGCTTATCAACAACCTGCCTTAAAGTAAGACCGCTTTCGATAATGAATTTTTTATCTTGTTTGTGATAAAAATTTGGAGCATTAAAATACATTACCAAAGTTAAAATCATTATCAGATAAACAGCAATCAAAACCGCTAAAGTAGCAGGAATAATTAGAGCAAGGTTTTTTTTCATGGTTATATTAATATTTGGCAAAAATTAAGCAAGCATTTGTTCCGCCAAAACCAAAAGAATTTGACATAGCGAAGTTAATATTTTTTTCTTGAGCTTTATTTGCCACCAAATTTAAATCACAACCTTGTGAAGGATTTTCTAGATTAAGAGTTGGTGGAGCTATTTTGTTGTTTATTGCCTGTATCGAAAATATTGCCTCAATAGCACCCGCAGCTCCAAGTAAATGACCCGTTGCTGATTTAGTTGAAGACATACATAAATTATAAGCATGTTCTTGAAACACTTTTTTTACTGCATTTAATTCTATTGCATCGCCCAAAGGAGTTGAAGTGCCGTGAGCATTGATATAATCTATTTGCTGTGGCGAAATATTGGCGGTTTTTAAAGCTAAATTCATAGCATAGGTTGTGCCTCTACCGCTTTCTTCTGGAGCAGTAATATGATAAGCATCACCAGATAAACCATAACCAACTAATTCGGCATAAATTTTTGCCCCTCTTTTTTTAGCATGCTCAAGTTCTTCTAAAATTAAAATTCCAGCACCTTCGCCCATAACAAAACCATCTCTTTTTTCATCCCAAGGACGAGAAGAGGCAGAAGGGTTATCGTTAAAAGAAGTAGAGAGAGCTCTTAAAGCTGCAAACCCACCAATACCCGATGGGCAAATAGCTGATTCAGCGCCGCCAGCAACCATAACATCAACATCGCCATATTGAATCATTCGCATAGCATCGCCAATAGCATGAGCACCAGATGCACAAGCCGTTACAACCGAGTGATTGGGGCCCATAAAACCATGTTCGATAGAAATTTGCCCAGAAGCCAAGTTAATAAGGCTTTGCGGAATAAAAAATGGACTGATTTTTCTAATACCTTTAGCATTCATTTGCAATACTGTTTTTTCGATTGCAGGCAAGCCGCCAATGCCAGAACCAATAATTACTCCAGTGCGATATTTTTGCTCTTCGGTGTTAGCAATATAACCAGAATCAACAACAGCTTGTTTAGCGGCAGCAATGGCAAAATGAATAAAACGATCCATTTTCTTTTGCTCTTTTGGCTCGATATAAGAATCTGGGTTAAAAAGATGAGGTTCTGAGCCATATTTGACCTCGGCAGCAATTTGACAAGGAGATTCTGAAGCATCAAAAATAGTGATTTTATCAATACCACATTTACCTGCAATAATATTTTGCCAAGTGCTGGAAGCATTATTGCCAAGAGGGGTTATTGCACCAATACCAGTTACTACAACTCTTCGTTTTAAATTAGACATATAATCAGATGGTTTTTATTTAATAATATCAAAAATTTGATTAATTTAACAAATTAAATTTTAATTTTAAAGGATTAATTTTATTTCTTTGTTAAAAACTTTTACTTAAAGCAAAAATACCTGGTAAATTTTTACCTTCTAGCCATTCTAAAAAAGCTCCTCCAGCAGTAGAAATATAGGTAAATTTTTGAGCCAAGTTGCAAGAATTAAGAGCAGAAACAATATCGCCACCTCCCGCCACCGATAATAAGCCTTTTTCTTGTGTTTGCTTAGCAACTTCTAAAGCTAAAGAAGTTGTGCCAAGATGAAAAGGATTTAATTCAAAAGCTCCCAAAGGACCATTCCAAACAATTGTTTTATATGAATTTAATTGCTGACTAATATTTTGAATAGTTTGCAAACCAACATCTAAAATAAGATCATCTGCAGAAATTTTGGTGATATCAATATTTTGAGATCGGACATTTGCTTTAAATTCTTTTGCCACCACCACATCGCTAGGCAAAATAATTTGACAATTATTTTTTTTGGCTTCTTCTATAATATTTAAAGCAGTTTGAGCAAAATCTTTTTCACAAAGAGATTTGCCAATTTGGTGCCCCAAGGCAAATAAAAAAGTGTTTGCCATACCACCGCCAACCAAAATTGCTTTAGCTTTTTTACTTAAAGAGGTTAATAAATCGATTTTAGTTGAAACTTTTGCTCCACCAACTATTGCCAACATTGGTTGTTGCGGGTTTTGTAGCAAATTATTTAAATTTTCTAGTTCATATTGCATAAGAAATCCTGCAAAAGATGGCAAAAATTTAGTAATTGTAGTTATAGAAGCATGAGCCCTGTGCGAAGAAGAAAAGGTGTCATTCACATAAATATCGGCAAGACTAGCCAATTGTTTAGCAAAATCAATATCTCCCTTAGTTTCTTGCTTATAAAATCTGAGATTTTCTAACACCACCACCGAACCAAAAGAAGCTTCATTGATGTTTTTTTTAGCAATTTCGCCTATGCAATCTGGTGAAAAATTAACTTTAACATCAAGCAATGTAGCTAGGTGATCTGCTATTGGTTTTAAAGACATCTCACTATTAAAAACACCTTCTGGCCTACCAAAATGCGAAATTAAAATAATTTTTGCTTGGTTTTTTATTAAATACTTAATAGTTGGTAAAATCGCTTTAATTCTAGTGTCGTCGGTAATTTTTTTATCAATCATAGGAACATTAAGATCGACTCTCACCAAAACATTTTTCTGAGTTAAATTAACTTGCTGTAAAGAATTAAATTGTATCATAGAAAAGAAATTTTTAAATAAAAAAGTGAATTTTAATAAGTTATTTTTTAAAAAACAATTGACAATTTAGATGTTTTTTTTAAAATAACCTTTTGCCAAATTAAAGTTTGGTATGTTTTAATTTTATTTTATAATTAAATATGGGCACTAAGAATAATCCTAAAAATCGTAAAGCAGTCACTAAAAGAAAGTTTCAAGGCAAAGAAATTGAACCAATTTATTACCAAGGCGGTTATGCTGGTCATGGTAACTATATGTCTGCAAAATACAGCAACTCTACTCAACTAGTTGTTGATGGTCAGGGTATTCCAATGCAATGGAAAAATATCCCAAATATTACCGAATAATTTTTTTTGATGTCAGAAGTAATTATTAAAGGCCCTGCTGGCAGAATCGAGGGTAAATATCATAAAAACCCTAATCCCAAAGCTCCTGTAGCATTGGTTTTGCATCCGCACCCATTATATGGCGGAACCATGAACAACAAGGTTACCTACAACCTTTTTAAAAACTTTGTTAATAATGGTTTTTCTGTTTTAAGAATTAACTTTCGTGGTGTTGGTAAATCAGAAGGCGATTTCGATAACGGTGTAGGAGAGCTTCTCGATGTTACCGCCACAATAAACTGGCTACACGATCAAAACATGGATGCAACCGAATTCTGGCTTGCAGGCTTTTCTTTTGGCTCTTGGATCGCCTTACAAACCGTAATGAGAAGGCCAGATATTGAAAACTATATTTTAGTTGCTCCTCCAGTAAGCAAATATGATTTTAATTTTATCGTTCCCTGCTCTGCTTCTGGTCTTATTGTGCAGGGCGAAAAAGACGAAATCTCAAAAGAACAAGATAGCCTTCGTTTATCTGAAAAACTTTCTGCTCGAAATATGGCAGATGTTTCTTATCAGGTTATGCCAGAAGCCGATCACTTTTTTAAAGATCAGCTCGAAGAATTTAATATTGTTGTAGATAGCTATATAAAATCGCGTCTCATTCTTGATTCTGCAAAAATTCGCAAAGTAAAACGCGACAGAAGAAGAAGAAGAAAAAAGAAAAACATTATCGAAATAAAACCAGAAAGAAATCCTTTTCCTGTAAAACCTCTTTCTTTTTTTGATATTTAATAAATCTTATCTTTATGGAAAACCAAATAAATCTTACTTTACCAGATGGCAGTGTTCGTTGTTTTTCTAAAAATATTACAGGAATAGAAGTTGCTAAATCAATATCTCTTTCACTGGCAAAAGATAGTTTAGCTATTAAAATTGATGATGTTTTATCTGATTTAGCTTTGCCAATTACTCAAAATGCAAAAATCGAAATTATTACTTCTAAATCTGGCAAAATCGCCCTTGAAATAATCAGGCACGATACCGCTCACTTACTGGCTTGTGCGGTAAAAGAATTATTTCCAGAAGTTGCAGTTACTATTGGCCCTGTAATTGAAAATGGTTTTTACTACGATTTTGCCAAACCCCAACCCTTTCACTTGCAAGATTTAGCGATAATTGAAAACAAAATGCATGAAATCGCTAAAAGAAAAGAACCAACTCTTCTAAAATCTCTTTCAGCACAACAAGCAAAAGAATTTTTTACCAATATTAACGAGCATTACAAAGCCGAAATTATCGACTCAATTCCGCAAAATGAAACAATTACCTTATATAGCCACGGTAATTTTACCGATTTATGTCGAGGGCCTCATGCTCCATATTTGGGCTATTTAAAACATTTCAAACTAACCAAACTTGCTGGAGCTTATTGGCGAGGAGATTCTACCAAACCAATGTTGCAAAGAATTTACGGCACCGCTTGGTCTACAGCCGTTGAACTTGCCGATTATTTGCATTTACTTGAAGAAGCAGAAAAAAGAGATCATCGTAAAATCGGCAAACAATTAGGTTGGTTTCATATGCAAGAAGAAGCCACTGGCTCGGTTTTTTGGCACCATAAAGGCTATATTATTTATCGCGAAATCGAAAATTACATCCGAAAAAAAACTCAGCAGCATGGCTATATCGAAGTCAAAACCCCGCAATTAATCGATAAAAACCTCTGGGAAAAATCTGGCCATTGGAGTAAATTCAAAGAAAATATGTTTATCGCCGAAAGTGAAAATCGCTTACTCGCTGTAAAACCAATGAATTGCCCAGGACATGTGCAAATTTTTAACCAAGAGTTAAAATCTTACCGACAACTCCCTTTAAGAATGGCCGAATTTGGTTGTTGCCACAGAAACGAGCCATCAGGTTCACTGCACGGCATTATGAGGGTTCGCTCTTTCACTCAAGACGATGCTCATATTTTTTGCGAAGAGCATCAAATTAACAATGAAACCATCGCTTTTTGCAAGCTACTACAAGAAGTTTATGCCGATTTTGGTTTCCAAGAAATTTTAGTAAAATTTTCTACAAGGCCAGATATTCGAGCTGGCTCCGATTTAGTTTGGGACAAAGCCGAAAGTGCTTTAAAAACAGCCATAGAGGCCACAGGCTTAAAATACGAACTTAATCCAGGCGAAGGTGCTTTTTATGGTCCAAAACTAGAATTTACTTTGGTTGATGCCCTAAAAAGACACTGGCAATGTGGCACTTTGCAGGTTGATTTTGTTTTACCAGAAAGGCTTGATGTTTCTTATATCGCTTCTTGCGGAACCAAAAAAAGGCCTGTAATGTTGCACCGAGCAATTTTAGGTAGCTTAGAGCGATTTATTGGTATTTTAATCGAAAATTATGCTGGTAAATTACCTGTTTGGCTAGCTCCAACTCAAGTTGTGGTTGCCACTATTTCAAATATTTACGATGATTATGCTTACAGTGTAGCTACACAGTTAAAGCAAGCAAATATTAGGGTTGAATCCGATTTTTCTGCCGAAAAAATCACTTATAAAATTCGCGAGCATTCTTTACAAAAAGTACCGTTTATTGTTATTATTGGAGCAAAAGAACAAGAAACCAAAACCATCACTATTCGCACTCTCGGTAGCACAGAACAAAAAACCGCTACAACTGCCGAATTTATCAAAAACATCAACAGTTTATTAAAAAATTAAAACATCAAAATTTATGCCAATACAAGATATTTCTCAAAAACTTGATCAAGATAATAGTGATTTATTCAAAGAAATATTAACACAAATACAATCATCAGAAAAATCTGAAAATAATGATTTTATAGAATTTTTGCAAGGCTTAAAACAGGCAAAAATCGAAGGATCTTGGAATAATCAAGCTTTAATTATTGCTTCACTAGATAAATTTTTACAATTTCCAAATTGGCAAGATTACATACATCATCTCCCTCTAGCATTAACAACAGAACATAAAGAACAAATTAGAAATAAAATTGAAATATTAAGCCCAGCATCAACTATCTGTTTTCCAGAAGTTATTTCTTCAAAACAAGCTGGTATTTCTGCATAAATAATTTTTTCTCAAAGTAATTTTAGTTGTTGCAGATTTTAGTTTTTGTTGTTAAAATTATCAATAATATTTCTAACATTAATAAAATCTGTTATGCAAAATAATGCAGTTTCTGGTTTGCAACAAAATAAAAATTTTCAAAAAAACATTACTAAAAATGCTTGCTTAGTTTTTAAAGACGGCACTACTTTTTATGGTTTTGGCATTGGTGTTTTAGGCACTGTTTTTGGTGAAATTTGCTTTAACACCTCCATCACTGGCTATCAAGAAATTCTCACCGACCCTTCTTATGCTGGGCAAATTATTACTTTTACCTTTCCACATATTGGTAATGTTGGCACCAATTTATCAGATATTGAGGGCAAAAAAACAATGGCAAAAGGTTTGATTATTAATCAGCCAATCACCAACCCTTCTAATTACCGCTCGCAACAACATTTAAACACTTGGTTAATTAGCCAAAATCTCACTGGCATTAGCGGTATCGATACTCGAGCCATCACTCAAAAAATCAGGCAAGAAAAAGCTAGTACTGTATCAATTTGCTACACCGAAAATTTATCTGATGCTGTTATTTCACAAATCGTTTCGCAACTTCAGCAAGCTACCGACCTCACTAACACAGAGTTAGCACTACAAGCTAGTCAAAAAACCACTTACCAATGGAAGCAAGAAGGAGCTTGGCTACAAAACAACAATCAATATCAAGCCATTAATTCAACAAAATACAAAGTAGTTGCTATCGATTATGGAGCAAAACTAAATATTTTACGATGCCTCACTCAACTAAACTGCGAAGTGGTAGTAGTTTCTGCCAATGCTAGTTTTACCGAAATTATGAGCCATAATCCGCAAGGAGTATTCTTATCAAACGGTCCTGGCGACCCGCAAGCAACCGCAGAATATACTCTACCAGTAATCCAAGAAGTTTTAAAAAATAATATTCCACTCTTTGGTATTTGCTTAGGGCATCAATTACTAGCTTTAGCAACTGGTGCCAAAACTATCAAAATGGCTCAAGGTCATCGAGGAGCAAATCATCCAGTAAAAAATCTTAAAAATAATAAAGTCGAAATCACCAGCCAAAATCACGGTTTTTGTGTTGATGCTTCTTCTTTGCCAAGCAATGTAAAAATTAGCCATATTTCATTATTTGATAACACCATAGAAGGTATAGAATTAATCAACAAGCCAGCATTTTCAGTGCAGTATCATCCCGAAAGCTCTCCTGGGCCTAGCGATAGCTTTTATTTGTTTGAGCAATTTATTGAATTAATGCAACAGCACTCAAAAGCAAAAGTTAATTAAAAAAACTTAATGTCGCCAATTAATTTACAAAACTTATTTTATTGTCTTTGTTATATTCCTTTAATTAGCTCTTTAGTTTGCCTGCTTTTTACTTATCAAAATATCGCCTTTTATATTACCGCCGTTTGTTTTGCTGTTGTTCTGTTGGTTGTTGCAGTGTTGTTATCGGTTTTTTTTACATCTCAAAACATCTCTCATTTACAAGATATTCACTATTTAAGCAACCTTAGCGCCATCAGCAGTATTTTTTTATTGACTATTACTGCTATTTTTTTAACAATTATATTGTTTTATCGCAATAACATTGATAAAAATTTATCAGAAAAACAAAAGCCAGTTTTCTATGCCTTAATATTGGTAAATTTTTTTAATATTATCGGCATTATCACCACTCATCATTTATTAAAATTATATTTATTTATTGAAGTTTACAGTTTAGGCTGTTTAGCAATAATCTCTTTTGATAACAATAAACAAATCAAACAATTTAATTTTTATAATTATTGCTTTAATGTAGCGAGCTCCATTTTGCTGTTGTTTGCTTTTTTGTTGATGTTTGTTATTTTTAACGATTTTAACATCACCAATTATTGGCAAAATCTTGAGTTTTCTCATAAAACTTGGCTTGCCAGTTTATTTTTTACCATTTTTATTTTAGCGGTAATTATTAAATTTTTACCATTTTGGCAATATTTTTACAAATTAAAAACCAAAAGTTTACTAAGTAAAATATTTTTAATAGAAGGGATTTTTATTAAAACTTTACTGGCAATTTTTTTATCTGATAAAATCATTAACAATGTTTTTAGCAACAATCCACCTTATTTTAACAATTTTCTAATAATCTTAGGCTCTATTTTGATTTTTTACAGCTGTTTTTTATCTATTAAAACACAACATTTAAAATTAATCGCTTTATTGTTAAGCTTAGCAACTGTTGGCTTTTTAATTATCTTGCTTGGCTTAAATCAATATAGCTTAAATTACAATAGTTTTTTGTTTTGGTTATTGCATTTATTTTTTGTAAATTTTCTCATTTTTTTACTTATCGATATCTTGCAAAAAAATACCAAAACCAGCAAAATTTGGCAATTAAATTGGCTAAAAAATAATGTTTTTTTCAAAACCATCTTTTTCTTTTTTATCGTTCAGCTTACTTTTTTGCCAATTACCTTTTCTTTTTTAGCTAGCTGGTTTTTACTCACAGAAAACTTAAATTCTCAATTAATAACAATTATAATTTTATCTTTAGCGGTTTATCATTTGGCACAAGCTATTTTTGCCAATAAATTACTCAATAACTTGTTATGCCTCAAAAATTTCAAAACCTAAAAAATAGCCATAAATTTACTAAATCTTCTAAAAAATGGCTCACTAGGCAATTAAACGATCCTTTTGTTGAAAAAGCAAAACAAGAAGGTTGGCGATCTCGAGCTGCTTTTAAAATTATTGAAATCGATGAAAAATTTAAAATTTTTAAAAAAAATTTTAGTGTGGTCGATCTAGGATCGGCCCCTGGTGGCTGGAGTCAATATGCAGTGCAAAAAGTTGGCTTAAATAAAGTAATTGCTCTTGATTTACTAGAAATGCCTCCAATTGCAGGAGTGCATTTTTTACAAAATAATTTTTTAGCAGAAGAAACTTTGGCAAAAATTAGCGAATTGTTGCTAAAAATTAACAAAAAACCTTATTGCAATGTGTTATTAAGCGATATGGCAGCTAATACCACAGGCAATAAAATTGTTGATCATCTACAAATTATTGGCTTACTTGAAGATGTTTTGGTGGTTGCCGATAAGATTTTAAAAAACGGCGGTTGCTTGGTAAGTAAAATTTTTCAAGGAAGTAGCTCCGAGGTTATTTTACAACAACTCAAACAAAAATTTAAACAAGTTAGATATTTTAAACCAAAATCATCGAGGCCAGATTCTTCAGAAACCTATCTCGTTGCCCTTGATTTTTTGGGTAATACTACTAATACTATTTTAACTTGAAAATTTTTTAAGTTAAAATAGTGTAATGCTATTTGCATAAATCAATCAAAAAGTTTTTTGCTTTTTGTTAAATAAAGTTCTTGCTTGTTAAATTTTTATTTTTATAATTTTAGCACTATTTTTAATTAAAATTTTCAAAATTATGTTTGCAATAGTTGAAATTCAAGGTAAACAATATCGAGTTTCTCCACAACAAAAAATCATTGTCGATAAACAAAATCACGATGTTGGCTCTAAAATTGTTTTAAATAATGTTTTGCTAATTGGCAACTCTGATAACCAAACAGTTTTTGGCTCTCCTTATGTTTCTTCTGCATCGGTTGAAGCAGAGGTTCTAAAAAAATTCAAGGGCGATAAAGTAATTTCTTTCAAAAAAAGAAGAAGACAAAACTCGCGTCGAAAAAAAGGTCATCGTCAAAATCATACTTTATTACAAATTACTGCAATTAATAACTAAAATTAATTCTTAAACAACATGGCAACAAAGAAAGCGGGCGGTAGTTCCCGAAATGGTCGAGATTCGGCAGGTCGTAGGCTCGGCATTAAAAAATTTGGCGGTCAATTAGTGATTGCTGGCAACATTATTCTTCGTCAAAGAGGCACCAAATGGCACCCTGGCGAAAATGTTGGCATCGGTAAAGATCATACCATTTTTGCTAAAGTTGATGGTATTGTTAAATTCATAAAAAGTGCTCATAAAAATAGAACTTTTGTAACAGTTGTTTCTGCTTAAGTTTTAATATCTTAAGCCTAAAAATATGTTAGCACCTTTTCATTTAGCCATACCAGTATCTTGCCTAATTAAAGCAAATGATTTTTACGGAAATTTACTTGGCTTAGAAAAAGGTAGGCAATCGCAATCTTGGATTGATTGGAATTTCTTTGGTCATCAACTAGTAACTCATTTAAAGCCAAGTTCTAACACTATTACCAAAAATCTAGTTGATGGTCATGAAGTGCCAGTTCCTCACTTTGGAGTAGTTTTACCATGGCAAGATTGGCATAATTTTGCCAATTATCTACAACAAAAAAACTTACAATTTGTCATTGAGCCTTATATTCGTTTTAAAAGTCAAGTTGGCGAGCAAGCAACTATGTTTTTTTACGATTACTGTGGTAATGCTCTCGAATTTAAATCTTTTAAAGATATCAGCCATTTATTTGCAACAACCTTATAAAACTAGCAAAAAATAAATATATTTGCTATGCAACAACCTTCTGCCCTTAAAAACACTATTTTTGCCCCAATAACTTCCATAAATTCTTCGGCAGTAACTGTTATTAGAATTTCTGGCCCAAAAACCAAACATTGCTTAAATATTTTAGGCATAAAAAAAAATCTACCCCCAAAACAAGTTTCTTTGCAAAAAATTATCATTAATCAAAATATTATCGACGAAGCTTTGGTGGTTTTTTTTAACCACCCCCATAGCTTTACAGGAGAAGATGTTGCTGAAATTAGTATTCATTCTTCACCATTTATTTTGCAACAAATAACTTCTTGCCTGTTTACTATTTCTGGTGTTTCTCTTGCCTTACCTGGTGAGTTTTCAAAACAAGCTTTTTACAACAACAAACTCGATTTAGTTCAAGCCGAAGCAATCGTTGATTTGATAAATAGCGAAACCGCCACACAACACAAACAAGCTTTAAATCAAATGAAAGGTGGTTTAAGCAACATATATTTTCAATGGAGACAAAATTTATTAGAAATTAGCTCTTTACTTACTGCCATTATTGATTTTCCAGAAGATGATTTACCGCAAGAACTACAACAAAATATTAATCAACAAATCAAACATTTAACCTTAAGCATTCAAGAACATCTAAACGATAATTTGATTGGGCAAAAAATTAAAGATGGTTTAAGCTTGGCAATCATAGGCTCTACAAATGTTGGCAAATCTAGCTTGATAAACCATTTGGCAAATAGTGATATTGCCATTGTTTCTGCTTATGCTGGCACAACTCGAGATGTTATTGAAGTTCACTTGCATATTGCAGATATTATGGTAAAAATAGCCGATACCGCTGGTATCAGAAACAGTAAAAATGCTATCGAAAAAATTGGCATCACCAAGTCTTTACAAAAAGCCAAAACTTCTGATCTTAAAATATTAGTTATCGATGCTACCAATCCTAAATTGCCTAAAAATTTAACTAGCGAATTTTTACCACAAAATACCTTGGTAATTATTAATAAAATCGATCAAGAAAAATCACCTAAATTAACAAAAATTCTATCTTTATTACAGAAAAAACAACTCGATATTATTGAAATTTCTTTATTGCAAAATCTTAATATTATTGATTTGAAAAAAATTTTGCATCATAAAGTAAAAAATATCATTCCTAATAATTCTAGCAACCTTATTACTAACCAAAGATATCGCTTAGCCTTAGAAAATACTTTACAAGCTTTGCAAAATTTTTGTTTATTACCTTATCCAGAAATCGCTTTTGAAAACCTAAGAATCGCCAGTAACGAGCTTGGCTTCATCACTGGTAAAATTACTAGCGAAGATTTACTAGACCAGATTTTTACTAAATTTTGTATCGGAAAATAAAAAAATTTATTTAAGAAAAAACCAACGACTTGAAGTTTAAAAAATAAAACTTGATTCACTTAAATTGTTAAAAATGTTACTGCTAGATAAAGTTTAAGCTACTATAAAAACCTATCTTTATAATTTACTCAATTTTTCTTAAAACCAAAATCTCAGCATTTCCACCAAAAACTTTGGTAAACTGTTGCATGCCAACAACAGCAAAATATTTACCTTTTAAAATAGAACCATTAATATAGACTTCTCCAGGAGTTTTTATAACTGCAATTTGCACCAAATCATAATTTCTAAAAGCTTGGAAAATAACATAATTTTCGATTATATTTCCAACCTTAAAGGTATCGTCAGGAGATTTTTTGATTAGGTATTGCCCAGACTCTCCAAAACTTAGCTTGCCAGAAGTTATTTTTCTAATTGTGGCAATAATTCCTTCGCTAATTCCACTACTGTAGCCAAGTTGTTTAGCATAATTGTTTCTTTTTTGGTCTTCCAAGTCTTGCTTGTGTCGTTCTATTTTAGCTTTTCTTAGCTCAATAGCTTCAAGCCTTCCTCTCTCATCTTCCTCTTGTTTTCTTTCTTCAAGAAATTTTTTGTTACGATCCTCAATCCACTCTGGAGAACCAACAACAATTCTTTCAGGCTCATCTAGTTCACCATAAGATTTTTTATAATTTTCAAACTTAAATTCACAGTATTTAATTACATCGAGATATGATGGATGGTCATATTCACTATAATTGCTACTACTTGTTGGTATCAAAGCAAGTCCAAAAGAAAAAATAGCGAGTGTGTAGTTGATGTATTTGTTTGATTTATCCCTCCAAAAAGTAGTGAAATATCTTTGACTGTAATCATTCCAGACTTCTTTGGCATTAGTTTTTTTTTGGTTATAGCTATGCCAGAATTCTTTAGAGGTAGATTGTGTTTGTTGCCATTTTTCTATCTCTTTATTTGATTGATTATCTCCTCCAATCTTTCTAACAGTAGCATACCAGCACATACTTAAAGCATCATCCATCTCTTGCTTTTTAAACCTAAAATTATTTTCTTTAGCAACATCATTTTTCAAGCTTAAAGAACCACATGAAGCTTGTGCTAGAAAAGATAAAATTAAAAATAATTTTAGCGCTATTTTTAAACTCGTTTTTCTAGGTAAGGTCAGTGTTTTTATTTTATGAGGAATTTTTTGTGAAGTATATGTTTAAAAACCAAAAAGAATAACAAAGACGGTAGTTGTTTTATTTGTGTTGTTTATAGCAAATTAATGCTATGTTTTGAGAAAAAATCCGAAGATTTTTTCTTATTTTTTTAAGGAGGTAATCCAGCCGCAGGTTCCCCTACTGCTACCTTGTTACGACTTAACCCCAGTCACTCCTCCTA
>Ga0214923_10001980_pt1 | contig 28132 bp, 22 predicted proteins | sample LL1510_MetaG_FD_177993 | JGI IMG/M metagenome (GOLD analysis project Ga0214923, IMG submission 177993) | Freshwater microbial communities from Lake Lanier, Atlanta, Georgia, United States - LL-1510 | ecosystem: Environmental > Aquatic > Freshwater > Lake | place: USA: Georgia | collected...
ACGGGCGGAAATGCTGGTGGGTCTGGTAGTTCGGGATCGGGTGGCGGTGGGGGTGGGGCCAGTGCCATAGCGAAAAATGGATCCCCATTAATCGTCGCTGCTGGTGGCGGGGGCGGTGGTGGGGCTGGTAACGATCACAATGCATATGCAACGCAGGGAGGCTCTACTTCAGGAACTGCCGGTGGCGCTGGTGCAAATAAGTCTGGAGACGGCGGTGGTGGCGGTGGTGGTGGTGGCGGATCACCAGGTGGTGCTGGAGGAGGTTTACAGGGCGGCGATTATGGTGGTTACAGTGGAAACAATGGCACCAGCATTGGCGGCACGGTGACCAGCCGAGGTGGGGCAGCCGGCGGTAGTAATGGGATCGGGCAAATCACGGTCTTTGATGCTGCTACACAGAGCAATGTGACTCGTCAGACCTACCCAGAATGGGGCGCACTGATGAACGCCAATGCTGTGTGGGAAACAAATATAGGTGCAGCATCGTGCAGTAGAACATATACCATTGATGCTCCGGTCACCGGAACTTATAACCTACAGGTTTTGGTCGACAATACTTGTACAATTTATATCGACGGTGTCGCAGTATTAAGTGCTGCTAATACCTGGACCGCGACATCATTTACTCAGAAAGCAATATCTCTCTCAGCCGGAAGTCACACACTAAGGTGGGATGCCACTAATACTGGGCACCCTGGGGGTATTGCAGTTCGGTTAGTATTAGCATCAGCGAGTGGGGCAGGCAGTGGCGCGAGTGGCAATGTGGTATTGACCTGGGTAGGACCTGTGCCCAGATAAATAAAAAACGAAATCTCAACGGATATATCAATGAAAAAACTGCTGTTTATTCTATCAATCTTGTTATCAACACCTGTATGGGCCTGGGATCAGACCCCGCCCAGACCTCTGGATGCCTGCCGGACAGATGCGCCCTACGGTTTTCCACAGGGACGTCAGGGTTACGCTGAGTGCCGTCTGGCCTATGCCACGCTGAATGACACTCAGGCCAAATTGCCTGTCTGGACTGTATACACACTGACCCCCACCGAGGCCCTGGGATGTCTGCCCAGAACCAATGCATTTGTGGCAGATGCCAGTATCCCCCGAGGTCAGCGAGCAGAACCCGACGATTACACCGGCACTGGTTACGATCGAGGCCACGTGGCTCCTGATGGCGATATGAGTTTTGATCCACAGGTGGAATACGAAAGTTTTCTGATGACCAATATGATGCCACAACTGGGCGGATTAAATCGGGGCATCTGGAAATTGTTGGAAACCACCATTCGTGGCTGGGTGGTGCAGCGCCAACAGAGTTACGCCATCTATGCTGGGCCCATATACAGTGCTGGCGATCCCACCATTGGTGCCAATCGTGTGACAGTGCCACACGCATTTTATAAAATTGTCATCAACACGGCCACCGGCGAAACCCTGGGCTGGGTGTTTCCTCAGGCTGGTAATCTGGGCAATGATCTGACCCGATTCCGCGCACCCATCAGTAACATACAACAACAGACCGGTCTACGTTTTGGGTTTCCTGGCAATGTCAGAGAAATACCACCCGGCACAGAATGGCCCGTGGATTTTGGTCAGCTGACCAATGCCAAACGATCCCGCTGCGGTCGTGCCAGTGAATAACTGTTGACAACTCCGGCGATTTCCAGTATAATGGCTGTATGAAAATACTAGAAATTGCCCAGCCCCTGGCCACCGTCCAGAGCAAGATCTATGTGGATATGGATGGAGTTCTGGTGGATCTGTTCAACCACGTGGGAGAAATTCACGACGTTGATCACTACAACGATATGACCAAATCTCAGTGGGACGAGTTTTTCCAGTCCACCAATGCCTATGAGTTGTTCAGAGATTTACCAGCATTTGCCACTGCCAACGCACTGCTAAAAATTGTTCAACAATACGCAGGTGGCTATACCATTCTCAGCAGTCCCCTGAATTTTGATCGGGCCGGCAGTATTCAGGGCAAACAGGAATGGCTAACCAATCACATCACAGTGCCGGCAGATGCCTGGGTGTTTGAGCACGACAAATACAAGTATGCCACCAACAATGGCGTTCCCAACATTCTGATCGACGATTGGGGCGTCAACATTGAAAAATGGCGAGCTGCTGGTGGCATTGGCATCAAGTTTCAGAGTGATGAAGACACACTGAACGTTCTGAAACATCAGCTGGATCTGGCCTACCAGAAGTAACCCCGCATAGTGTATAAATACACTATGAAATCTGATATCCCCACAATTGTCTCTGGTGTTCTGAAAAAATGAGAACCCAAGACCTATTCCGACAAAACATCGCCTATCACGACCAGCTGAATCCTGATGTCTGGTCAGGTGATCAGATCAGAACAGAAGTCAGATATCGCCTGCTGCAGATAGCGCAGGTGTTTATGGAATATCTGGAAGTGCCGGACTTTAAATTGCTGGATGTTGTGCTCAGAGGCAGCCTGGCCAATTACAATTACACCCCATACAGTGACTTTGATCTGCACCTGATCACCAATTACGCAGATTTAAATTGTGACATTGCCGAAGCATTCTATCGTGCCAAAAAGACCCTGTGGAACAGTGAGCACGACATTCTGATACGTGGCCACGAAGTTGAAGTCTATGTGGAAGATGTTCAGGCGCAGGCCATCAGTGAAGGCACCTACAGTCTGCTGGACGATCAGTGGCTGCGTCGGCCCACCCATCGACCCCCTCGCATACGCAGTCGAGCAGTGGTGGCCAAGGCGCAGGATCTCATGAGACAAATCGATCAGGAAATTGCCGATGGTAATGTGTCAGATCTGGAAAGACTTCAGTTAAAAATTAAAAATATGCGTAAAAGTGGTCTGACTCGGGGCGGGGAATTCAGCACCGAAAATCTGGCATTTAAAATACTACGCAATCAGGGCTACATTGACCGACTGTATCAGGCACAAGCCCAAGCTCAGGATCAGAATCTGAGTCTGCCATGAGTATTGACAGGAACCACCCATCTCAAATGACAACTCCGGAACTTATCACTGAAAGAGAGAACAATTGACATGCGCATCTGGGAATTTTTAATCGAGCAGACACTCACAGAAGGCGCCACAGACATATTGTATCACTACGCACCTGTGGGAGCTGCCCTGGAGATTCTGAAGTCTGGTGAGTTTGGATTCAGTCTGCTCAAAGGTGCTGATCGCAAAAACATGCCAGAAGGTTATGATTTTTTCTTCAGCACCACACGCAGTCGCGTGGGTGATTATCACAGAACCACCGGCAACATTGCGGTGATGTTTGTGCTGGATGGTCGGGCCATAGCGCAGCGTTATCGAGTGGTACCAGTGGACTACTGGGAACAGACCTGGTTGGACACACACGGTCACCGCACCCGAGAAAGCGAAGACCGCATACTCAGTCGCGAGCCCACCATGAGCATTGGCTATGCCAGAGAAATACACATCTTGGTACAAGATTACCGTAACGAAAATCACACCCCAGCACGTATCAGAACCTTGATCGATCTGGCCAATCAACGAGGAATTCCACACTGGACTTATCTCAACCCCACTGCCTGGAGACTACAAGATCGTCGCCGTGCTCTGACGCCCAAACACGAGCAGGCGTATTTCCAGGGTCAACTACCACCAGAAAAGGACTACACTGGCACACAGTGGGAGCCCACTGACTATATCAGACCCTGGATAGAACTACTGGACTTTGATACTGATCAGCGCAGTCAACTGGGTAACCGAGCACAGTATCTGTTGCGTCAATTGAACTATGGAACCCATCGAGGCGATGATCATGGTCTGTCATCAGATCTGAGTAATTCCGGCAAACCCGGCAGCACAGGGCGTGAAAGTGTGGTCAGACTGGTGAAGTTTATGCGTGCCCGGGGCATGAGTATTCCAGACTTTGTGGAATATCTGCGCCAGAAATGGGAAAGATCAGATACCAATTTAAATGAGTTTCGTGCACAGTCCTCTATAGAGACTCCAAAAGAATGGCAGAATATTACTCTTTATCACGGTACCTCTCAAAAAGAAAATATGTTGGAAATAGTACGTAATGGTTTAAAATATCAGCCAGAAAAAGTGCAAACAAAATATCAGGACTCGCCAAATTTTGCTCCCCAAATGGGAGGTAGTTATCTAAGTCGAGATTTTGGTAATGCCGTAAGATATAGTATTATGACCGATGTGGACGATGAAGATTGGGAAGAATATCGAAAACTAACACCATATGGATATGTATTAGAATTTAGTGGTCAAGATCTGGCGCATGTGACTCCTGACGAAGATGAATTAGGGCATATTGCCAAACGGGTGCTGTTATCAAACAAGCCAGGGCAGTTACAGAATATCATACAAAAGTTGCCTGCTGATTTACAACAGGGACTAATAGATGGAGATTTTGAATCCATTTCAATTACAGGCAAATGGTTAGTGAACAATTTATCTCCCAACGTCTTAAAGTATTTGTTGACTAGTATGGTCAGCGGCTATAAAAACATTGTGAATTTTAGCACCATAAGGCCTCGTGCAGTCTGGGTAATACCCAAACCCGCGCAGAGGCACTTGCCGGATGCGCGGGGCACATTCACCACCTTTGCAGGCTACGCTGATTATGCCAAAAAATACGGACGTAGAACTGAACTTAAGAACATACCCTAGGACCGTTGGGGTTATGTACGCGGCTGCTGCGTTAGGATACTGATTCGCTACCAGTATCCTTAAAAACAGCACTCTTTTTTAAGCCTTTGTTCAAAGTAAGTCAGACTAAATATACTATATTCTGAGTGAACATCATGCGAGCACGACAATTTATCCCAAAAACCCCCATTTTAGAACAGCAACTGGATGAGATCAACATGAGTCCTGGAGCACTCAAACAGTTTGCTCAGACTCATCCCCTGGCTCAGCAGATCACAGCCGGATTTGAATTGGAACTGTGTTTTACTGACATCGGTCGACCCCAGAGCTATGGCGGCATAGAAGATGAGAGAATCAACAGATACTGGGATCTGGAAACCATTCAGGATTTGTTCAGTGAATATACCAGTCGTCGTGACCGTGGTTATAGTCGTATGGAAGAAGATTACCAGGAGGCCTATTTTGAAAAGGTTTACGACAATATTGATCCCGACGAGGTAGAAAGGCTGGCCAGAGCGAAAGCCCGAGACGACATTGATTCTGACACAGTGGAAGAACGTGTGCAGGCAGTGTTGGCTGACGACCCCGACGCTGATGAGGATGAGGTCAGAGAAAAGGTCATAGAAGAAATAGTAGATGCCAACTGGTCAGATCATGAAGACGAAGCCCGTGAAGAAGCGGAAGAAGACGTCCGCAATGAGTTGGACTACGACTTTGGTGAGTGGCTCTGGGCCAATCACAATTATCTGAGCGATGTGGCGGCCGAGTATGATCTGGGAGTGCCGTTTGAAGATGATGATTCATATGATGATACGCCCTATGATACTGATCAGATGGAGGACGCAGCACGTCGACTCAGACATTATACCGACATGCGGGTCAGAGTCAGCTCCAGTTACCACAGCGTGCAGCGCCTGCCGGATCTGATAATCATTGAACCCGATGGCAGTATTGAACCCGACGACAGTGATGAGGCCGCTGCTGAAATCATTACTCCACCACTGCCACTGGCAGAAACCCTGGAGTTGTTTGCCAAAGTTCGAGACTGGGCTGAAGAATACGGTGGCTACACCAACAGCAGCACCGGACTACACTTCAACATCAGCAGTCCCGACATGAGTCAGTTTGACTATGTCAAAATGGTGTTGCTGCTGGGAGACCAGCATCTGTTGGGTTTGTTTGATCGTGAATACAACAGCTATTGTAAAAGTGCCATCGGCAAAATCATATCAGAGATGCGACGCCAACACTACCAGGGAGAGGGCCAAATGGATCGAGTGCTGGCTGAACGTGTGATGGAAGTGTTGAAATCTCACACCTATCGTCTGGCACAGGAGTTCATCCAAGATGCCATCAAGAGCTGGGGCAATACATTCACCACAGACAAATACACCAGTCTGAACTGGAAGGGCGATTACATGGAGGTCCGTGCTCTGGGTGGTCCCAAGATCATGACCGATCCCCAGCTGACTCTGAATGCCATTTACCGTGTGATCAGAGTCTGGGCCAGTGCCGTGGATCCCCAGCTGGACCGTGAAGAGTATCTGAAAAAACTCTATGTCATGACTCAGCGTGGTGTGGAAAACACTCAAGTGGGCAACAAGATATCAGTGAGTCAGATAATTTCCCGTTACATGACTGGAGATCGCAGTAATCTGGACCTGCTGGTGGCCGAACTTCGCAAGCAGATCGCACAGAGCGCACAACAACGTGATCTGGCCAAAGTGCGTGGTCAACACAAACCTCTGCTGCCCGAACCCAACCCACAGATGAATCTGGATCTTCGTGATCGTCCTGACGCTGCCCCCAATCAGGAGATCTGATCCTTGAGAGCCCGGGACCTATTGGAAAAGTGGAGCAAAAAATACAAGAGCTCAATTGACTGCAGTCACCCCCGAGGATTCAGTCAGCGTGCTCATTGTCAGGGACGCAAAAAGCACAACGAAGATGCAGAGGCAGGCACACAGCCCACACTGATGGATGCTCTCAGAGACTTCTTTCCTGTGGCCATGCAGCATCTGGATCTGGACCATCTGCCCAGAATCACCTTTGTGCAGGATGTCACAGGCCATCACGCCCCTACCTTTGGCAAGTTCATGAATGCTGAAAACACCATCTTTGTGGACATTGAGAATCGTCATCCCAATGACATCCTGCGCACTCTGGCACACGAACTTGTTCACTATAGACAAATGATGGACCATCAGCTGGATGACAGCAGTGGTGAAACCGGCAGTGATGAAGAAAATCAAGCCAATGCCCAGGCTGGTGTCATCATGCGCAACTTTAACCAGCAGTATCCTGAATATCTGGAACTGGGCCCTGTGATTCTGCCAGCTAAAAAAACACACATCAGTGAATCCCATGATGCGACCCCAGCCCAACAATGGTCCAGTCCAGAAGAACGCTGTAAGAAAAAGATATCAGAAGCCAGTGATGCGGATGTGGAACGTATGTCTCAGCAGTGGGTTGAGGGCTACGGCAGCGAAGATATCGCATACAACGCTCTCATCAGTATTCGAGAAGAAATCGTTTTTGTATTGCCCAGGTATTGCGAAACTTACCGTGTGGCCTGCGACATGCGAAAACAAATGCAGGCCATGGGATCGGAAAAGTTTCATGCCTGGATCATCGTCACATTCACTCAGGACCTTGCTGCTGCTGGTTGGCCTCGACCACACTCAGACACATTCACTGACCTTACCAAGCGATTGGTATTCAAACCACTGCGCGGCGGTGTCAACCCTCTTGACACATTAACAGAACAAATCGAGATTGGCAAGGACACCCCAGCACAACAATGGATCCATAAAATTTATGATGAATTTCACGAACATCCATTCAATCCCCGATACCGAGTCATGACCTGGGGGTCAGGTGACGATCAGCAACTGGCCATATTTGAACTGGCACCAGTGTTTGGTAAACCCACCACAGTGGACATCAAATGGTTTCAAGCATATCCACAACGACAGGGCATTGGCACCCGAGCCATGCAACGGCTACAACAACTGGCACTGGAACATGGCATCACACTCACCATATATCCCTGGAACCGAGGCGAAGTCAGTCAGAGTAAATTGACCAAAATCTATCGTGGCATGGGATTCCGTCCCACAGCACGTGGTGTCAAAGACATGTCATGGCAACCACAACAACAAAGTCTGTCAGAAACATTTGACCAACCCTATCCTTTGACCTGGGAACACAGTGAATACGGTGATGTGGATGCCCTGGCCACTCTGGACGATGGCACCCATCTGACTGTGATGTTCAGTAAACAAGACGATGATAGTTGGGGAGTGTCCTTTTACAGAAACGACAGTCAGCGCACCACAGGCCTGGGAGATGCTCACAGAGTGTTTGCCACAGTGTTGGCTGCCATTGCCGAGTTTGTCAAAAAACAACAACCGCGGGCATTAACCTTTTCGGCTGTCAAAGTTGAAGAAGACGACGACAGTATACAAGACCAACTCAGTAGGATCAAACTCTATGACAGAATGGTTGAACGTTACGCACGATCTGCTGGTTATGGTGTCACCAGAGTGGATAAAACTCATTTGGTGGCTTATAAATTGACCCGATTGAAACAAGAGCTGTCTGAACAGCAACACCAAGATTACATGGCGGGACATTGTCATGTCATGGCAATAGCATTAAAGTTATTACACCCTGATTGGCAAATCCGAGCGCACATAGGGTGGGACGATGACGAAGCTGAAGATCATGAGTATCGAGTTGATCATGTGTATATCGTCGCTCCTGATGGATCAGCATACGACTGTCGTGGCAGGTTTGACAACGAGGACCAGTTGGTGGGCCCCGACACCACGGGAGGCATTGACACACAGTATGTGGACCTGGAAGTCACAGACATCAAACAGTTGATCGCACGTGGCGAATTAAAACAGTTTACCAAACAGGATATAGTTCATGCCACGGAATTTGCCAAGCAGAACGTAAACGAAAACTTTAAAGATGGTCGGCATCCCGAAGACAAAGGTGACAGCAAACGATACGGTGTTCCCACCCGAGCCAGTGTCAGCACACTGCGTAAAGTGGCCAAACAAGGCGGACGTCGAGGTCAACTGGCACACTGGATGGCCAATATGAAAGCAGGCCGGGCCAAGGCAAAGAAATGAGAGCCAGAGAATTTGTCAGAGAAAGCGGTCGTCGTCTGGCCAGCCAGGGCAAGGAAGTTTCCCGAGTCTACCCAGAAGATTTTAAAAAGGCCAAAGCCAGTCTGGACCCCCTGCTAAAGCAAGCAGGCATCACCGCCGGATGGACTGCTGGTGGAGCTGGTAGTTTCGATCCCGAACACCCCTACGGTGGCGGCGGTCGTGCCAGCAGTGGTGACATTGATATTATGATTGATCCTGATGATCTCAGAGCAGCCTTTCCTGTGGATCTAGAGCAGTATAATCAGGCAACCCAGGCCCTGGGCGCTCGAGCATTTGCCAATGTCATGGCCAGTCCCGAAAGACGGGAAAAATTGGCACAGACTGCCAGCAAGTGGGCCCTGGCACAATACATGACAAAAAATGGTTATCCCACCGACCCCGGCACGCTGACAGTGGAGTATGGTGCTGATGACAAGATCTTTAGTGTGGATTTGATATTACGCCCCCGGACAGCCTGGGAATTACACGCTCATGACTTCAGTCAGGATCCCGAAATGCGCGGTGGTCAATTGTTCACCGACGTCTACCCCACACTGGTACGACTGGCCAGCAAAACCACTCAGATTGATCCCAGAACTGGCGAGGAAAAAGGCAGTCTACAATACAGTCCCGATCGAGGGCTGGTGGACAGAGCCACTGGTCAAGTGGTGGCCATTGATAAAAATGACATCGCAAAAATTCTACTGGGGCCTGCGGCCACTGCCCGAGACCTCAGCAGCATTTCTGGCATTCGTCGAGCACTCAGCCAGGATCCCGAAAAGTTGGCCCAGGTTTTTCCTGACAGCACAAATTGATAAATATCAATTATGCTACTACAAGAACTCTTTGCGCCCAACAAAACTCCACTGAACGAAGGCATTGACCATCCCGAAGACCTGATCATCAGTCAGGGTGCTCAGGGTGCCCAACGTGCTGTGTCAGCCATTGCCAGATTGGGTCAGGATGCCAAAACTGTAAGCATCAAATGGGATGGTTTCCCTGCGGTGGTGTTTGGTCGAGACACTGCTGGTGAATTGGTGTTCATGGACAAGCACATGTATGACAAAGTTGCCAAGGGTCGCCTGGAATTCACAACCATTAGAGATTATGATCAGGCCCGTGGTGCTGATCGTTCGGATCTGTGGGAAAAAGAAAGTGTGCTCCGAGCTGCGCTGGAGCGAATTGTGCCAGCAGTTAAAAATCAATACTGGATGGGTGATCTGATGTGGTCCGGCACTCCAGCCACATCTGATGGATTTTTCGTATTCAAACCCAACACTGTGGAATATCGAGTCAGCATTGTGGGAGATCTGGGCCAGGACATTTCACGCAGCGTGGGCGGAATCGCTGTGCATACATTTATACCCGAACTGGGTGCGGCCGATGAACCTCTGACAGGGCTGAAAGGTCTTAAGACTGGCGCTGGTATCACCTTCCTGACCGGAGAAATGCGAGAGCAGCCCAAAATTCTGGTCAATGCAAACTTTTTGGCCCGCACACAGGGCATCATTGATCAACACCGCCGAGCAGTGGATAAATTCATCGCCGATCTCACTGAGATGCGCGGCAAGAGCATCCTGACCGCCATGGGCCCGTTCATCACCAGTATGTTGGCAGACGATGACATTGCCACAGACATTGTGCCCAGATTCCTGGAGTTCTTGAAATCCCGTCTGAACCCCACAGCACAGCAAAAATTCCTGGGCCCAAACAACGACGGCTGGTTATACCAGGCCGATGGTGGAGCACCGGGTTTGTTGGGTATCTGGAGCATGTGGGCTGCTGTCACAGATCTAAAATTACATGTCAAAGAACAAATTGACACACAAATGCAGGGCAGTGAAGTGGTGGCTGTGATTGACGGCGAGCCCAGACACGAAGGCTATGTGTTCGGTGGCGGGGAAAGCAAACTCAAACTGGTGGACCGATTGGGATTCAGTCGCGCCAACTTTGCCAAGCACCGAGTGCCCGATGAAGAGATTGCTCGAAAGAAGGGCATGCCAGTGGCAGTGTTCTGTTTTGGTCGTATGAACCCACCCACGCTGGGTCACAGATTGGTCATGGCCAAAACAGTGGAGCTGGGCGGAGACAACGCCTACATCTTCCTGAGTAACACACAAAACACCGATACTGACCCCCTGGCACCTGCCATTAAAGCAGCATTTATTAGAAAAATATATCCCGACCTGGGCCAACACATTGTCGACGAACCTGTGGCCACGCCCATACAAGCAGCCAACTGGTTGTATGCCCGGGGGTTCAGAAACATGACATTCGTGGCCGGCAGTGACCGATTGGGCTCGGGCGCCGGCAGTATAGAAAAACTGCTGAACAGTTGGAACAGTGGCACAGTTCGCACCGCTGATAATATATTTGGGCCCGAAGGTCGTGAACACGTGGTGCTGAATTTTGTCAGCAGTGGATCACGTGATCCTGATGCCACGGACATCAGTGGCATCAGTGGTACACTGGCTCGACGATTTGCTGCTGCTGGTGACGAAAAAGCATTTGAACGGGCAACCGGAGTAGGAAGCAATATCCAGGTGCAGGGCCAGACACTGTATCAGGCCACACGTCAGGGACAAGGGATCACCGATCGATCCGCAGAACCACAGATCCAGGAATCAGTTGACTGGCTTCGAAAAATGGTACAGCGTCTATCCAAATAAATTAAATACTTGATGAATATTGAATTTTTTCCCCGGAGGTTTTTTCTACTAGGTGTAAATTTTACACTGGATATCCCCCACGACGAGTTGATTCAGGAATTTAAAAAAGAAGATTGGGTCTGTTGGAATGCTGATGTTCCCAAAGGACACGAAAATCCCAATTGGAACTATCGTTACAAATTGCCCAATATTAAGACACCAACAGTACAAAAAATACACAATTATCTTCATTCAGAGCAGGTATACAATAAAGCACTAGATGGTCTATATGAGTTTAGAGATCAATTCACTGGACTCTGGTCCATGCCCAAAGATCAGATGAAAGAATGGGCCTGTTGGCACGCAGAATTCATGTGGGACAAACCAGGATTTTATCTAGAACCGCACAATGATTACAGAAGATTAGTGGCAGCAGGAATGATATATTTTACTGAACATCATGATGTCAATGTTTCTACAACATTTTATTCAGATCGGCAGTTGAATAATCCCATGACCATGACCACCAATTACGGTGATGGTTGGCTAGCTGTTAATGACTACTGCAACTGGCACGAAGGAAGAAATGCATCTGACTATGACCGTTACAGCGTTTTGCTGGGACTAACTATTAAAACACCAAAAGACTATCAATGACTACTGAGAACAAAAAATTATGGCCCATTAAGTCTGACACCGGTTGTTATTTAAAATGGTCCTGGAGCACCATCTACCTAAATCGTGGCACCACTGCCAGCTGTCACAGAACAGTGCATAATCATTTCACAGCTGAAAATTTTGACGAATTTCATAATCTTCCAAAAAAATTAGATGATCGTCGCAGAATGTTGGCAGGAGGTTGGCCCGAAGAGTCAGAAACCACCAAATGGGGCATAAGCGGTTGCACTTATTGCAAGCACATGGAAGATCTGGGAGGGACCAGTGATCGACAAGTACAACTACAAAATTTAGGTACAGTTTTTCAAAATCACACCAATGTAATTCCCCCCGAATTGCTGGAAGACCCCAATGCTGTGTCAGTTACCCCCACCATTGTGGAAGTCTACTTCAACAATGTCTGTAACATGGCTTGTTTGTATTGTGGCCCACACTTTAGCACCATGTGGGAAGAAGAAAATCGCAGATTTAACGCACAAGAAGACGGTATTCTGGCCAATCCACTCTGGCAGAGAGATCAGGTGCGATATGATGCCATGCGAGATAAACTGTTTGCCTGGTTACGCGAACATGGTCATAAAATCTGGAATTTTGGTATGTTAGGAGGAGAACCATTCTTCCAGAAAGAATTTGATATGGTATTGGATCACTGGGAAAACTACCCTAATCCAGATCTGACCCTAACCATTGTGACAAATCTTAAAATCGAGCATGGTAGATTTGTTGGTTATATTGACAGATTAAAACGCATGGCGGAAACTGGCAAAATCAAATCTCTGAATATCAGTGCCAGTCTGGATTGCTGGGGGCCCCAGTCCGAATATTTGCGTTGGGGATTAAAATTAAGCGAATGGGAAAAGAATTTTACATACATGGTTCCGCAGGAATGGATTACCCTAAATGTTAACATTACCATCACTCCACTAAGTATAAAAACTTTACCAGAGTTTCTTGAAAAAATTAATGCCTGGGACCAGGATCGATTGATAAACATTGTTGCAAAAAATTTAAAATTACCTTATGAAAAACTATCACAACATCGAGATCGAATTTTGCAAATGATAAGTCAGAATAAAATACCACAGGCTGATATTGACAAACACATTTGTGTAAGTTTTATGCACGTACTAGACCCCACTCAGATGAATCCATTGTGGTTTGGACAGGGAGTTTTTACCCAAGACATGCAACGTGTAGCAGACCTGATGCCTGTGTTGACTGAATATCAAAGAAATTATAAAACTTACATGCAAGGCATCGCCAATAGTATAGAAAAAACGTCTCGAGATCCTAAAAAGATATTGATGTTAGAAACATATTTAAATGAAATGGATCGGAGACGAGGAACCGTTTGGCCAGAGCTTTTTCCTTGGTTAGTTGATCAATTCGCTCAAGCCAGGACAGAATTAGGAGAACTTGGTGAATAATAATTACTGTAAAAGTCCCTGGACCGGAGTTTTTATTGAAACTGATGGATCCGTAAAAAGTTGTTGTGCCGGGGGGCATTACTGGGGCAACCTTAATGAGAATACCATTGATGAAATACTGACCAAACCCGAAGTTATTGGAATCAAACAAGGTATAATCAACAATCAGCCAGTGGAGTATTGCAAAGGTTGTCGTCGAGACGAGGAGGCAACTGGGTATAGTTTGAGAAATTATTACGATCAGTTCACAACCACCAATGAGCTGCTGAATTCCGCCAATGACTTTGTGTTAAGAAATATAGATATTCGATGGAACGCTTTGTGTAATCTTAATTGCGTTTATTGCAACGAGCGCAGTAGCACTAAATGGCAGGGACTCAAAGGAATCCCTATTGAATCTTTGGAACGGCAATATTATGATCATGTTCTGGACTTTATTAAACGAAATGGACAGGATTTAGAAGTTGTATTGTTGGTGGGGGGCGAACCTCTGTTGCCCAGACAAAATCGAAATCTATTAGATAATATACCCGATGACAAACACATTGATTTAATCTCCAACCTCAGTAGTAATTTAGATAATAACCAGGTTTTTCAGAGATTGCAATCCAAAAAAGACGTAAGTTGGCAAGTTAGTTTTGAATCAATAGGATCGAAATTTGAATATGTTCGTCATGGTGCCAACTGGAAACTATTTGTTGATAATTTAAAAAAAGTCAAATCCATACCCGGACATAGAATAACAGCATTGCCAGTCTATTGCATTTATAGCGCGTTAAATTTAATAGAAATTTACGAATTTATACAAGAAATTGACATACAAATTCATTGGCAAAAACTGTGGGGACCAAACTATCTCAATGTGACTAATTTTTCTCCCAGAATTAAACAATTGGCCATAGAAGAAATTAGTCGAGTTTTGGATTTACCATATTTGGATAAATTCACCAGTGGTATGAACAGAGTGTTCTTTGAAAATCAGTTAAAAGAGTTGACAGGGTCATCAGATCAGAACGTGGATAGTGAGTTTTTAAAGTGGACCGAAAAATATGAAACCACATATGCCACCGATGCAGGTAAACTAGCCGATGTCTTTCCCAAATTAAATGATGCCTTGCGAAGCCAATAATAATTATTGTGTGTTAGTTGATATTGGACTAGCATCACAGACCAATGGCAACACCACTGTCTGCAATCAGAGTCGCACTGAACTTAAAGATGCAAATGGCCAAGTTCTTAGATTAGACCGAAACAGTTTACATGAAAGTTGGGCCAGTCCAACCAGACAAGAAATACGTTGTTCCATGTTGTCCGGAGAACAACACGCCAATTGCCGAGATTGCTGGGACGAAGAACTTGCTGGCAGAATCAGCATGCGACAGTTGAGCAATGAAAAATTTTCCAGTGTAACTGTTAATACAAATCAACCCAGGGTGTTCATGTTCAAACCTGGAAATGTCTGTAATCTCAGTTGTAGGCACTGCAACCCATTTGTGAGTTCCAAATGGTACCGCGATCACTACCAGGCAGCAGTTAAACCAAAAAATAATATTAGTTTTGTGGACTACGTTAGATCATACGATTCTATCAGAGATAGTTTTGCTACAGAAAATACGAATCTCTGGCCCGTACTCAAACAATGGAATAAAAATCTAATTTATTATGATCTTTACGGTGCCGAGCCCCTGTTAATTGCCCCCTTATTAGAAACACTTAGAGAAAGTTATCTCAGTGGGGTGTCCAAAAATCAAGAAATACACATCAACACCAATGGTACTATCTGGCACGACGACTTTAATGAAGTCTTTGGATCATTCAAACGTGTTGAGTTGGGAATCAGTATTGACGGAATTGAAGAAAAATTTGAATACATGCGTTATCCTGCAAAATGGGAATTAATACTGGAAAATTTAAAAAAATATCAGGAACTTTCTCTAAAGTACCCCGGTATCGAACTTTCGGTCTGCATAACGGTCAGTCTTTTAAATATATATTACCTGCCGGAATTTTTAAATTTTTTCCATCGAATTGGCATCAGTTGCGGTACCAATTTCGTACACAGGCCCGATTATCTTAACATGAGAATTGCCCCACCAGCAGTTAAACAAAAAATCATTGACAAACTTGAAAATAGCCAATATTTTGTCGGTGGGTGGGGAGAAAAAACTTCTATTATAGCCAATTTTATCAGACTGGATCATGAAAACTCCCAACAGTTAATGCAGGAGTTTTGGGAATACACCAAAAAATATGATGTACTGCGTAAAGAATCATACGCCGATGTCTTTCCAGAATTTTATGAGATACTGACCAATGAGTAATACACTTTGTTCATTCGCATTTGCACACACTGATATTGAACCCAATGGCGATATAAAATTTTGTTGTGCGGCGCGGGCTGGGGACAATCGTGATCTCAATGGAAATGTGTATAATGTAACTACACACACCCTGAAGGAAGCCTGGAATAGCGAAATACTAAAGCAAACACGCATGGAAATGATCGAGGGCAAGCGCCCTGCGGTTTGCAATTATTGTTGGCAACTAGAAAACTCTGATAATACACAGGGATCTAGTGTACGATTACAAGCCGCAGAAAAAAGAATTCCCATAAGTTCTATCAGTGACAGAATTGAGTATGCCAAGAATCATAACGGGGAGCTAAAGGATCTGGCTTTTGATTTTCAATTGTCAATTGGCAATTTATGTAATCTAGCATGCAAGATGTGTAATCCTGGATATAGTACACAATATCAAAAATTCTTTTCCAAGTTTCACAATTCTCCACAAGAAATTAATTTTGTCAAAAATCCACCGTTAAATTCTGGTGGTCATTTTGAATTCCCTTTCGGCACAAATTTTGACTGGCCAGTTACTCAGTCCCTGACTGAAATCTTTAAAGATCATATACCCACGCTCGAAAGAGTATTTTTTACTGGGGGCGAGCCAACATTAATACCAGAAGTTTTAGAGTTTATTGACTATCTATCCATCAATGCTCCCAGGGACTTTACTGTGTGGCCCAGTACCAATTGCACCAATATTAATAAAAAATTATTAGACTCTTTAGAAAAGTTTAATAGAATTTGGCTGAATTTGAGTTTGGATGGCATGGATGACATTGCGTATATTCAGCGCACTCCTAGCAAATGGGAAAATATTGAAAAAAATGTAGATCAGCTAATGCACTGGGCCAAAGATCAAAGAAATAATGGAAAACAGATTGATGTCGCAATAATCAGCACATTGACTTCAATGAATTTTCATCATATGTTGGACTTCTGGGAATATTTGGAAAATCGCTACGATCACGTCACCTATTATGGGATATCTGCCAATGTGGTTTTGTTAAAAAACACAAATTTTGGGATAGAAACCGTGCCCAAAGTAGTAATAGAAGAACTTAGAAATAAGTGCATTCAGTTATTGGAAAAATCCAATAAGTCCACTCGTGTTGCACTTGAACAATACCTGCATCTACTAAACACCGTCAATTTTGCAGACAATCACGAACAAATACATTTCTGTCTGGAAAAGTTACAGCAGTATCATCCGGATTTGGATATTAAAAAGATTTATCATATATACTACACAGATCAGTTGACCTAGAAACCAACAATAATGTAAAATTTAATTTTCAGGGATTACTTATTACTAATCTTGTAAAAATACAAGTAGATGTGAGAAATGTAAAGCTACTATATGGCAAATCAATTTTGTAGATATCTATCTAATGGCTATACATTAAATATAACCAAAAATAATCTTATCAACGTAACACCATGCTGTCTTTATATAGGGAACGGAATTACATTAGATTCTCAATTGTTGGAAAATCGCAAAATTATATTTGATTCTGTTACAGGATGGACCAACAATTGTTCAAATTGTAAGGATATGGAAGATATTGGTATAGGCAGTTTAAGAACCGCTAGTTTTGACTGGATCGATAACAACGAACACTTTCAAGACGCTATATCTTTGGATATTCATTTAGATAATGAATGTAATGCAGCTTGTGTGATCTGCTCAGAAAATTGTAGTTCATTGTGGAAAAAAGAAAATTTAAAATTACACAATAAAAAAATAAAAATTATCAAAAATGAAAATTCCATAGATGAACAGATAGAACGCGTTTTTGATTTAATACCTTTAAGAAAATTAAAATACGTCAAATTTTTTGGAGGTGAGCCTTTATTTACCGATACACACTTAAAATTTATACAACGCATCACAAATCCAGGCCAGGTGACTCTCCATTACACCACCAATGGGTCCATATACCCAAACAAAGAAGTATTATCTGCATGGGAGCCATTCAAGGTAGTAATCTTCGCTGCAAGTTTAGATGGAATTGAAGATCAATTCAATTATGTTCGATGGCCCTTGCCATGGAATAAAGTTAGTAAAAATTTAATTCGATTACGAGAAAATAAAGATATAGTTAACTTGATGTTTAGAATAGAATTTACAGCCAATTTTCTCAATTCATATTATTACGATCGTCTAGAAAATTGGATGGCTGAAAATCTATCCACCAATAATGCAGGAGACAAGACCGAGTTAGAATTACACCGCTGCTGGGGAGGTATATGGGATTTAGAAAAAATGCCTTGGGGAATACGAGAACAGATTATGAAAAAGTATCCACCACATCATGTAATATATCGCCTAATAGAAAACTTACCTGAACCAACCAGCTTAGACCCATGGAGAAAGTTTGTTGAATTATGGGACAACCATCGAGGTAACAGTTGGCAGAAATCTTTTCCAGATCTGGTATCTTATGTCTAATATAGTAGACATCAACAATTAATACAGGAGTTCTGGGAGCATACTAATAAATATGGTGATCTACGTAACGAGTCTCGTGCCTTTACCTTTCCAGAATTCTATTAGATACTGACTACTTAATCCAGATCAGTTGACCTAGAAATCAACAATAGTGTAGAATTTAATTTTCAAGGAGTATTTTTATGTCACAGATGTTTTCGGCCGAACAAAAGGCCAAGCTCACTCAACTAGTCAATGAAGGCATTGCAGTCTTGACCGAAATCGAAGACCTCACAGGTGGTTTGAACGACACCATCAAAGCAGTGGCCGAAGAGCTGGAAGTCAAACCAGCCATTCTTAAGAAAGCCATCAAGATTGCACAAAAATCCAAGTTTACTGAAACCAACCAGGATCACGAAACACTACAGGACATTCTGGAAACCGTGGGCCGCACTGTCTAATGTTTTGCTACGTCAAAGATCAGTTTTGCTACCTGGTAGTCAACAAAAATGCTTCTCAGACTTATAGCAAATTGTTGTCTGATCATGGATGGCAGCGGCGAGATTTATTTGCCAACGATCTTGATCTAAAAAATATGGTGCTATGGGGGCATATTTCAGATCCCGAAGCAAGACACACCAAGGGTTTAGCAACATATCTACTCATCAACTCCGAAATAGACTACACAAACCCCAGTGTTGCTAAATTACTAGTCACTGGGGTTTTTGACACACACACATATAGTATATCAATGATGCTTGGTCCAATCTGGAATTACCCAATTCATTGGATACCATTGGACTACACTTTTATTGATCAGTTTTCGCAAACATTCGATCACCTGAGAAAAAAATACGGACCCAACGAGCTCACACAAATGTGGTTTGAAGAAAATAGTATCGACGTTAATGTGGACAATGCCATATGGCTAAATCGATCGCATTCCGTAGAAAGAAAGATTCGAGATACTATTAATTACTACAAGTTTCAGCACCAGGAAGAATACGGTCAACTTATAAAAAATTATTTGTATCCGGACATTGTCCAATATCGAAAAACATTGAACGAGTATGCTAAAAAATTTGGGCACTCAGTTGATGTAATACCGGCAAGCCTTTATGAAGAATAACCGCTGGCACAAAACTTTACAATTTCTTCAGGCGGATTGGAAAAGCAATCCGTTAAGATTGGCATTGGAAACTATTAACTGGGCACTCAATCTTGCAATTGCTCTGATTTTTGCCATAACAATACCTGATGTCCCATTGCTGATTGTCTATCCCATTTTCTTTGCTGCATTAAGCATCAGTATCTATTCTGCCATCAGCAGGGGAAGTTTTGGGTTATTGATCACTAGTATCACTCTTTTTGCAATTGATATTGTTGGTTTTATCAGACTACTATATAATAGTTAAGTGTCGCTCACTGCACGAGCATGTAGAAAGGCCGACCAGCCATAAATGGTCAGAGAGGAAATAATGAGTTATGTCGACGCACTTTTTGATCGCGCCAAAGATCAAATCCACGTGGTTGAAAGAAATGATGGCCTTCGAATCTATCAGGAATACCCTGCCAATTACGTGCTCTATTACGATGACCCACGTGGCAAACACCGGACCATCTACGATACCCCAGTCAGCAGATTCAGCACCAGGGTAGGTAAAGAGTTTCATAAAGAATTAAAAATCAACTCAGGCAAACGCATCTGGGAATCAGACATCAATCCAGTGTTCCGCTGTCTGGAAGAAAACTATCTGGGAAAAACTGCTCCCCGACTACAGACAGCGTTTTTTGATATTGAAGTGGATTTTGATCCTGTCAGGGGGTTTAGTCCACCAGAAGACCCATTCAATCCAGTAACAGCAATTACCATTTATTTTGATTGGCTGGACAAGATTGTGACTCTGGCTACACCACCCAAAAGTCTGAGTTGGGAGACTGCGGAAGAGATTGCTGGAAAATATGACAATTGCTTCTTGTTTGATCGTGAAGAAGATCTATTAGACACCTTCCTGAATCTGATCGACGATGCAGATATATTGAGTGGCTGGAACTCCGAAGGCTTCGATATTCCCTATATGGTCATGCGTACCAAACGTGTGCTCAGCAAAGATGATTGCCGACGATTTTGTTTGTGGGGGCAAATGCCCAAGGAACGTACATTTGAACGATTTGGGGCCAGCCAACTCACATTTGACCTGATTGGGCGTGTGCACCTGGACTACATGCAACTCTATCGCAAGTACACCTATGAAGAGCGCCACAGTTATAGTCTGGACGCCATTGGTGAATACGAATTGGAAGAGCGTAAAACTCAGTATGAAGGCACTCTGGACCAGTTGTACAATCGAGACTTTGAAAAGTTTATCGAATATAACCGGCAAGACACCATGCTGTTGGCCAAATTGGATAAAAAGTTAAGATTTCTGGACCTGGCCAATGAACTGGCACACGACAACACTGTGCTACTGCAAACCACCATGGGTGCTGTGGCAGTTACTGAGCAAGCCATTATTAACGAAGCACACCAGCTGGGTCTGGTGGTGCCCAATCGAACTGGTCGGGAAGATCAGGGTGATACTCAGGCTGCCGGGGCCTATGTGGCTTACCCCAAACAAGGCATGCATGATTATGTGGGTTCAATAGACATCAACTCACTGTATCCCAGTGCTATTCGTGCGCTGAACATGGGTCCTGAAACCATTGTGGGCCAGTTAAGGCCCACCATGACTGATCATTACATCAATCAGAAAATTGCTGGTGGCAGTAGTTTTGCTGATGCCTGGGAAGGTATATTTGGCAGTTTGGAATACACCGCTGTGATGAACATGGAGCCCGGCACTGAGCTTACCATTGACTGGGAAAACGGCACCAGCGATGTGCTCAGTGCTGCTGACGTCTGGCGATTGGTTTTCGACAGCAATCAGACCTGGATTCTCAGTGCCAATGGCACCATATTCAGTAACGAACGCAAAGGTATTGTGCCCGGGCTGCTGGAACGCTGGTATGCCGAACGTAAGGAAATGCAAGCCAAGAAGAAAGAGGCAACCGAACCCGAAGACATTGCGTTCTGGGACAAGCGTCAGTTGGTTAAGAAAATTAATCTAAACTCATTATATGGCGCTATTTTGAATCCTGGATGTCGATTCTTTGACCATCGCATTGGTCAGAGTACTACACTGACTGGCAGAGTGATTGCCCGACACATGGATGCATACATCAACGAATGCATCATGGGCAGTTATGATCACACTGGTAAATCAATCATATACGGTGACACCGATTCGTGTTATTTTAGTGTCTGGCCGGCCATCAAAGACGATGTTGCTGCGGGTCGCATGGAATGGAACAAAGATCTTGCGGTGGCGCTGTATGATAACATTGCCGATCAGGTCAATGACAGTTTCCCTGCATTTTGTGAACGTGCATTCCATACTCCCCGCCGGCAAGGCGAACTAATCCGGGGGGGCCGAGAACTGGTGGCCATCAAGGGCTTGTTTATCAAGAAGAAACGTTATGCAGTGCTGATCTATGATCTGGAAGGCAAGCGCCTGGACACTCACAGCAAACCCGGCAAGCTCAAAGCCATGGGGCTGGATCTGAAACGTTCAGATACCCCCAAGGTCGTACAGGACTTCCTGAGTGATGTTCTGCTGGAGGTACTGACTGGTGCCACCAGAGACAGTATTATTGAAAAGGTCCGTGAATTTAAACTGGAATTTACCGAGAGACCGGCCTGGGAGAAGGGCACGCCCAAACGTGTAAATAATCTGACCAAATATACCAAGGAAGAAGAACGACTGGGCAAAGCCAATATGCCGGGCCACGTTCGCGCAGCAATGAATTGGAATAATTTGCGCAGAATGCATGGTGATAACTACAGTATGAGTATCGTGGATGGCATGAAGACTATTGTGTGTAAACTAAAAGACAACCCCCTGGGGTATACCAGTGTGGGATATCCCACAGATGAGACGCACATACCACAGTGGTTTAAGGATTTGCCATTTGATGACAGTGAGATGGAATCCACTATTGTGGATCAAAAAGTAGAAAACCTGTTGGGTGTGCTTGACTGGAAAATTTCAGAAAACACACAAATCAAAACCACTTTTGATGATTTTTTTAGCTTCGAGTAACTATGAAAAAAATAGAACTAGTCAACGTAACTAATCTGGAATCTATGCCCAGGACTCCATTGACCACATCTGATGTGGTTTTTGAGCATATGGATAGATTTACCCAACATCGGATGACATTTGACAAGGATCTGAGACTCAAAGGCAAATACTGTTATCACCCGTTTAATACAGTGACCATCGACAGTCAGGGAGATTGTTATGTGTGCACCTGTCAGGCTTGGTTACCCATTAGCGTGGGAAACATTCTGGAATTCAACAGTCTGACAGCAATCGTGCAGAGTACCCGAGCCAGAGAAATACAAGCCAGTATTATTGATGGTACCTACAAATACTGTGACCACAAAACCTGTCATCTGATTACCAGCGATCGGCTCGAGGGACGAATTGATCACAGGCCCGACACAGTAAATTGGATTGTTTTTGCCATTGACGATAGTTGTAATCTGACTTGCCCCAGTTGCAGAACAGACATGATTTTCTATAATCGAGGCGAAGATTTTGATCGACGCATGCGAATCAGCGATCACTTGGTAAAACTAATTCAGGATCACGACCATTTCTTAAAATTTACTCTGAGTGGTGATGGAGACCCTTTCGCCAGTCATGTCTATCGTAACATGCTGGAAAAGCTGGATCTCAGTCGACGTGGAACCACTGAAATTGAAATTGTAACCAATGGCATTCTAGCCAAGGACCACTGGCACAAGATGTCTGGCATCCATAAAAGCGTCATGAGGTTTAAGATTAGTTTTGACGCTGGTAGTCCAGAGGTATATGCACAAACACGCAGGGGTGGTAACTGGAATAAATTAATTGAAAGTTCAGAACACATCATCAAATGGAAACAAAAAAATTATTCTGACATGGAACTTGTGGCAAATTTTGTAGTGCAGACCACAAACTTTCGTGACATGCACCAGTTTGTAAAGTTGGCCCAGGACCTGGGATTTGATGAAATCGCATTCCAGAAAGTTACTGATTGGGGTAAGTGGTACGACAACGGGGTTAACCGATTTGCAAAACATGCAGTGTGGATGCCTAACCATGAAAATTATCAGGAGTTAATAGAAATTATTAATGATCCTATCATGACCGATAGAAAAATTAACTTAACCAATCTTTCACATCTGCGAAAAACGGTACTATCTTTGTCGGAACTAGTAGAGTTAAAAAACTCAGTCAACACAAAACTCAATACCAGTAATTTGAAATTAATAACGGACAGTTATAAAACTCAGTTTGAAACTATTAAAAATATATCATCTGCCTATGAAAGAAATCTAAAGGCAATGTCTGACATTGCTAATGATGTCAGTGTTAATTTAAAATTTTTAGATACTGAAATAGAAAAAATCAACACTGATATTGATCAGGAAATTGATTCAATAACCTCCAACTATCACCAGAGAGGGTACAAAATAAATGGACAGTTTGCCACCAATCGAACCAATGAAATTACTGAAAGAAACGACAGAAAATTACCAATGCTGGAGGAAACTCGCCAGGAAATTGTTGCCTTGATTCAGAAGTATTCTAACTGGAAATACCCGGGTCTGGAAATTGGTCCTGGCGACGGCATCTGGACCGAATACCTGGTGGCAAATGAACCACTGTATCTGGTGGACATACATCAAGCATTTTTAGATTCCACCAAGAGTAAATTTAACGAGTTATTCCAGAACAGATTACGCACATACGTTACCAAAGAAACCAGTCTGTATACGCTGCCGCAAAATCAATTTGGTTTTGTGTTTTCGTGGAATGTTTTTAATTATCTGACCACGGATCTGATAGATCAGTATCTGAAAGAAATTTTCAGTGTGTTAAGACCTGGCGGGATTTGCCTGTTTAGTTATAACAACGCTGAACGCGTGCATTGTGCAAAGTATGTAGAACTGGGGTACATGAGTTACATGCCCAAAACACTATTGACTAAATTAATCCATCAACATGGATTCGAAATAGTCAGTCTAGAAGACAGGAATGAGTTTATTTCCTGGGTTGAAATACGCAAACCCGGTGCTCTGACCACCATCAAGGCCCACCCTGTTCTGGGTGAAATTATCCAAAAATAATTTCAATCAGTTGATTTTTCTAAATAAACTGTGTATGCTGATACAAATAGGAGAATATTATGCGTGATTATCTATTAGACATCGTTAAGAACACTTATGGTCTGGGCATCATTGATCTGATCAAGATCACTGGCACTGATTCAGAGACCAAAATTGAGGCCATTGCTGAAGATAGGTCAGTTATCCTGCAGGGTAAGATTAATAATCCTGTGCCGGAATTCATTGGCACATTTGGTATGCCTAATCTGGGCAAGCTCAATACCATTCTTAATATTCCTGAGTACAAGGAAGATGCTAAAATCACACTGAGTACACAGGAACGAAATGAAGAAACTGTGCCCGTGGGTCTGAACTTTGAAAATTCCGGAAAGGACTTTAACAATAGCTATCGCTTTATGAATCAGGAATTGGTTACTGAAAAGGTCAAGAGTGTCATTAGCCGTAAAACCATCAACTGGGCAGTGGAATTTCAGCCAACTGCTGCCAATATCCAGCGTCTGAAGTTCCAGTCTAGTGCCAACTCAGAAGAGTCCACGTTCACTGCCAAAACTGAGGGCACAGATCTCAAGTTTTATTTTGGAGATCACAGCAGTCATGCTGGTAATTTTGTGTTTCAGAACAATATCAGTGGGAAACTCACCAAGTCTTGGAGTTGGCCTGTGGCGGCAGTAATTTCAATTCTGAGTCTGGCTGGGGACAAGACTTTCCAGTTCAGTGATGATGGCGTGGCGCAAATCACTGTAGACACTGGATTGGCGACCTACAACTACCTGCTACCAGCACAAAGCAAATAAAATGACCATACGACCATTTCTGTATGATAGACATTCTAAATAAAGAGGAAATACGTTGACCTTTGATCGCGATAACTTAACCGCAAAACAAAAGGATTATGCTATATTTTTGCCTGCTCTGAGCGGCTTCTATGCCACATATGTGGGCAAGCAGCGTCACGATCCTGACTTTGTACCTCAGAGCCGTATACCAGCAGATTTTGAAAATGGTATCGAAGGACTCAACTGGCTCAATCCTGACCAAGCGTATTTTCCCTATAAGTGGGCCTTGTATAGTGCAGGACACGCTGATCTGGACATCAATAGAGACAGCCCCAAAGAGGATATGATACGCAATCGAGATCGTTCCACAAGTTTTGTGGTAGGAGATTCCGGTGGATTTCAGATTGGCAAGGGTGTCTGGGAAGCCGACTGGAAGGACATTAACTGCCCGCGAGCACAGCGAAAGCGCGAGCAGGTGTTGTCCTGGATGGATGCCTACATGGATCGAGGCATGGTACTGGACATTCCGGCCTGGACCTGTGATTATCCTCCAGGACGTCAGGCATCGGGAGTCAACAGTTATGCCGATGCAGTGACCAGCACATACATCAATAACGATTACTTCATGCGGAATCGCAATGGTAACTGCAAGTTCCTGAACGTGCTACAGGGGCAAACTCATGCACAGTCAGATGACTGGTACGACCGCATGAAAAAGTACTGCGATCCCCGACAATACGAAACTCCGTTTGAAGGCTGGGCCATGGGCGGTCAGAACAAATGTGATGTACATCTGACTCTGCGCAGATTGGTGGCATTGAAATTCGATGGCCTGTTGGAACGCGGTCAGCATGACTGGCTACACGTTTTGGGTACCAGCAAGTTGGAATGGGCTTGCCTAATGACAGACATCCAACGTGCAATTCGACAGCACCACAATGAGAACTTTACCATCAGTTTTGACTGTGCCAGCCCGTTCCTGGCCACGGCCAATGGTCAGGTATACATGAGGACCGAAGTGGAAGATCGCCGCAAGTGGGTATATCGCATGATGGCCAGCGCGGACGATAAAAAATATGCGGTGGATCAGCGCCGTTATGGCGATGCAGTGGTGGCTGATGGAATCTTCGAGGACTTTACTGAAAGCCCAGTGAGCCAGCGTTTAAAAATCAGTGATGTCTGCATCTACAAGGATGGCATCAGAAAAACTGATCAGGAGTTGCAGGGCGAAAAGTTCAACTTTCAGAACCCCGATCATTATCATGTGGTTCCAGATCTCAATAAGATTGGAAAAATCGGCCGAACCAGTTGGGACAGCTTTAGTTATGCCCTGCAAATGGGCCATAATGTCTGGAGTCATATCAATGCTGTTCAGGAAGCCAATCGTCGTTACGATTCGGGGTTTGTTCCCAGAATGCTGGTCAGAGAAAAGTTCGATCGCATCACGTTCCGTCAGGTAGTGGATGAGATTTTCTCCACCAGCGACAGGGATCGTGCTGAAGCACTGGTCGACGAGCACAGCAAGTTCTGGATGGACATTCCTGGGTCCAATGGCACCACTGGTAAGAAAACCATAAATTCCATAACCGCTTACCAGAGTTTGTTTGAGGAGGTGGGTACATCTACTGAGACCTGTGTGGACTTTCATCGTGATGACAGTGGTATCGATGAAGGCAAACTTGACGATCTGGAAATGTCTATTTGACATCTGAGAAAATTTCAATTATTATATAACTCAACAGGAGGAAATATGAAAACTGCGCCGCTGATAAAAATTACTAAAATCAAAGCAAATCTTGTAGGAAAACACGTTCCCACAACTCATAACGGCTCTGCCGGTAGACATATTGAAGATTTAATGATGGAACAGGGATTTAAAATAAATCAAGGTGCTGGTCCAGATCTAGATTTTGGACCAGGAAACCAGATTGAAATGAAAAGTCGAGACGAAGATGCAACTAGCCCACATACTGTGTGTAATGTTTCATTTCAGGAAATTCTGAATTCTTCATATGAAGATTCTCCCGTGTATAATAAAATACAGAAGCAATTTCGAGTTAAGATTAAAGATGGAGTAATTGTCAGCCAACAAACCTATGATCTTAGTTCAGATTGGATACAGGATTTAATCAAGGATGCCTGGGTAACCTGTCAGAAAAATGCAATTGCAGGTATAACAACTAAATGCACGATTCCAGGAACCCATTTTGGTTATATTGAATTTCGAACTGACAAGCAGACCAATAATACAATTTACAGATTCAGATTGTCTGATAGTGCAATGAAAAAAATTGAAAGTATTGGCAATTCAACTATTAATGATCTTTTTGATTTGGCGTAACAATGACTCTAAACGAACGCGAGAATATTGAACGTAGAAAAGATGCTGCAGAACGTAAAATTTTTGTGCAGTTTCAAAAAGAAGGCATACACTGCTATCCTGCAGCAGCCACCGACCCTCAACTAAAAACCGGAGATGCCTATGATGTATCGTTCCTTGCTAGTCCTCATCGCCACATTTTCCATTTCAGGGTGTCAATCAGTGTGTGGCACAACGACAGGGACATCGAGTTCATCCAGTTCAAACGCTGGCTCGAATCGTTGTATAGTGGCCAGATTCTAGAACTCAATTACAAAAGTTGTGAAATGATGGCAGACGATTTGTATCTACAAATTGCCTTAAAGTATCCCGATCGCGATGTTCACATCGAAGTCAGTGAAGATGGCGAGAATGGGTGTTCAATTGAGTACAATCGTACTCGTCCTTATCAATCTGTTGTAGTTTAAAGGAGTTGTAACTGTGTCAAA